>Ga0308171_1001764_pt1 | contig 26720 bp, 22 predicted proteins | sample PhyGR1_FD_202135 | JGI IMG/M metagenome (GOLD analysis project Ga0308171, IMG submission 202135) | Phyllosphere microbial communities from UC Gill Tract Community Farm, Albany, California, United States - DLSLSG.R1 | ecosystem: Host-associated > Plants > Phyllosphere > Unclassified | place: USA...
CGAAGGGCTCGTTCTCGCGGACTTTAACGCTGGGCATGGAATCTCCGGGACACAGTAGAACCGGGTCACGCCCGGTGAGAGCCGCACATTATAGCGGCGAGAAAAGAAGTTGCAACCCACCCCGGCAAACTTCTTGGCCACGGGTGATGTCGAGACAGGCCGGCGTACATCTGCCGGGGCCTGAAGCGGTCCATAATACCCGGTATGCGAGTCCTTGGTATCGAATCTTCCTGCGATGAGACCGGCGTGGCGGTGTATGACACCGCCCGCACCGGTGTCGACGCCCTGCGCGCCCACGCGGTCTACAGCCAGATCGCGCTTCACGCCGAGTACGGCGGGGTGGTCCCTGAACTGGCCAGCCGCGACCACGTGCGCAAGCTGCTGCCGCTGATCCGCCAGACCCTGGCCGAGGCCGACATGACCGTGGCCGACATCGACGGGGTGGCCTATACGGCCGGCCCCGGGCTGGTCGGCGCGCTGCTGGTCGGGGCGGGCGTGGCCCGCTCGCTGGCCTGGGCGCTGGAGGTGCCGGCGGTCGGTGTACATCATATGGAAGGGCATCTGCTGGCCCCGCTGATGGAAGACGACCCGCCGCAGGCGCCGTTCGTGGCCCTGCTGGTCTCCGGTGGGCATACCCAGCTGGTCGCCGTGGACCGTATCGGCCAGTACCGCCTGCTCGGCGAGACCCTGGACGACGCCGCCGGCGAGGCCTTCGACAAGACCGCCAAGCTGATGGGGCTGCCGTACCCCGGTGGCCCGCAGCTGGCCGCGCTGGCCGAGCGCGGCACCCCGGGCCGGTTCAAGTTCACCCGCCCGATGACCGACCGCCCTGGGCTGGATTTCAGCTTCTCCGGGTTGAAGACCCAAGTGCTGCTGGCCTGGCGCGACAGCGACCAGAGCGAGCAGACCCGCGCGGACATCGCGCGTGGCTTTGAAGATGCGGTGGTCGACACCCTGGCGATCAAGTGCGAGCGCGCGCTGGATGCGGCCGGCACCGATGTGATCGTGGTGGCCGGCGGGGTAGGGGCCAACAAGCGCCTGCGCGCCAAGCTGCAGCAGATGGCCGCCCGCCGCGGTGGCCGCGCCTGCTTCCCGCGCCCGGCGCTGTGCACCGACAACGGCGCGATGATCGCCTTCGCCGGCGCCCTGCGCCTGGAAGCGGGCCAGCACACGCCGCCGCAGGTGCAGGTGACCCCGCGCTGGGACATGGCGACGCTGCCGGCGGTGTGAGGGGGATCGATGGCCTGCATCAGCTCAGACAGGCCTCCGCTTCAGCCACGATGTCACTGACTCATGCCGGGTCATCCACTGTTCGGTATGGGAGCAGCGCATCTGGACGATTCGTCCAATGGTGGCCAGGTCCAGCGCAAGGTCACGGGCGAAGATCGGTTCGTGGTGCGCAATCCGGTTGCGCAACTGCCTTACCTGTTCCAGCTGGCCGTGCAACTGCGCGCGCAGAAGGTACTCCGGCATCTCCGGATCCGCGCCGGGAAGGACGTGCCTCAGGGCCTTGGACCACAGCGTTCTGTCGAATCGTTGGGTAAACAGGTGCTGCCAGAACGCAAATCTCAACGATGCGATGACGGCTGCCGTTGACGTGTGGTTCGACGCCACGCGTCGCAACTCTTCGCGTGCGTTGTACCGCGCCGTGCCGCCGGGAAGACTGGCACGGAATCCTTCCTGCCACGGCCACAGGGCACCGTGCCGCTGCGCTACCGCTTCAGCCACCGCATTGCGGATGACGACTTCGCAGGTATGGAGTGGCAGTAGAAATGCGCCGCTGACACGCATGTTCCATCGATACAGCTCGAATGGATGAGCGCGCAGTCGGGCGCGTGCGACGGCGCCTTCATACGTTGTCATGCGTGCTGCGGAGAACGAGCGGTGGATCAAGTGCTGATCGCGCACGACAGAGCTTTGCCGGGTCCATGGGCCTCCACCGTAGAGGCTGGCGCTGGCCTGCGTTATCAGGGAAGTCGCTCGGTCGTGGCAGGTTTGATCGATCGAAAATACTTCTTGGATCAATGATCTACCCAGTTTCAGGAGACTGTGCACTACGTCGTACATCCGGATTCAGACCGTTGACCCTCTTGGGCAACACCGGTACCGTTGCCGCGTGTGCCACCGGGATCAGCTGATGGGTCAGCCCATTTCCCCCGGGGACAGTGGTGGTAAGCAAAGGGTCCCGCGCGGGACCCTTTGTCTTTTCCAGCACCGGTGCAGACCTCGCCACCCCGGTTCCCGGCACATTCCGGACAGCCCCGTTACCATGGTCGGCATCTTCCACGTGGCATGGCTATGGACAAGGTATTCATCGAAGGGCTCGAGATCGACGCCCTGATCGGGATCTACGACTGGGAACGGCGGATCCGCCAGACCCTGCGGTTCGATCTGGAAATGGGCTTCGACAACCGCCGCCCGGCGGCCAGCGACGACATCGCCGATACCCTCAACTACAAGGCCGTCAGCAAGCGCATCGAGCAGTTCGTGCGTGACTCGGACTATGGGCTGGTGGAAACCCTGGCCGAGCGCATCGCCGAGATCGTGCTGCGTGAATTCAACGTGCAATGGCTGCGGCTCAAGCTGAGCAAGCCCGGCGCGGTGCGCGGCGCGCGCGCGGTCGGCGTGATCATCGAGCGCAGCGCGCAGGACCTTGCAGCGCCCTGATACCCCCTGAGCAGGAGATCGATACACGATGTTGGATGCGGTAGTGGCAACCCGATGGCTGGACAGTGTCCAGCAGACCCTCGAACCCTGGCCCTGGGCCTACACCCTGCTGGTGCTGGCAGCGCTGGCGCTGGCGGCCTGGCTGGCCAACTTCGTCACCAAGAGGATCCTGCTGCGCGGCCTGCGCAAGCTGGTCAGCCGCCTGCCGGGCCACGGCGCGGGCCATGAAGGCGGCAACAACCTGCGGGTGATCTCGCGGCTGTCCAACGTGGTGCCGAGCATGGTCATCGCCGCCGGCATCCGGATCGTGCCGGACCTGCCGCCGGATCTGGTGGCCTTCGTGATCGGCGCCTGCCGGGCGTGGGCGGTGCTGACCGTGGCGCTGGCCGTCTCGCATGCGCTGGATGCCGCCAACGATCTGTACGAGCGCCGCCCGGATGCGCGCAACAAACCGATCAAGGGCTATCTGCAGGTCGTGAAGATCATCGTCTTCGTGATTGCCGGCCTGTCGATCGTGGCGACGCTGCTGGGGGTGAAGCTCGGCCCGCTGGTCACCGGCCTGGGCGCGGCCACCGCGGTGCTGATGCTGATCTTCCAGGACACCATCCTGTCGCTGGTGGCCAGCGTGCAGATCAGTGGCGATGGCCGGGTGCGGCTGGGCGACTGGATCGAAATGCCCAGCCAGAACGCCGATGGCGATGTGATCGACATCGCCCTGCACACCATCACCGTGCAGAACTTCGACAAGACCATCACCACCATTCCGACCAAGAAGCTGGTGACCGAATCGTTCAAGAACTGGCGCGGCATGCAGGAGGCGGGCGGCCGCCGGATCAAGCGCGCGCTGTACCTGGACCAGCACAGTGTCGGCTTCGTCGATGCGCCGATGCTGGCCGAGCTGGAGCAGTTCGCGGTGCTGGGCGATTACCTGCGCGAGAAGCAGGCCGAGCTGCAGCAGTACAACGCCGGGCTGCAGGCCAAGGGCGTGGCGGCGGTGAACGCGCGCCGGGTCACCAACCTGGGCACGTTCCGCGCCTACGTGGAGCGCTACCTGAAGCAGCATCCCGGCATCCATACGGAGATGACGCTGCTGGTACGGCAGCTGCAACCGACCACCGAAGGCCTGCCGCTGGAGATCTACTGCTTCACCCGCAGCACCGCCTGGGGCGAGTACGAAGGCGTGCAGTCGGACGTGTTCGACCACCTGCTGGCGATCCTGCCGGCGTTCGGTCTGCGCGTGTTCCAGGCCTCCAGTGATGCGATGCTGATGGCCGGGCAGCAGCGGCCGGCGGCGGCAGAGTAAGCTCGTCTGCCCCCGTCGGCGTGCCGGCGGGGGTGGAGATTCTTCCCCCGCGGAAGAAAAATGAACACCAAAACCATTCACAACGGCCTCGGGAACGCTAGAATCTCGGGCTTGTAAACGTTTTCATAGGGACAGCCGGTGGCCTCCGAACGTATCGAAACCCTCGTTGCCCAGATGACCGTCGAAGAAAAAGTCGGCCAGCTGGGTGTGTTCGCCGACATGGTGCGGCCGTTCGCCCCGGACGTGAACCCGGAAGCCAATGTGCTCAACGCGGACCAGGTCCTGCAGCAGGTGCGCGAGGGCAAGGTCGGCTCGCTGTTCAATGGCGTGGGCGTGGAAGCCGGCCGCCGCATCCAGCAGGTGGCGCTGGAAGAAAGCCGCTTGAAGATCCCGGTGATCCTGGCGGCCGACGTGATCCACGGCATGCGCACCGTGTTCCCGATCCCGCTGGGCGAAGCGGCCAGCTTCGAGCCGGCGCTGGCCGAGCGCACCGCCCGTGCTACCGCGGTGGAAGCAACCGCCGCCGGCCTGCACTGGACCTATGCACCGGCCGTGGATATCGCCCGCGACCAGCGCTGGGGCCGTGGCGCCGAGGGCGCCGGTGAAGACGTGGTGCTGGGCTGTGCGTTCGCCGCCGCCCGCGTGCGCGGCTTCCAGGGCCCGGACCTGCGCGCCGCCGATGCGCTGCTGTCCACGCCCAAGCACTTCGCCGCCTACGGCGCGGTGATGGCCGGTATGGAATACAACATGGTCGACATCTCGCCGCAGACCCTGCGCGATGTGCATCTGCCGCCGTTCAAGGCAGCCTTCGATGCGGGCGCGCTGACCGTGATGTCGTCCTTCAACGACATCAACGGCGTGCCGGCCAGTGCCAATGCCGAACTGCTGACCGACATCCTGCGTGGGGAGTGGAACTTCCCGGGCGTGGTGATCTCCGATTACACCGCCGATATGGAACTGGTCGCGCACGGCTACGCCGCCGATGACCGCGACGCGACCGCCAAGGCCTTCACCGCCGGCCTGGACCTGAGCATGCAGAGCGGGTTCTACGCCGAGCACCTGCCGGGCCTGATCGCCGCCGGCGAAGTGCCGATGGCCACGCTGGACGAATCGGTGCGCCGCATCCTCAACCTGAAGGAAGCGATCGGTCTGTTCGACGATCCGTACCGCTCGCTGGACCTGGCGCGCGAAGCGGACACCTCGCACATCGCCGCGCACGACGCACTCTCGCGCGAGGCTGCGCGCCGTTCGATCGTGCTGCTGAAGAACGCCGATTCGGTGCTGCCGCTGAAGAAGGCCGGCCAGAAGATCGCGCTGATCGGGCCGTTCGTGCAGGACCGCGAGAACATCGAAGGCTGCTGGACGCTGTTCGGCGACAAGTCGCGCTACGTCACGCTCGAAGACGGCGTACGCGCGGCGATCAGCGATGAAGCGCTGCTGGACATCGTGCCGGGCTGCGAGCTGGAATCGGCCGTGCAGGATGGCATCGAACAGGCCGTGGCCGCCGCGCTGCGCGCCGATGTGGTGGTGCTCGCCCTGGGCGAACCGCAGCGCTACAGCGGTGAGGCACAGTCGCGCGTGGAGATCACGCTGCCGCCGGCGCAGCAGGCACTGGCCGAGGCGGTCGCGATGACCGGCAAGCCGATCGTGGTGCTGCTGCGCAATGGCCGCGCGCTGGCGCTGCAGGGCGCCGTGCGCAATGCGCATGCCGTGGCGATCACCTGGTACCTGGGCACCCAGACCGGGCACGCCGTGGCCGATGTGCTGTTCGGCGATTACAACCCGTCCGGCCGCCTGCCGGTCAGCTTCCCGCAGGTCTCCGGCCAGCAGCCGTACTTCTACAACCACCCGCGTACCGGCCGCCCGGAACTGCCGACGATGTCGGAGTTCAAGGCGCGCTGGCGCGAGATCCCGAACGAGCCGCTGTATGCGTTCGGCCATGGCGTGGGGTACACCACGTTCGGCTACGGCGTGCCGCAGCTGAGCAGCGCAACGCTGGCCTGGAACGACACCCTGACCATCACCACCACCGTGACCAACACCGGCACCGTGGCGGGCGAGGAAGTGGTGCAGCTGTACATCCACGATCGCGTGGCCAGCCGCGTGCGGCCGGTGCGCGAACTGAAGGGCTTCGACAAGATCGCGCTGCAGCCGGGCGAAAGCGCGCAGGTGAAATTCACGCTGGACCGCCATGCGCTGGGCTTCACCGGTCGCGACGGCGTGTTCCGCGCCGAGCCGGGCCAGTTCGAACTGTGGGTGTGCGCCGCCTCGAACGTGGGCGAGCCGGTGGTGTTCGAACTGTTGGCCGCCTGAGCCGGACGCGGGCGTTGCCGGCGGTTGGCCGGCACGCCCGTGCTGCATCCGTCACCGCCGTCATCGGCGGCTGACGGTGTGGCGGTTACGCTGGCGTCCTCGTGAAACCGATGGAGCCACCGCATGCGCCTGTCCCGTACCCCGTTGCTGTTGGCCCTGGCCAGCCCGTTGTGGCTGGCGGCCTGCAGCCCGTCCACGCCGCCGCCGGCCGATACCGCCGCGGCGAATGCCGGCCAGGGGCCGGCCACCGCCATTCCCCAGGGCCGCCCCACGCCGGATGACGCCGTGCCCAGTGGCGGTCTTTCGCCCGATGCCGTCAGCGCCGGAACCCCGGCCGCCGATGCGGCCGCACCGCCGGTTGCGCCTACTGCCGATCCTGCTGCCCCGGCCGCGGCCGGCACCGATGACGTGCGCCAGCGCATTGAACGCGTGCTCGGCGATGCCGCGCAGTATGAAGCGGTATTCACCGCCTTCCAGAAAGCCGTCAATGGCGGTGATCGCGCCGCCGTGGTCGAGGAAGTCCGCTTCCCGCTGAACATCGCCAACGGCGCGAAGATCACCGGCCCCGGCGAGTTCCAGCGCAACTACGAGCGCATCCTGACCCCGGCGGTACGCAAGGCCATCGCCGCGCAGAAGTTCGAGGAGGTCATGGTCAACCAGCAGGGCGTGATGATCGGCGACGGCCAGGTGTGGCTCAACGGCAGCTGCGTGGACCAGGCCTGCAGCCGCACCGAGGTCAAGGTCGTGACCATCCAGTAAGGCGCGGGTAGCGGGCGCTGCCAGCCAGGGGCCGGCAGCGCCACCGCCACGTCAGGCCTTCGGGGTGAGCTTGAGCAGCTTGCCCTTGCTGCCGTCCTCGAGCAGCCAGATCGCACCGTCCGGACCCTGTTCCACTTCGCGGATGCGCTCGCCCATGTCGAAGCGCTCGGCTTCGCGCGCGGTGTCGCCATCGAAGGCCACGCGCACCAGCGCCTTGGAGGACAGCCCGCCGATGAAGCCACTGCCCTTCCACGCCGGGAACTGCGTGCCGGTGTAGATGATGAACCCGGCCGGCGAGATCACCGGCGTCCAGGTCACCTTGGGTGCGGCGAATTCCGGGCGCGTGCTGTGATCGGGGATGTCGCCGCCGCCGTAATGATTGCCGTTGGACACGATCGGGTAGCCGTAGTTGGCGCCGCGCTGGATCAGGTTCAATTCGTCGCCGCCCTCCGGCCCCATTTCATGCACCCACAGCGTGCCGCGGGCATCGAAGGCGATGCCCAGCGCGTTACGGTGGCCGATCGACCAGGCCTGCGCCGCAACGCCGCCCTGCGAGGCGAACGGGTTGTCCGCCGGTACGCTGCCGTCATCGTTGAGGCGGATGATCTTGCCGAGGTTGCCGCCCATGTCCTGGGCCGGATCGAACTTCTGGCGCTCGCTGGAGGTGATCCACAGCTTGCCATCCGGGCCGAAGGCCAGGCGATGGCCGTAATGCCCCTTGCCCTCGACCTTCGGCGTCTGCCGCCAGATCACCTTGAAATCCTGCAGCGCACCGCTGCCATCGGCCGCCAGCACCAGGCGCGCGCGCGCCACGGCGGCGCCGCGGGTATCGCCATCGCCTTCTTCGGCGTAGCTGACATACACCAACTGGTTCTGTGCGAACTGCGGGTGCGGCAGCACATCGCCGAAGCCACCCTGGCCACCGTAGGCCACCTTCGGCACGCCGGTGATCGTGGCGGTCTTGCGGGTCTGCACGTTGAAGTGTTTCAGCGCGCCCTTCTTCTCGCTGACCAGCAGGCTGCCATCGGGCAGGAAGCTCATGGCCCACGGTTCGTCGAAGGTCGCGAACTGCGTTGCCGTGAACGGCCACTGGGCCTTGCCGACCACCGGTGCGGCAGCGGTGCCGGTATCGGCGGCGACGCACGAGGTGATGAACAGGGCAGGGGTCAGACTGATGGCGAGCGAGAGCAGCAGCTTGCGGGTCATGGGAGATCTCCGGGTGGGGATGCGATGGCCAACCCTAGCTTTTACAGCATGCCCATCAATGCCGCGTGCACCAGAGGTCATGATCCCTGCGCGCGAGGGGGGGCTGGCCTCGCGGCTGCGGAGCGTGGTCGCGCGGTGCACCGCCCCACCGTGCTGCTCAGCACAAAGGGCCTCAACGGCATGAACTTCGCGCTGCGGCTTTCCGGTGCGGTCGCCGCACAGAAAAACACCCGCGACCAGACGGCCGCGGGTGTCGGTGGAACGCCCATCCCGCCACTGCCAAGCGGGGAACACGCGTCCCGGTAGCGGTAACGGCTGCGCGGCACATCAAGTGCCGCGCGGCACGCCCTTGTCCAGATGGGCCTGGCGCAGCGCGGTGGATTCATCCCAGCCGCGGCGGACCGCATTGCGGGCCTGCGCCCAGGTCAGCTTGCTGTTGCCGCGTTCCTGCGCCCAGCGGCCCTCCAGCTCGGCTTCCACCTGCTCGTAGGCGCGGATCACATCGTCGGCGCGGGAATGGTGACCCAGCTGGTAGGCCGGTTCGTAATCATCGAAGAACTGGGTGTTGTCGTAATACGGTTCGCTCGGAAAGCGCTCACGCCAGTAATCCGATACGGCCTGGCGCGCTACACCGTCTTCCGGCACCCGGCCGGGAATCTGGTAGTCAGTGCTCATGGTTGGCTCCGGTTGGGTGAGGCTCTACCGTATCCAAGGCCGGGTTAACGCCACGGGCCCGCCGGGTGAATGACACATCAAGTCCCATTCATCGGCGTGCCTGCCTCAGCCCGCGGCGTCCTTGCGTGGCAACCGATAGATCACCGCACCGACCGCGAACGCGATGCCGGCCGCGGCGATGTTCTGCCAGCTGGCACTGACGAACAACGCCAGGCACAGCAGCAACGCCAGCACCGGGATCAACGGGCCACCGGGCAGCTTCAACGCACCGGGCCGGTCGCGGAAGCGCCGCGCCAGCACCAGGACCGCCGCCGCCGTGCCGATGTAGGCGAACAACCGCGTGGTCATCGACAGCAGTGCCAGCTGCACGAACGAACCGGACAGCGCCAGCGCCAGTGCGATCAGGCCCTGGGTAACGATCGCCGCGGCCGGCGTGCGGAAGCGCGGATGCACGCGTGCCAGCAGCTGCGGGCCGTAGCCATCCTTGGCCAGCGCGAACAGGAAGCGCGGGCCCATCATCATCGTGTTGCTGTTGGTGCCCAGGATCGAGATCGTGGCGCCCACGGTCAGGATCAGCGCCAGGGCTTCCCCGCCGAAGCCGGCGGCGGCGTCGGCCAGCGGCGTCGGCGAGGCCGCCAGCCCGGCCAGCGTGCCCTGCGCGACCAGCTGCACGGCGCCGTAGATCACGGTGACGCTGATGATCATCGTGATCAGCGCGAACGGGATGTCGCGACGGGGGTTCTTGTATTCGCCGGCAGCGGCCGGGATGTTTTCAAAGCCCGCATAGGCATACAGCAGCAGCAACGCCGCCTCGCCCATGCGCTGCAGGTCCTGCGGGTCCGGGCGCACGCCGGAGAACGCCAGGTCCATGTCCACGTAGAACGCGCCGATCGCCACGAACAACACCAGCGGCACCAGCTTGCCGATCACCAGGATCACGCCGGTGCGTGCGGCCGAGCGCACGCCGGCCACGTTCACCGCGGTCAGGAAGCCCAGCGAGACCACGATGATCGCCACGCGGCCGATATCGTGCCCCGCCCAGGGCCAGAACCGCGCCACCGCATCGGCCAGCGCGTTGCTCAGCGCCGCCGCCGAACTGATCCGGGTCAGCCAGATCATCCAGCCGATCTCGAACCCGGCGAAGCGACCGAACGCCTCGCGGGCATACAGGTAACTGCCGCCGGGCTCATCGAAGTAACTGGCCGCCTGCGCGTAGCAGAGCACCAGCAGGGCCACCACGATGCCCGCGGCGACCACGCCCCACAGGCTGAACGGCCCGAGCAGGGCGACCGTCGCGGCGGGCAGCAGGTAGATGCCGCTGCCGATCACATCGTTGATGGACAGCCCGACGATCTGCCAGCGGCTGACCGCGCGTTCCAGCTGCGGATCAGCAGGCGCGCTCAAGGCGCGGCCTCCGGCAGCGCCGGCAGTTGCCAGCTCGCCTGCAGGCGCTGGTACTGGGCCTGCGGCAGCAGCACGAATCGCGGCCGCGCGGCCGGGTTCAACCAGCCCAGCAGCGTGCGCATGCGGGCCGGGTCCATCGCGGTGCAGCCGGCGGTGGCCTCACCCGGCTGGCGCCACAGGTGGGCGAAGATGCAGCTGCCCCGGCCGGGCTCGGCGGGCACGTTGTGCTCGATCACGAAGCCCTCGCGGTAGCGCACGTCGCCGCGGTTGTGCAGGTCCAGCCGCATCGGCTCGGTGGAGCCTTCCACCGCATCACTGCCGACCACCTCCGCATCGACGATGCGGTTGTAGTACGGCGAACCGGGCACATCCATGCAGTAGCTGCTGGACTGCATCGGCTGGTAGGGCAGGGCGGTGCGGATCGTTGCCGCATAGCCGAACGCGCTTCCGACCGCGAACACGCCGGCCGGGCTGCGGCCGTCGCCTTCCTGCTTCTGCGGGCCATCGGGCGGGGTCACGATCAGGCCGCGGCCCCATGCGCTGCCGCTGCGCCCTACCGCCACGGTGAACGCGGCGCCGTGCGGCTGCCAGCCGGCGGCGGTGCGCTCGAAGGCCTGCAGCCGGCCCTCGGTCGCGTCCCAGCCGGCGGTGGTCACCACGATCACCTGGTCGCTGCCCAGCAGCGGCGGCACCGGGGGCGAGAGGGCAGCGGCGGGCAGTGCGATGCCGAGCAGGGCGGCAGCAAGGAAGGTACGCAGCTTCGGCAGCATCGTGGACTCCGGCGATCAGGTGTCGATCAAATGTTCGATCCGTTCCAGGTTCACCCCGAGCTGGCGGTGGCGGTCCGGGTTGGCGTGGCACAGCAGCACGAAGACGAAATCCAGCAGCGACTGCAGAGAAGAACGGTACAGCAGTTGCGCCACGTGCGGCGCGGGGTCGTGCGCGCACACCACCAGGCTGGCATCGGCATGCGCGCGCAGCGGGTTGGCACTGTGCCGGGTGATCGAGACCACCTTGCCGCCCATGTCCTGGAACTGCCGCGAGAGCTGGAACAGCTGCGGCAGCTTCCCGAATTCGGAGAACACCAGCATGGCATCGCCGGGGCGCGCGGCGGAGAGGTTGGCCATCATCAGGATCGGGTCGGCGTGGTGCACGGTCAGCATGCCCAGCAGCGACAAGCGCATCGCGAACTCGCGCGCGTACAGGCCGTCATCGCCCTGGCCATACACGAACACCTTGGGCGCACCATCGATCAACTGCACGATCGCCTCGACATCGGCCTGCGGGTTGGCCAGCCGCGTCTCTTCCTCGGCCGCGGCCTTGCTCCGCCGCAGGCGTTCGGCCAGCTGGGTGTAGTCGTCCTGCGCGCTGGGGGCGGGCGGCCGGGCCTGCGGATCGGTGCCGGCGCGCGCGACCGCCTCGCCGATCGAGTACTTCAGGTCCGGGTAGCCCTTGAAGCCCAGTTTCTGGCTGAACTTGACCACGCTGGACTGGCTGATGCCCAGCGCGCTGGCCAGCTGCTGGGAGGAGTAATCGCGCAGCAGGTGGGCGTTGTCGAGGATGAAATCGGCGATGCGGCGTTCGATCGCCGACATGTGGTCACGCTCGGAGCGGATTTTCACCAGGGGCGGCATGGGCACGGCGTCAGGTCGGGAAGCGTCCCCCCAAGGGGGGCTGCGGAAGGGGGATGCGCGCGGACCGCTGCCCGGCAGGGCGTGGCGTTAGCGCGGCTGGCCGGCGCGGTGGGCACCTCGATCACCACCGCCGGGGCGTGATCATTTCCAATCCCCGCACCTCGGTAATGCCCAGCCCGGGCGCGTCGCTGATGGTGATCTCCGATTCGTTGAAGTTGACCCCGCCGGTGACCGGGTTGAACTGGCCCAGCGAGGGGCCATCCAGATCCACCTTGGTGATGATGTCGCTCTTGGCGACGGCCAGGTGCACCGCGGCGGCGACCGAGATGCTCGATTCGATCATGCAGCCGATCATGCACGGCACGCCGTAGATCGCGGCGATATCGGCAATCCGGATCGCGTTGGAGAGCCCGCCGGTCTTCATCAGCTTGATGTTGATGATGTCCGCCGCGCGCTGCTGGATCAGATCGAACACCTGGCCCGGGTTGAACACGCTTTCATCGGCCATCACCGGCGTGTTGACCCGGTCGGTGACGTACTTCAAACCGCTGATGTCGGCCGCCTTGACCGGCTGTTCCAGCAGCTCCAGCACCACGCCGGCCGCTTCCAGCGCGTGCATCGCATGCACGGCCTGCTTGGCGGTCCAGCCCTGGTTGGCATCCAGGCGCAGCAGGGCGCGGCCCTGCACGGCGGCATGGATCGCCTTGACCCGCTCGATGTCCAGGCCGATGTCCTTGCCGACCTTGATCTTCAGCGACTCGAACCCGCGATCGATCGCCGACAGCGAATCGGCCACCATCTTGTCGATGTAGTCCACGCTGATGGTGATGTCGGTGGTGATCACCGGATCGCCACCGCCCAGCATGCGGTACAGCGGTGCGTTGTGCAGCTGCGCCCACAGATCATAGAGCGCGATCTCCACCGCGGCCTTGGCGCTGCTGTTGCGTTCCAGCGCGCCCTGCACCAGCCCGCACAGGCGGTTGAGGTTGGCCACGTCCTCGCCGATCAGCCGCGGCTTGATGAAGCTGTTGATCGCCTCGATGATCGAGCCGTGCGTATCGCCGGTGATCACCGCGGTGGCCGGGGCTTCCCCGTACCCGGTGTGCCCGCTATCGGTACGCACCAGCACCACCACGTCTTCCACGGTATCCACGGTGCGCAGCGCGGTCTTGAACGGGGTCTTGAGCGGCACGCGCAGCATGCCGAGTTCGATGTCGGTGATCTTCATTCAGGGGTCTGGGGCCGGATGCGCTGGATGTTGGTGATGCGGTCGATGTAACTGACGGTGTCGCTGGCCATCATCGGCTCCAGCGGGGTCACCGAAACGCCGTTGAGGTGCGCCTGCACGCGCGTGCCATCCGCGCCGAGCCAGCCGCCACCGGCGGTGTCGTGGATCATCCAGCTGCGTCCGTCGACATGGCCGATCGCCACCATCACGTGGCCGGGGATGTAGACCAGGTCGCCAACCTGCAGCTGGTCCACCGCGGCCTGGCGCCTGGCCTTCCCATCGCGGGCGGTGAAGGCGATGCGGTCCAGTGCCGGGCTGACGGCCTGCGCGCTGGTGTTGCGCGGCATCAGCACGCCGAAGCTGCGGTAGATCTCCGAAACGAACCCGCTGCAGTCGCGGGTGTCGTAATCGTGGCCCCAGCCGTAGCGTTCGCCCAGGAACTTGAACGCCTGCGCCAGCAGGTTGCGCGGGGTCAGGGGCAGGTAGTCGGCGGCGGTGTCCTGCGAGCGCGGCAGCAAGGCCGGTACCAGCGCCAGGCGGCCATCGGCCTCGCGCACCGGCACCTGCACCACGTAGGCGGCATGCGCCTGCTGGCCGTTGACGGGGGCATCAGCCGGCCAATCGGCCAGCACCGGCAGGCGCACGCCCATGTCCAGCTGCAGCCGCGACACGCGCGGTTCTTCCGGCGTATGCGCGGTGAAGGCGGTCGCGCCGGTCACTACCCGGTATGGCCCCTGCCGGCCGTAGCCGAGCACGCTGGCCGCATCGCCGATGCCCACGTAGCGCGTTTCGATCCAGGCCGAATAGCGCTCGCTGGTGACGAACAGCCACTGGCCATCGGCGCTCTCATGCAGCACCGCCACCGCATCGCCCGGGAACAGGGCCGATTCCTGGAAGCGGTCGATATCGGTGTCGCCGGGGCGGCTGAACACCCGCAGCGCGGTCGGGAACGTGCGCAGCGCGGCGCGGTGGGTGACCAGGCCGTAGCGCGTCGCGCGCTGGGCGGGGATCGCCTCCAGCGCGAGGTTGGCCAGGGCCGCACGCTGCTGCACGGCGCTGATCGGCTGCCCGTCTTCACCGTAGGGGGCCTTCTGCGCCCACTGCGACAGCGCCTGCACAGCGGCGCGCACATGAGCGCGCGGCAGCTGTGCGGGCAGCGCACGCAGATCGTGGAGCGAACGGTCTTCGGCGCGCATCCGGGCGTTCTGCGCCGCGATGCCGGCGCTGTCGAGGATCACGCGATCGGCGTCGGGCAGGCGCCCGGCCCAGAACGCAGGCGAAAGATAGGCCTCGCGCAGGGCGATCACGCCGCCGAAGTCCTGCGCCGGCGCGGTAGCCGCGGGCGCGGCGAATGCCGGTGCCACGCCAGTGGCCAGCAGCGTGCCGAGCAGGGCCGGCGCCAGCCAGCGGGGCCGCACGGGGCGGCGGGAAGAAGCCAGGATCATGGAGCGGTCACCCTCCTCGGGAGCGTCAGGAATATTTATTCCTTTTTTCATGGAAAGCAAGAATAAATTATTGACCGGCTACCCACCCCGTGTTACACAGCGATGACCACGCACCGGGGAAGTGTCGCTGTGGATCTGCCCGTACGCAAACCGCCTCTGCACTGCTGCGCCGCCTGGCGCGCGGCCGCCTGCCTGCTGCTGGCGCTGCCGCTGCTGGGCGGGTCCGCGGCCGCTGCGGTGGTGCCGGTGCAGACTGTGGTGGAGCGGATCGACCGGGGCGACTTCGCCGCTGCCGAGCAGCAGATTGCCGCCGCGCTGCAGGACGAAACGCTACCGCTGCCGGTGCGCGAGGACTACGCCTTCCAGCGCGAACGCATGCACCGCATCCGCCTGGATTTCACGCTGGACGCCGCAGCAGCCAGCGCCCAGATCCGTCGGCAGATCCCGGACCTGGGCGAGGCGGAATTCGCGCGCTGGGACGCCGCCGGCCTGATCGAGCACCTGGACATCGATGGCCAACGCCGCTACTTCAAGCGCGCGCCGGCCAACCTGTTCCGGCTCAGCGCGCAGGCACGGGCGCGCCGCTCACCGGGCATGCCACTGCCCGTCGATGGCCCCTACGAACGCCTTGCCCCGCACCACCGCGAGGTGATCCGCGCCTCGCGTGCCAGTGGCGCGACCAGCGTGGCGCCGCGCCGGGTGGAGGTGACCCAGTCGCTGACGGTCAAGGCCGATGCGGTGCCGGCCGGTGCGCCGATCCGGGCCTGGATTCCGTACCCGCGCGCGATCGCCGGCCAGCAGGAAGACATCACCTGGATCGGCGGCACGCAGTGGATCGATGGGATCGACGGTGCCGTGATCGCGCCCGAATCGGCGCCCCAGCGCACGGTCCACATGATGCAGCCCGCCGTGGCGGGCACCCCGACCCGGTTCGAGATCCGCTACGCGGTCACCGTCTACGCGCGCCACATCGCGATCGATCCCGATAAAGTCCTGCCCACGCCGGACGACCCTGCGCTGCAGCCGTACCTGGCCGAACGCGCGCCGCACGTGGTGTTCACCCCGGCCCTGCGCGCGTTCTCGCAGCGCGTGGTCGGCAACGAAACCCATCCCTACCGCATCGCGCAGAAGCTGTTCGATGCGGTGGACCAGATTCCCTGGGCCGGCGCGCGCGAGTATTCGACGCTCTCCAACATCAGCGATTACGCGCTGCACGCCGGGCACGCCGACTGCGGCCAGCAGACCCTGCTGCTGATCGCGCTGCTGCGGCTCAATGGCATCCCCGCGCGCTGGCAGTCGGGCATGGTGTATTCCGATGACGCGGTGGGCTACACCAACCTGCATGACTGGGGCGCGGTGTACCTGGCGCCGTATGGCTGGGTGCCGATGGATGTCACCACCGGCCGGCTGGACAGCCCGCAGCCGGCGTTGCGCGATTTCTACTTCGGTGGGCTCGATGCCTACCGCATCGCCTTCAACGACGATTTCCAGCAGCCGTTGATGCCGGAAAAGCATGCACCGCGCTCGGACACCGTCGATTCGCAGCGCGGTGAGGCGGAATGGCCCGGCGGCAACCTGTACTTCGATCAATGGCAGTACGACGTCCAGACGCGCCTCGTGCCGCTGGACGCCGCGCGGCCATCCGGTGGTATCCCCCCAATTCCATGACTGCAGGAGAGAGCAGGGAATGAATGCGAATCCAATGAAGCGGGCGGCGTTGTATGCCGCGCTCGGGCTGTGTCTGGGCAGCGTGCTGCCGATGGTGGCGTCTGCACAGAGCGTCAGCGGTGCCGTGGCCGGCCGCGCCAACCAGGGCGACCAGATCACCGTGGTCAATGCCGGCACCGGCCTGACCCGGACCGTCACCGCCGGGCGCGATGGCAGCTACCGGCTGAGCCAGCTGCCGGTCGGCACCTATGCCCTGCAGCTCACCCGCGATGGCCAGCCGGTCGGTGAAGCGATCAGCGTCAGCATCGCCCTGGGCGGTACCACCACGGTCAACCTGGCCGGCGAGGCGGGCGTGGTCAATCTCGATGCGCTGCAGGTGATCGGCTCGCGCGTGGTCAACCGCGTGGATGTGCATTCCACCGAAACTTCGTTCAACGTCAACCGCCAGGAGCTCTCGCGGCTGCCGGTCGCCCAGGACCTGTCCGCGGTCGCGCTGCTGGCGCCGGGCGTGGTCGGCGGCAATTCCTCGTTTGGCGGCTTGTCCTTCGCCGGCTCCTCGGTGGCCGAGAACGCGGTGTACATCAACGGCCTGAACGTCACCGACATGTACACGCGGCGCGGTTTCTCCAGTGCGCCGTTCGCCTTCTTCAAGGAATTCCAGGTCAAGACCGGCGGCTACTCGGTCGAGTTCGGGCGCTCCACCGGCGGTGTGATCAACGCGGTGACGCGCTCGGGTACCAACACCTTCGAAGGCGGCGTGGAAGTCACGATCGAGCCCAGCGCCTGGCGCGAAGGCGGCCGCGACCACTTCCACCGCGATGGCTCGCCCCACTCCTACGCCAGCCGCGATGACAGTTCGCTGCTGAAGACCAACGTGTGGGCCTCCGGGCCGCTGGTGAAGGACCGCCTGTTCCTGTTCGCCATGTACGAGGACCGCGACAACCGCAGCAACAACACTTCGTCCGATGCGGTGACGTGGTTCGACAACAGTGCCGATGACGGTTTCTGGGGTGCGAAGCTGGATTGGAACATCAACGACAACCACACCGTGGAGCTGCTGGCGTTCTCCGATGAGAGCGAACTCACCAACGCCTCGTACGCCTACGATTGGGACGAAGACACCAAGGGCGCGTGGGGCGGTGATTCGATCACCGAAACCGGCGGCAAGAACTGGTCGGCCACCTACACCGGCCGCTTCACCGAGAATTTCACTGCCAAGGCGATGATCGGCGAGAACAACCAGCGCTCGTTCACCAACTCCTCGCTGGACATCGACTGCAGCCCGGTGTTCTACGACGCCACCTACAACCCGTATCTGTACAAGCTCAACGGCCTGCGCGCCGGCTGCCATCCCACCGGCGCGGCCGTGGCCGAACGCGATGACACCCGCGAGGCGGCCCGCCTGGATTTCGAATGGGCGCTGGGCGATCACCTGCTGCGCTTCGGCGTGGACCGCGAGCTGATGACCACCGAGCAGTCCACCCGCTACCCGGGCCCGACCCAGCTTAGCTATACCGCTTACGCCGCACGGCCGGGCGATGAAGTGTGGGATGGCGCGAACGCGTACGTGCCGGCCGGGGTGACCGAGATGCTGCGCGCACGCAACCGGGTCTCCGGCGGTACCTTCGAGACCGAAGCCAACGCGTTCTACCTGGAAGACATCTGGAACGTCACCCCGAACCTGATGCTGAACCTGGGCGTGCGCTGGGACCGCTTCGAGAACCGCACCGCCGATGGCGATGCCTTCATCAAGATGGACGACCTGATCGCACCGCGTGTCGGCTTCGCGTGGGACATCAAGGGCGATGGCAGCACCAAGCTGTTCGGCAATGCCGGCCGCTACTACCTGCCGGTGACCAACAACATCAACGTCAACTTCGCCGGGGGCCTTACCGACGAATACAGCTACTACGTGCTCGACGGCTGGCAGCAGCAGACCAATCCGGTCACCGGTGCGGCCTACATGGCGCCGGTCATCGGCCAGCAGATCGGCCCCACCGATACCCGCATGAACACCGGCGCGGCCGACCTGCGCCAGAGCGTGGACAAGGATCTCAAGGCGGTCTACCAGGACGAATACATCCTCGGTTTCCAGACCATGATCAACCAGGCCTGGTCGTGGGGCGTCAACGCCACCTACCGCAAGATGGACCGCGCACTGGATGACATGCGCATCAACCAGACCCCGTGCGGCCCGACCGGGGCGACGCTGTGGCCGATCGCCAACCCGGGCGAGAGCCTGACCCTCTGGGGCGATTCCTCCATCGGTTGCGCCACCGAAGGCTGGATCACCATCGATACCGCCAAGGAGGGCTACCGCAAGGGCGGCAGCGGCGAGATCGTCGGCTATTCCAAGCCGGAGCGGACCTACAAGGCGGTGGAGATCCAGATCGATCGCGCCTGGGACGAGAAGTGGCTGTTCAACGCCTCCTACCTGTGGTCGCGCAGCGATGGCAACTTCGAAGGCCCGGTCAACTCGGACACCAACTACGGCGATACCGGCATGGTCCAGCACTGGGACCACCCCGCCAACAACGAACGCTACGGGTCGTTGTTCAATGATTTCCGCCACCAGTTCAAGTTCCGCGCGGCGTATGCGCTGAACGAACAGTGGTCCTTCGGCACCACGCTGCAGGTGCAGTCCGGCGGCCCGGTCACCGCCTTCGGTGTGATGTGGCCCAACGATACCGTCGCCGGTGGCAGCACCTCCAGCGAAGGCAGCGGCGGCGGTACCGGCTGGCTGTGCGTCGCCAACTGCAGCGGCGCGTACGACCAGCGCCAGTTCGAGTACAGCCCGCGTGGCGCGTTCGGGCGGCTGCCGTGGACCTGGACCGTGGGCGCCAACGTCATCTGGCGCCTGCCGGTGGACGGCATCGATCTGAGCGCGCGGCTGTCGGTGTACAACCTGTTCAACAACCAGACCGTCGTCAACGTGCACCAGCGCTATGAAAGCCAGCCCGGTGTGGTGCGCGAGAGCACCTTCAACACCGGCACCCGCTGGCAGGCGCCGCGGTACACGCAGCTGATGGTGACCTGGAACTTCTGATCCAGGCGACGTGCTTCGTCCTGCGCCCCGCACCCGCGGGGCGCAGGATTGATCAGGATGCGCCCTATGCCACACGCAGCCCCAACGCCTGCACAGCGTGCCCGCCGCGCGCTTGCACTTGCACTCGCGGTCGGCCTGTCCGCGATCCCCACGCTCGGCAGCCCGCCCGCAGCGGTCGAACCGGAGGCGCCGTTCGCCGGCCTGCTCGACCAGACCGTTGCACACACGCAGGTGCCGGGCATCGCCGTGGCGGTGGTCGAAGACGGGCAGGTGGTGTTCAGCGGTACCCGCGGCGAGCGCATCGCGGGCAGCGGGCAGGCCATCACCGCCGATACGCTGTTCAAGATCGCCTCCAACAGCAAGGCGATGACCGCCGCGGTGCTGGCCCGGCTGGTCGACCGCGGCGCGCTGCGCTGGGAGGATCCCGTCACCCGGTACCTGCCGCGGTTCCGCATGCACGATCCGTGGGTGACCCAGCAGATGCAGGTGCGCGATCTGCTGATCCACAACAGCGGGCTGGGGCTGGGCGCGGGCGATCTGATGCTGTGGCCCGAGCCGAACAGCTTCACCCGCGCCGACATCATCGCCGGGCTGGCCCATCTCGCCCCGGTGACCAGTTTCCGCAGCGGCTATGCCTACGACAACCTGATGTACGTGGTGGCCGGGGAGGTCGCCGCGGCCGCCGGGGGCAAGCCTTACGCTCAGCTGCTGCGCGAGGAGGTCTTCATTCCGCTGGGCATGACCCGCTGCCAGGCCGGTGCGTGGTCGGTCAGCGCGGTCGGCAACGTGGCCCAGCCGCACGAGCGTCGCGCAGGGCGCAACGTAGTGGTCCGCGCCGATGGGGCGACCAGCCCGGACCTGCCTTCGATGGCGGCCGGCGGGATCCGCTGCAGCCTCACCGACATGACCCGCTGGATGCAGGTGCTGCTCGATCCCGGCCAGGCGCCGGGCTGGCTCAGCGCGACCCAGCGCCGTGCCCTGTGGACGGCGCACATGCCGATGCCGCTCGGGGAGCGCCAGCGCCGGTGGGACAACGCGCACGTCTCGGCCTACGGCTATGGCTGGCGGCTGTCGGACATGGATGGCCAGTGGAAGGTCGCCCATACCGGCACGCTGGCCGGCATGTATTCCTCGCTGGCGCTGTTGCCCGATCGCCGCACCGGCGTGGTGATCCTGATCAACGGCGAAGGCGAGCAGGCCCGCACCGCGTTGATGCAGGCCGCGCTCAAGCATTACACCGCCCCTGGCAGCACGCAGGGCATCGCCGAGTACCTCGCGCTGCTGCAGGCCGAACAGGCCGATCGCCGCGATGCCGGCCACGTGCGCCCGGATACCCGCGCACGCCGGCCCGCACCGCTGCCCGCCACCCGCGCGTGGCAGGGGCGCTATCGCGATCCGTGGCTGGGCGAGGCCCGCCTGTGCCCGGTCGGCGGCGTGCTGCGTTTCAGCGTGGAGAAGTCGCCGCGGTTGTCCGGTGCGGTCATGCAGCTGGGGCCCCGCTGGCTGGTGCAGTGGGATACCCTCGGGGCGGATGCCGAACCCTGGCTGCAGGTGACGCCGGGCACGCCGACGACCCTCTCGCTTACCGCGATCGACCCGGATATCGACTTCAGCTATGACTATCAGGACCTGCACTTCACCCGCATCGGCGATTGCCCGTAGCGCCGCGCTGCTGGCGGCACTGGCGCTGCTGGGGCCCGGCAGCGCGCTGGCGCAGACGGTCAACCTGTCCGCCGCACGCGATACCGCCGAGGCCGGCATGCTCGACATCCGCAGCCTCGCGCCGGATATCGAGCTGGAGATCCGCTACGCCGGCAGCGACAACTTCACCGCCCAGCCGGTGCCGGGCTACGAAGCGCCCAAGTGCTTCCTGCTGGCGCCGGTGGCCACCGCGCTGGCCCGGCTGGAGCGCGGGCTGCGCGCGGAAGGCTACGGCCTGCGGATCTACGACTGCTACCGGCCGGCCCAGGCGGTGCAGGCCTTCGTGGTGTGGGCGCACGATCCCAAGGAGCAATCGCGCAAGGCGCGGCAATACCCCGGGCTGGACAAGCCTGCGCTGCTGGGCGGCTACATCGCCGAGACCTCCGGCCACAGCCGCGCGGCCACGGTGGATCTGACCCTGCTCGACTGCCGCGGCGGCGGCTGCACGCCGCTGGACATGGGCACCGAGTTCGATTTCTTCGGCCCGCGCGCGCATACCGACGCGCCGGATGTCACCCCGGCCCAGCACCGCAACCGCGTGCTGCTGCGCACGGTGATGGAGCGCCAGGGCTTCGAGAACTACCCGATGGAGTGGTGGCATTACACGTTCAAGCCCGAGCCCTCGCCCGGCACTGCCTTCGACGTGCCGGTGCGCTGAGGCCAGCCGCTACACTGTGGGCTGACCCTACGCCCGGACCACGATGAACCTGCCGCTGCACTTTGGATTGCTGGGAACGCTGGAGGCCGGGCTGATCGCGCTGCTGGTCGGGTTGCTGATCTACGCGCTGTGGCACCGGCTGTGCCGCTGGGCGAACTGGACCGACGGCCATGCGATCGGCTGGGCCTGCGTGATCGCGGTGGTGATCGCGGCCGGCATCGATGCCTGGAAGCTCTTCTATATGGGCATGGTGCGGCTGGAGTCGCCGCTGTATGCCCGCCTGTTCCTCTCCAGCATCCACGATCCCAACGAACTGGGCTCGCGCGTGGTGCTCGAAGTGGCCGGCGCGCTCGGCGGTGTAGCGCTGGGCTGGCTGATATTCAGCGCGCGGTCAGCCGGGAAAAACGGCAGCGATGCGTGAAATCGTGTTGGGTTCCGGTTAAATCCCGGGCCGCTGAATGCGCATGTTACCGACCGCTCACCCGGGCCTAACCAGTGCGGTAATCGAGTGCACGGCGCAGGTGGTTAAGGCGGCGTGTCCACGCTGATCGCGGCCCAATTTCGATTCACAAACGGGGTGGCAGTGTGGGGCCGTGCGGATTCAACAGGCCGCGCAATACCCACTCAAGGAGACCACCCAATGACTATTCGCAACCGCAAGCCCCTGATCGCCCTGATCGTCGCCGCAGGCAGTGTGCTGGCCATTCCGGCGATGGCCCAGTCGGCGCAGCAGAGTGCAGCGCAGGCGCAGAATCAGGCCGCCCAGGCGCAGCAGGCCGCGGCACAGGCCGGCCAGGCTGCGGATACCGCGGCCAACTCGGCCGCGCAGGCCGCCCAGGCCAGCGGCGGTGGCGGTGGCCAGACCTGGGCCAGCGTCGATACCGACGGCAACGGCACCATCAGCAAGACCGAGGCCCAGGTGAATGCGGGTCTCGCACAGGTCTTCGACCAGGTTGACACCAATAAGGATGGCGAGCTGTCGCCGGATGAGTACAAGGCCTACGTGGCTTCCCAGCAGGGCGCGCCGGCCGGCAACGGCGCGCAGCCGGGCAACTGATGCAGCGAGGCAGCTGATGCCATCGGGGGCACCAGTGAGCGCAGTGAGGGGGAAAGGGTGGCTTCGGCCACCCTTTCTTTTTGCGGCGCGCTTGGGCTGGCCGGGGCCGCGTTGATATCCTTGTCCGATGATGACTTCAACGCCCGCACCGCACGGTGCCATCGGCCTGGTCGGTTTCGACGGGGATGACACGCTCTGGAAGAGCGAGGATTTCTACCGCACGGCCGAGCAGGATTACCTGGACATCCTCGCGCGCTATATCGACGTGCACGACACCCGCACCGCCCGCCACCTGCTGGAAGTGCAGCAGCGCAACCTCGGCGTGTTCGGTTACGGGGTGAAGGGCATGACCCTTTCGATGGTCGAAGCGGCGATCGAGATCACCAACCAGACCATCAGCGCGCGCGACCTGCAGCAGATGCTCGATATCGGGCATGCCACCCTGCGCCATCCGGTCGAGCTGATCGACGGCGTGCGCGAGGCGGTGACGGAGATCGCGCGCGAGCACCCGGTGGTGTTGATCACCAAGGGCGATCTGTTCCACCAGGAAGCCAAGATCAAGCTGGCCAACCTGCGCGACCTTTTCCCGCGGATCGAGATTGTCTCGGAGAAGGATCCGGAAACCTACGCCCGCGTGCTGGCGGAATTCGACCTGCCGATCCAGCACTTCTGCATGATCGGCAACTCGCTGCGCTCGGATATCGAACCGGTGATCACCCTGGGCGGCTGGGGCATCCACACCCCGTACGCGGTGACCTGGGCGCACGAGACCGAGCATGGCGTGGCCGATGACGAACCGCGCATGGTCGATGCGCCGACCGCCTTCGAATGGCCGCAGGCGCTGCGCACGATCGAAGCCAAGGCCGCGCAGGCCTGACACGCCGGCCGCGCTGGGGCAGAATCGAGCCATGACCCTGCGCCTGTGCCTGGCTGTGCTGCTGTTGCTGATGCCCTGGATGGCAGCGGCAGAGCAGACCGCGGAAAAATCCGCAGCCTATGCGGTGGATACCGGCGATGCGTGGGTGGATGCCCAGCTGCAGGACATCAACCATTACGCCGAACGCTACCCGGACAGCTTCCTGGATGAGGTCGCGCGCTACGCCGGGGTGTCGCGCGGGTATGTGGCCGCGCTGATGCACACCCATGGCTGGCAGGCCGGCGATATCTACTTCGCCTGTTTCTGGGCGCGGGTGACCGAGCGCTCCTGCCGCGAGAGCGTGCAGGCGTGGTCGCGCGCGGTGCCGGAAGAAGGCGCGCCCAAACGCTGGGCGGTGGTGGTGACCGATCTTTCGGTGGCGCCCGAGAACCTGCACTGGCGCGCGCTGCGCCATGCGATCGTGGCCAGCCACGACCATTGGGACCGCCCGGTGAAGCTGGATGCCACGCTGCAGCGCCAGCTGGGCGATCGCGAACAGCGCCTGCGCGCGGCGGCGAACCGGGACGTGCCGGCGCGCTGAGGGGCATGGCGCCGTGCCATGCGGGGCTGCGGGCTTTGCTGCTGTGCACCTCGCCGCCACCGCTGCGCTCGGCGACAATGCACCGGTGGCTGTTCCCCCCGTGACCCGTTGCCGAGTACCCGATGAGCGCCGACCGTTTCGTTTCACCTGACGATATCCGCAGCCTGTTCGCCCAGGCGATGTCCAGCATGTACCGCACCGAAGTGCCGCTCTACGGCACCCTGGTCGACCTGGTCGCCGAGATCAACGATGCCGTGCTGACCGCCGATCCGGCGCTGGCCGCCCAGCTGGACCGCAACGACGAACGCGCCCGCCTGGACCAGGAACGCCACGGCGCGATCCGCGTCGGCACCGCCGAAGAACTGGCCACGCTCGGCCGGCTGTTCGCGCTGATGGGCATGTACCCGATCGGTTACTACGACCTCTCGGTGGCCGGCGTGCCGGTGCACTCCACCGCGTTCCGCCCGCGGACCGCCACGGCGCTCGCGCACAACCCGTTCCGCGTGTTCACCTCGCTGCTGCGGCTGGAGCTGATCGAAGATCCCGCCCTGCGCGAGGAAGCGGCCCGGATCCTGGCCAAGCGCCGGATCTTCACCGATGAGGCGCTGGCGCTGATCGCGCAGGCCGAACGTGACGGCGGCCTGGATGCGGAGGCGGCGCGCCGCTTCGTGATCCAGGCGCTGGAGACCTTCCGCTGGCATGGCGATGCCACGGTATCGCTGGCCACCTACCACGCGCTGCACGACGCGCACCGGCTGATTGCCGATGTGGTCAGCTTCCGCGGCCCGCACATCAACCATCTCACCCCGCGCACGCTGGACATCGATGCCGCCCAGGCCGGGATGCTGGCGCGTGGCATCGCCGCCAAGGCGGTGATCGAAGGCCCGCCGCCGCGCCGCTGCCCGATCCTGCTGCGCCAGACCAGCTTCAAGGCGCTGGAAGAAACCGTGCATTTCCCCTCGGGCGATGCCGGCGATGCCGGCACCCACACCGCACGCTTCGGCGAGATCGAACAGCGTGGCCTGGCCCTGACCGCCAAGGGCCGCGCGCTGTACGACCAGTTGCTGGCGCAGGCCCGCGACAGCGAAGGCGCCGGCAGCACCGGGCAGGACTATGCGACCCGCCTGGCCGCCGTTTTCGCCGCGTTCCCGGACGACCACGACACCTTGCGCCGGGAAGGGCTGGGCTATTACCGCTATGCGTTGACCGCGGCCGGCCGTGCCGATCCGGGCGCGGTGGGGGACCTGCCGGCCGAAGCGCTGATCGCCGCCGGCCTGGCCAGTGCCGATCCGATCGTCTACGAGGATTTCCTGCCGGTCAGTGCCGCAGGCATCTTCCAGTCCAATCTGGGCGGCGAAGAACAGCGCGCCTACGCCGCGCATGCCAACCGCGATGCCTTCGAACAGGCGCTGGGCATGACGGTCGAAGACGAGTTCGCGATCTACGCGCGGCTGCAGGCCGAGTCGCTGGCCAGCCTGCGCGGGGCGTAAGCGCGCTCCCGCGCCTCCGCAACAGAAAAGGCCGGGCATCTGCCCGGCCTTTGCACATCACGCCTTCATCGCGCCGGTATCCAGCCAGCGCTGGTGCCACGACAGCGCTTCGGGCAGCAGATGCGGGGTGTGCTTGCCGTAGCTCTCGCGGCCGGCGCGGTCGACGTAATCGTTCAACGCATCGCGGAAATCCGGATGCGCGCAGTTGTCGATCACCACCCGCGCGCGCTTGCGTGGGGGCAGGCCGCGCAGATCGGCCAGGCCCTGTTCGGTGACGATCACCGACACATCGTGTTCGGTGTGATCCACGTGGCTGACCATCGGCACGATCGCCGAGATGCTGCCGTTCTTCGCCGTCGAAGGACTCAGGAACGCGGACAGGAAACCGTTGCGCGCGAAGTCGCCCGAGCCGCCGATGCCGTTCATGATCCGGCTGCCCATCACGTGGGTCGAGTTGACGTTGCCGTACAGGTCGGCCTCGATCATGCCGTTCATGCCGATGCAGCCCAGGCGGCGCACCAGCTCCGGATGGTTCGAGATTTCCTGCGTGCGCATGATGATGCGCTCGCGGTAAAAATCGATGTGTTCCTTGAACGTCTCGTTCGCCTGCGGGCTCAGCGCGAAACCGGTGCAGGAGGCGTAACTCAGCACGCCATCGCGCAGCAGATCGAGCATGCCGTCCTGGATCACCTCGGTGAACGCGCTCAGATCGCGGAAGCCGCTCTTGGCCAGCCCGGCCAACACCGCGTTGGGAATGTTGCCCACGCCACTCTGCAGCGGCAGCAGGTTGGCCGGCAGGCGGCCCCGGGCCACTTCATGCTTGAGGAACTCGATCAGGTACTGCGCGATCTGCTCGCTGGTGGTGTCGATCGGGCTGAACGGGCTGTTGCGGTCCGGGCCGTTGGTGCGCACCACCGCCACGATCTTGTCCGGGTCGCAGCGCAGCGCGGTTTCGCCGATGCGGTCGTTGGCGTGCACCAGCGGGATCGGCTTGCGATGCGGCGGCAGC
>Ga0308171_1001765_pt1 | contig 26697 bp, 28 predicted proteins | sample PhyGR1_FD_202135 | JGI IMG/M metagenome (GOLD analysis project Ga0308171, IMG submission 202135) | Phyllosphere microbial communities from UC Gill Tract Community Farm, Albany, California, United States - DLSLSG.R1 | ecosystem: Host-associated > Plants > Phyllosphere > Unclassified | place: USA...
CGCCAGCGCTCTTTTGAGTAGGTACGCTCTCCCCTGTCACCGGCGCTTCGTTGATCGCGCTTTCGCCGGACACGATGACGCCGTCTGCCGATATACGATCACCCGGGCGAACAAGAATGATGGAGCCGATCTCAAGGCTTTCTGCCGGCACCTCGCTGGTTTTGCCTGCCTCTTCCAACAGCGCGGTCTTCGGAACAAGCGCGGCGAGCGACTTGATGCTGTCACGTGCCTTCCCGGCAGCTACCCCCTCCAGCAACTCGCCCACCAAAAACAGGAAGACGACGGCAGCGGCTTCTTCCGTCGCGTTGATGGCCAGGGCGCCAACGGCCGCAATGGTCATCAGCATTTCGATAGAGAAAGGCGTGCCGGCGAGCGCTGCCATGACGGCCCGGCGCGCAATCGGCACCAGACCCACCAGCATGGCGATGGCGAAGGCATAAAGCTGGATGGATGGCACGAGGTGGCCGATCACATAGGCCACCACCAGGGCGGCGCCGGCCAACAGCGTTGCACGGCCCTTCTTGCTTTTCCACCAGGGGCCGTCACTCGGCCCATGGTCATGGCCATGCAATCCCTCGATCGCGGCGGCACGGTCGCCTCGGTCCTGTTTGCCATGTTCGTGGCTATCGTGGTCGTGGGCATCGTGGGCCGGGCCGGAATGCGTGTGGCTGTCGCCATCCGCATGACCATGCGCATGACCGCCACAGCAGGCCGCACCATGGTTCGCCGATGTCTGGTTATCGACTTGGCGCCCAGCCAATCGCTCGACCGAATAGCCAAGGCCCCGTACCTTCTTTCCTATGGCATCGAGATCGCTCGTCTGATCGTGACGGATGCTCATCGTTCCCGCGGTGACGGAGACCGACACGTCTTCCACGCCCTGCATGCGCCGAACGGCAGTGTCGATCTTGCTGGCGCAAGAGGCGCAGTCCATGCCGCCAACCCGAAATCTGGTCTGTAAATCCGTGCTCATCTCGTCGGTCCTCATTTTGCTGAACACGTCTTACGACCTCTAGCCACTAGAGCTACAAGACCAAAATGAGATTTCTCGCAAAATTCGACGCGGTATGTGCTGCATATAAATTGGTGAAGGGAACGGAAGAGATTTGATCCGGCCTTTCGCTTCCACCATTTTTCGCTAGATTGTTTGGTGATCAGACTATCGGCATATCCTCCCTCCCGCCGATATGCCGAGAGAGAGCGATGCCCAGCCAGTCAACCGGACTTCTTTACGCCCTTGGGGCGTTTTCGATATTTGCCGTGCAGGATGGCATTTCCAAGCATCTCGGCCAGTACTACCCGCCGGTCTTTGTCGTGATGCTGCGCTACTGGGCCTTTGCGGTCTTCGCCGTGATTCTGGCCGCACGCTCTCACGATGGCCTGAAAGCCACGATGCGCTCCAAGCGGCTCTTGCTGCAGATCAGCCGTGGCGTGCTGCTTGCCGCACAGATCGTTCTTTCGATTTTCTCGTTCAAGCTCGTGGGCCTTGCCCACACACACTCGATCTTCGCCTGCATCCCGTTGATTGTCGCAGCACTTTCCGTGCCGATGCTGGGGGAAAAGGTCGGCTGGCGGCGCTGGTGCGCCATCCTGGTCGGCTTCATCGGCGTGCTGATCATCATCAACCCCGGCGAAACGGGCTTCGATCTGACCTTCCTGTTGACCTTCGTCGCCGCCTTCATGCTGGCGCTCTACGGTGTGATGACAAGGCTTGCCAGCCGCACCGATACCGCCATGACAAGTTTCTTTTACACCGGCGTTGCCGGCGCCGTAGCGCTGACGCTGGTTGGTCCCTTTTACTGGGTGAACATGGCCCCGCACGACTGGCTGTGGATGCTGGCGCTCTGCATTACCGGCATGAGCGGCCATTACCTTTTGATCCGCGCTTTCGAACTGGCGGATGCGGCCTCGGTGCAGCCCTTCTCCTACTACCAGCTCGTGCTGGTCTCGATCGTCGGCGTCACGATCTATGGGGAAGTGCTTACCGCCCATATGGTTTTTGGCGCGGCGATCGTCATCGCAGCCGGCCTCTTCACCATTTGGCGCGAGCAACTCACAGCCAGAAGACGCCGACTTCAAGGACTATGAAAGCGCAGGCTGCCTCTGTGTGTCGGCAGCGGACATCGCCGCCTCGCATCGAAGCAGCATGCCATAAAGATCGCGCGGCTCGTCGGGATCGGCGAGAAGATCGAGTTCTTCGAAGAGACCCGTTTCCATCAGCTTGGAACGCACATAGCGCAGCGCTGAAAAATCCTCGATGGCAAAGCCGACACTGTCGAACAGCGTGATCTGCCGCTCGCTCGTGCGACCCACCGTCTTGCCTGCCATGACCTGCCACAGCTCGATGACCGGATGATCGGCATCCAGCTGCTGGATCTCCCCTTCGATCCGCGTCTGCGGCGGGTATTCGACGAAGATATCCGAGCGCAGCAGGATATCGCGGTGCAGTTCCGTCTTGCCGGGGCAATCGCCACCAATCGCATTGATGTGGACGCCTGGACCGACCATGTTGTCGGTCAGGATCGTGGCATATTGCTTGTCTGCGGTAACGGTGGTGATGATGTCTGCACCTTCGACAGCCTGCTCGGCGCTGTCGCAGATCGTGATCGAAAAACCGAGCCCGCGTAAGTTTGCCTCGCATTTACGGCTTGCCAACGGATCGATATCGTAAAGCCGCAGGTGATCGACGCCGAGAATTGCCTTGAACGCGCGGGCCTGGAACTCGCTCTGCGCACCATTGCCGATGATCGCCATGGAGCGCGCATCCGCCCGCGCCAGATGTTTTGCCGCAACGGCAGAGGTGGCGGCGGTTCTAAGTGCTGTCAGGATCGTCATTTCGGACAGCAGCATCGGGTAGCCATTGCCGACATCGGATAGGACGCCGAATGCCGTCACCGTCTGCCGGCCGTCGCGCGTATTTTTGGGATGCCCGTTGACATATTTGAAGCCGTAAAGCGTACCGTCGCTCGTCGGCATCAACTCGATCACCCCTTCCTGCGAGTGGGAGGCCACCCGCGGCGTCTTGTCGAAGGACTCCCAGCGCAGAAAATCCTCTTCGATCACGTCGGCCAGTTCACGCAAGAAAGTGTCGATGCCAACCTTCAGCACCAGCTTCATCATATGATCGACGCTGACGAAGGGAACGATGTTCAGTTTCGCAATGGCTGTCATGGCGAGTTCCTCCTCAACCTGCTCGTGTCGGACGGTCGAGAACGCGCTTGCCCATCAGGCTTGCGGTCAGATCCACCATCAGGGTCGCGGTGCGCCCACGTTCATCCAGAAACGGGTTCAACTCCACCAGATCGAGGCTGCTGACGAGACCGCTATCATGCAGCATCTCCATCACCAGATGCGCCTCACGGAAAGAGGCGCCGCCCGGCACCGTGGTGCCAACCGCTGGCGCAATCGACGGATCAAGAAAATCGACATCGAAGCTGACATGCAGCAGCCCATTGGCAGCCTCGACCTTCGCCAGGAACGCCCGCAGCAGTGCGGCCACGCCATGCTCATCGATCATGCGCATGTCATGCACGGTGATGCCGGAATCCTTCAACGCGGCACGCTCAGCTGGATCGACGCTTCGAATACCGATCATGCAGACATTGTTCGGATCGACGGGATGCTCGAGCGGCGGGAAGTAACCTGCAAAGCCGCTTCTCCCCGTGTAATAGGCGACCGGCGTGCCGTGCAAATTACCGCTCTTCGTCGTCTCAAGCGTGTGAAAATCAGTGTGCGCGTCCAGCCAAAGCACGAAAAGTGGTCGTCCCCGCTCGGCAGCCCGGCGCGATAGCCCGGCAACCGTGCCGGCGGAGAGAGCGTGGTCACCGCCAAGGAAGATCGGCATGGCAGCCGCACTTTCGAGATAGGCTGTCTCGATCAAGGCCTCGGTCCAGGCGACCGTTTCGGGAAGGTGATGCACCGCCGCGTTCGGATGCTGGAGATCGCGAAAAGGCGCCGGCGACACATTGCCGAGATCGCTGACATGATGCCCCAACTCTTCAAGCGCCACCTTCAGCCCGGCGACTCTGAGGGCGCTAGGCCCCATCTCGCATCCGAGCTGCCCTGCCCCGATCTGCAGCGGAACACCGATCAACTTGCAGTCCATCATGTCATCTCCAGTTCCGATTTTTGATCATGACACCACATCTGTCTGGCAGATTGAATGGTAACGATTGGCAATTTTCATGATAAAGCTTATCATTCTGATCAATAGCCTTGCCAAAATGGTTTTCCATGGATCAACTTGACGAAAAGCTCATCACGCTTCTGCGCCACAATGGACGAAGAAGCATATCGGACCTGGCGATCGAAACCGGCGCCTCCCGCGCCACGATCCGCACGCGCATGGAGAAGCTAGAGCAAACCGGCACGATCATCGGCTACACCGTCATCCTTCGCGCCGACGCGGTGGAAAACGCAATACGCGGCATCATGATGATCGAGATCGAAGGCCACGTCACCGACCGTGTCATCCGCGCCCTTGGCGGCATTTCGGAAGTCTCCGAAATCCACTCCACCAACGGCCGCTGGGACCTGATCGTCGAACTGAGCGCTGCAACGCTCACCGAATTCGACGCAGTTCTCCGCCGCATCCGCCTCGTCCCCGGCATCACCGGCAGCGAAACCAGCCTGATCCTCTCGACACAGAGATCCACCAAAGCAAGGCTTTGACCTGAACCGAAAAACAAGCTTTGGAAAAAATGCATTTTTCAGCTTGCATAGCCAACCAAATCATCTATATGACGACCCACCAAACGAAAGCGCCCGGCGCTTCTCGAATTGGGGAATAGTTCAATGGTAGAACAGCGGACTCTGACTCCGTCGATCTTGGTTCGAATCCAGGTTCCCCAGCCAATTCTCCCTAAATGCTCTTAATCCCTTGATTTTCCAGTCGTGTCGGATATCGTTTTGGCATCATTGGCGACCTGATGCCCAGAACTGTAGCCCACAGGTGATGCCCACGCGAAATCGCGCGCTAGCATTTCAGGCGGCAGGCAAGGGCAACAACCTCATGGCGATCCGCCACGACGTCGAGAATCTCACCCGCCGCGGCAATATCTTCTATTGGCGTGCACGCGTCCCAAGCGCCTTCGGGAAATGTCAACAAGGCAACCGGCTTTCATTGAGCCTTCACTGTTCTGATCATAAGAAAGCGCAGGCGATCGGCCGCAAGCTGAACATGCTGGTCGCCGAACTGATATTGCGTTGGAAAAAGACCACGCTTACGTTGAGGCAGGTATTGTCGTCCGCTATCTGCTTCATCGCGGACTTCTTGCAATGAGGCCGACCGTTTGCCATCTATCCAGAGGTGTACCTCACATTGGTCCGATGTCGATAGCTACTTCTCCGTCCCCGTAAACCCTTCCGGCACATCGCCGCGGAAATTGACGGGCGTATCTGTGTACTCACCGATATAGTCGGTTTCGACATTTGCCACTATGGAAGAAGACAAGGGAGCCAGGAGAACCAGGCCGCTTTTAGCCTATTCAAGGAGGCCAATGCCCTGAATGCTCGCTCATGTGGCCGGGTTGCCGATCATCCGCAGGTGTCGGATCTCGACCGGCTTTGCCAGCAGTCTGTCTATCTGCGATAGAAGCGGTACGAGATGCGGCATTTTCATGTGCTGGTCGAGATGCCCTTGGCTTCTCCAGTTCTCGTAGAAAACGAAGACACAGTCATCTGCCGCATCCACATGGAAGTCGTAGTTGATGCAGCCGCCTTCCGCCCGTGTCGGGGCTACCTGACGACTTAGGATAGCCTGTAGCTCATCCCGGTATTCGGGGCGAGCCGTTACGGTTCCGATAATGGTGATGGTCATGATGCCGACTTCTTCTGGCTGAGGGCGACGGCCAGGATGATGATGCCGCCGCGGGCGATCAACTGCTGGCTGAATTCCAGACCCATCAGAATGAGGCCGTTGTTGATAAGCCCGATCATCAAGGCCCCGACGATGGTACCGACCACGGTACCCTTCCCGCCGAACAGGCTGGTGCCGCCAAGCACCGCCGCTGCGATGACCGAGAGTTCGTCACCCTCGCCAAGCTGGAAGCGGCCTGATTGCAGACGCCCTGCATACAGCATGCCTGCCAGAGCCGCCGCACAGGACGACATTACCAGAACCTTGAATTTGATGTTGCGGGTATCGATACCGGAATAGCGTGCAGCGGTTTCGCCGCCGCCGGTCGCGAGCACACGGCGACCAAATCCTGTGCGCCGCAGCACCATATGGCCGATGACGCCAAGCACGAGCATCCACACCAGCAGCACGGGAATCCGACCAAGATTGCCACCGCCGAACAGCCACGAATAGCCGGGCGAAAGGATCGGAACCGCAGCGGTCGCGGAAATCCACATGGCGACGCCCTTGGCGATGCCCATCATCGCCAGCGTCGTGAGAAAGGATGGAATGCCGATGCGCGTGGTCAGCCAGCCGTTGAAGGACCCGACCGCTAGACCTGTGGCAATCCCTGCCAGCACGCCTGCAAAAGGTCCGCCGACGGCTATCGCCATGGCGACGGTCACCGTCGTCAGGCCTGCCACCGCGCCGACCGAGAGATCGATCTCGCCCGCCGACAGCACGAAGGTGATGGCTATTGCCATGACAGCGATCATCGCCGTCTGGCGTACGATGTTGAGCAGATTGTTGGCTGTCAGGAAGCCCTTGTCGTTCAGCGTCACCGCGAACACGACAAAGATGGCGATGAAGCCGATATAAATGATGTTCTGGCGCCAGTTGGCGGCGAAAGCCTTAAGCATTGATCGTCTCCTGGGCTGCGAGCGCCCGCTGTATTTCGGTCTGGAGCTTTTGCTCCGCTGCCTGCAGGCGATGCGCCGGGTCGTCCACCACCACTGCCGGATCGTCGAAAGCCTCGCGGGGAAGGTCCGAGTGAACGCGTCCATCCGCCATGACGAGAATGCGGTCGCAAGCGGTCAACAGTTCCGAAAGCTCCGAGGAGATCATGATGATGGCCTTGCCGGAGGCGGCAAGATCCCGCACCAGACGAATGATCTCCGACTTCGAGCCTATGTCGATTCCGGCTGTCGGTTCGTCGAGAATGAGTATGTCGGGATCTGTGGCCAGCCACTTGCCGATCACCACCTTCTGCTGGTTGCCGCCGGATAGCGTGGCCACCGCGTGGTCGCGGCTCGCCGTTTTGATCGAAAGCCGCGCAATCTGCCTGTCCGTGAGGTCGACCACGGCCTTGCGGTCGACCACACCGGCACGCGACAGCCGTTCGATGACCGCGAGCACCATGTTCGATGCCACCGAATGCGCAGGAATAATGCCCTGGGTGGCCCGCGCCTCTGGAACCAGCGCCACGCCGTTGTCGATCGCATCGCCGGGCTTACGGATCGAGACCTCCCTGCCCTTGATGCTGATCGTGCCGCTTGCAGCAGGATCGATACCGGCGAGCAGCCGCGCAAGCGAAGACCGTCCAGAACCCAGAAGCCCGGCCAGGCCGAGGACTTCGCCGGCGTGGAGCGCGAAGGACACATGCTCAGGCTTGTGCGCACCGCTGAGATTGCTGACCTCCAGCAGGACCTTTCCCCTGACGGAAGAGCCGCGCACGACGTCCGAAAGTCCTTTCGAGCGCTTGCCGACGATATGCTCGATCATGGTGTCGATCGGCAGCTCGGAAAGCGGCGCGGTGACGACGTGCCGGCCGTCACGCAGAATGGTGGCGCGGTCGGCGATGCGGGCGATCTCGTCCATGCGGTGGCTGACATAGATGATCGCGACACCCTCGGCCTTCAGCTTTTGAAGGAAGACGAAGAGGCGTTCGACGTCGGAGACCGCGAGCGCCGTCGAGGGCTCGTCCAAAACGAGAACCTTCGCATCCTGCGAAATCGCCTTGGCGATCTCGGTCAACTGCTTCTGGCCGGCACCGAGATCGCCGACCAGGGCGCGGGGATCGACCGAGACCTCAAGCCGCGCAAAAAGTTCAGCGGCGCGGCGCTCCGCGTCCGCATCGTTGATCAATCCGGTGCCGGTGCGGCTTTCACGCGTCAGGAACACGTTCTGCGCCACCGTCAGCGTCGGGATAAGGCTCATTTCCTGGTAGTTCATGGCAATGCCGGCGTCACGTGATTCTTCCGGCGTGTGAGCCGTCAATGCGCGTCCGGCGACGACGACCGTGCCCTGATCAGGCCGATGAACCCCGTTCAGTATCTTCAGGATCGTGGATTTGCCAGCGCCGTTGCCGCCCAACAGGGCATGAACCTCGCCGGGCAACACCTCGAGATCGACGCCTTCAAGGGCGCGGACGCCCCCGAAGGATTTCGAAATGCCTGTCATCCGAACAGCTGCGGCGCTGTCGTTCATCCCACCTTCTCCCATACACCCGACTCACCGGAGCGGATGAAAGCATCCGCGACAAGTTCGGTCAGCAGGCCGTCTTCAAAATTGGGGCTCGGCTGCTTGCCCTTCGCGATCGCCTGGAAGAAGTCGTAGCACTCGACGATCTTCGTTTCCGAATATCCGATGCCAAGGCCCGGGATCGGCCAGAGACCGCCACCATAGGGGTGCGCCGGGCCGGTATACACGGTGCGGAAGCCGCGCGCATCAGCCGGGTCGTCCGCAAACATGACCTGCAACTCGTCACGGCGTTCGTAGTTGAAGTGAATCGAGCCCTTTGTACCGTGGATTTCGAGCGTGATGAAATTGTTGCGCCCATAGGCATTGCGGGTTGCCTCAAGGCTACCGATCGCACCATTGGCAAATTTCAGCATGGATACGACTTCGTCGTCCACATCCACGTCGCCACGTTCAGCGTCGGCCGCTTTTTCCGCCGCACCAAGTTTGTCGATACCGCCCTGTTGAAGCGGACGGGTCTTGTTGTAGGTCGTGGTCAGCGCGATGACCGCCGCAATCGGCCCTACCAGATAGTGCGCGAGATCGACCACATGGGTGCCGATATCGCCGACCGCGCCCGAGCCTGCGATCTTCTTCTGGAAGCGCCAGGAAAGCGGTGAATCCGGATCCGCCGACCAGTCCTGCAGATAGGTGCCACGGAAATTGAGGATGCGACCGATCCGACCCTCATCGATGTACTTCTTCGCCAGAGCAACGGCTGGGGTGCGACGGTAGTTGAAGGCCACCATGTTGATCACGCCGGCTTGTTTGACCGCTTCGGCCATGGCGCGGGCTTCTTCCACGGTGCGAGCCAACGGCTTCTCGCAGATGATATGCTTGCCGGCCTTTGCCGCCTCTATGGCGATCTCAGCATGGACATTGTTCGGCGTGCAGATATCGACAACGTCAACATCCGGCCGGTTGACCGTGGCGCGCCAATCCGAGGAAGCTTCCTCGAAACCGAAGCGTTGGCGGGCGTCCTCGGCCATGCCGTCGGTCACATCCACTATCACCTTGCGGTGCGGGATCGCCGGAGCCGGCCAAAAGAACATCGGCATAGCGGCATAGGCCATGGCATGCGCCTTGCCCATGAAGCCGCCGCCAATCATGGCGACGTTCATCACTTTCGTCATCGAGGTATCTCCTAATTTGGTGCAGCCACACGCTGCTCAACATGCCGGCAGGATCAGCGATCGCCTTACCGGGGCTCTCCTGGCGCGGCGCGGTTTTTACGCACCGCGCGCTGTAAGCGATTTAGTTGCCGAGGCTGGACTTGACGTTGGCGGTCGCTTCGGTCGAATAGACCGTTTTCCACGCATCTAGCAGGCTGTCGCGGGTGACAGGCAGAGCCGGCAGGGCGACAAAGGCTGGGGCCGTCTTGCCCAGAAGGGCATAGCCAGCAAGTTTGGCTTCCACGACGCCCGCATCATAGGGACGTTGGGCGCCGAGGCCCTTGACGAAACCGTTCTGCGCCATCGAGATCGCCACGTTTTCGCCGAGGTCGATCGTGGTGATGATCAGGTCGTCCCGTCCGGCATTTCGCGCTGCGGCGATGACGCCTTCGGCGGGCACGTCCCAGACCGCCCAGATGCCCTTAACGTTCGGGTTGGACGTCAGAATTGCGCCGGCGGCCTTTTCTGCGTCACCGGAGAAATCCGGGCCGCCGATGCCCTGCTCGGCTACGATCTTGATATCGGGATAGTCCGACGCGATGGTTTTCTTGAAGGCGTCATAGCGCTGCTTGGTAACGAAGAAATCCGCAGCGTGGAACACCAGACCGATCTCGCCCTTGCCACCGAGTGCCTTGGCCATCAGATGCGCCGAGGCGACGCCATTGCCGTAATTGTCAGCGGAGACGACGGAGACGTAGTCCTTGCCCGCCTTGAAGCCGGTAGGCACGTTATCCATGAACACCAGCTTGGTGCCAGCATCCGCTGCGGCCTTGTAGGCCGAGGCCGTCGAAGTCGGATCGGTTGGGATGGAAACGATGATATTCGGCTTCTGCGCCATGATGGTTTCGAGGTCGGCCACCTGCTTCTCGGGCTTGAAGCCGGCATCGGTCACCGCAATGACCTTTATGCCCATAGCCGCGAACTGCGTCTGCAAGCCGTTGATCTGGGCGCGAGACCAGTCATTGCCGCCGTAATGCATGACGATAGCAGCCGTGGCACCCATTGCCTTGACCTTGGCAAGTTCCTCGGCGGTCAGCGAGACGCCGGAGGCGGGCGACGGGTCTTCACCCGACGGTCCCTTCGACAGCACCGATTCCTGCAGCTTGGCGAGCGCGGTATCGGGATCGGCGGCAAATGTCGGGGCCGCGATGGACAGCACTGCCGCGATGGTCGCGGAGCACAAAAGAATGCGTCTGGTAATCATGGTTTCCTCCCGTGGATGGGGCATAGCCCCGGTGGCCTTCAATCCTTCTTGAGATCGGCCGATTTCAGATAAGTCATACTGGCACGAGCGCCCTCCAGCGGATCGGTCCAGGCATCGAGTTCCGCGCAGATCCAGCCGGCAAAGCCGATCTCGCGCAAGGCGGCAATAATGCCGTCGGTCGGCACGTCACCACGATCAAGAGGCGTGAAGGCAAACGGCTCGCGCTGCAGGCCCTTGAGGTGGACATAGGAAATACGGGACGCGTGATCGCGTATAAGCTGCGCAGGATCGCCGCCTGCTGCTGCGAGATGCGCCGTGTCCGGGCAGAAATCGATACCCGTCAGGCCGAAGATCTTTGCGACCTCCTCCGGTCCCTCCACGATTGTGGAGAGGTGGGGATGATAATGGCCGCGCAAACCGTGTGCGCTCGCAATTTCCCCTACCCGATCAAGCGCTGCCGCCAGCTTGTGAAAATCCGCCTCCCGCGTTCCGTCGAAACGCTTTGCGCCGCCGCCGACAACGAGATGCGGAGCACCGAGTTCGGCGGCCCGTTCCGCGGCGCGCGTCACGCGGGCCAACTCCTCCGGAAGGATATCGTCGAAGATGAAGTTTCCGCCAGCATATGCGGCGACAATGCTCAAACCATTGTCGGACAGCAGGGCACGCATATCCGCCGTGGCGAAATCGAGCAGGTTGCCATCGAAAAGCTCCACGCCTTCATATCCTGCCGCTGCAATATCGGCGAAGGCACGCCTCATGTCACCGAAGGTCCGGTAAGAGAGCTGTGTAATCGAGGTGACGCCAACGGCACTTCCGCCGAGCTCCCCCCAGCAATTGGCATGATAAGCCAGCTTGCAACGCTCCATGGTCATCTCCTCCTCAAGACATTTCCACCTTATATCGCCTTGATTGCGCCCTTAAACCACTCATGTCAACATTTAAAATGCATTTATTGGCAAACTTATGCTGTTTTAATACAAAAGTTTGTTGTTGCACGTCTCAAGGTGAGGATTTATCAAGGCTTATCCGCTTGGTCCGGGTGAAAGGAATAGATATGCCTGCTACGGCGAAGATGGACGCCGATATGCACCCGCGACGAAAGGGGCGTCCGCGCACGGCGGAAACGGCTGCGCCCAGCCTTGTGGAAATTCTCAACCTGGTGCGCACGGAAAAGGCTACGACCCGTCAGGAACTGGAGCGTGAAAGCGAACTCGGCCGCGCCGTGGTGGCAGATCGCCTGGGGACGCTCGCCGAACTCCGGCTCGTTGATGAGAGCGAGCTTGGGACGGCTACAGGCGGTCGGGCGCCGCGGCTCGTGCGGTTTTCCGCAAATCGCGGCAGCATCCTCGTCGCCACCCTCGACCAAACTGCGCTTGGCGTCGGCCTTGCCGATCTCGGCGGCCATCTGAGGATGGAACATCACGAGGCAGCGGACCTGACGCAACCTGTCTCTACGCTGCTTGACCGGCTCACCATGCTGTTTCGCTGGATCCTCGATATGCAGCCGGACGCCGGCGAGCTATGGGGCATTTCCATCTCGGTGCCTGGCGTCGTGACCGACGCTGGCGAAAGCTTTTTTCAGACTGGCACACCCCCGGTGCTGCCGGGATGGGAGAGCTTTCCGCTGGTCGAGAAACTGGTCGAGGGATTCGACGTTCCCGTCTGGCTGCGGTCCAGCGTCGAGACCATGACCATGGGTGAATTTCACTCCGGCGCTGGCGTCGGCCACCGGGCGATGCTGTTCGTCAAGATCGGTAAACGTATCGGCGCCGGGCTGGTCAGTGACGGTGCGCTGTTCCGGGGCGCACAAGGCGCGGTCGGCTTGATCGGCTCCGTGCCGGTGAGTTCGGGTGAGAGGCACGGTACGCTGGAGACCATGGCCGGCTCGGAGGCGATAATTCGTGACGGCCGGATACAGGCGGAGAAGGGCTTGAGCCCGATCCTCGCCGAGCATGCCCGGCGCGGCGGCGAGATCACGGCGGTCGAAGTGGCGCAGGCGGCGCATATGGGCGACGCGGCGGCCATCGATATCCTCTCGCAAAGCGGGCGTATGATCGGCCAGGTCGTGGCGACGCTTGCAAACATGCTGAACCCGGAACTGATCGTGCTCTCCGGGTCGATCGCTCAGAGCAACGATATCCTGCTGGCAGCCGCTCGCGAGGCCATCTATGGCGCATCCCACCCGCTGGTCAGTCGCGACCTACAGATCATCCGCTCACAGATGGGCAGTTCCTCCGGCCTCGTCGGGGCTGCTATCGTGGCGACGGAAAGCCTGTTCTCGCCAGCCGTACTCCGCGACTGGATTATGGCAGGGCGCCCGCAAGCGCATCCACAATTCGAGGCCCTTCGCGGCCGGTTAGAGGCGCAGACCGCAGCCGTTGCAGCGGTCATGCCGCCGCCCAAAACTTGAGGCGTGTCGATGGTGATTGAAGGACTTGGTCCCCATGGCGAACGCGCATCCGCACCAGAGCGGGTCTTGCTTCTTCCTGAGGACAAGGCACGGGCACGGGCTGCGGGCTTACGCATTGCCATCGTCCTGCATACGCTGGCGAGCGACTGGGCCAAGCAGCAACTGGCCGGTATCGTCGGAACGCTCGGCGACTGCGGTGTGGCAGTTATCGATGTCGTCGACTGCGGTTTCACGCCCGAGGTGCAGATCGAGGCGCTGGACCGTCTGATCCGCGAAGCACCGGACGCCATCATTTCGCTCCCGGTCGCCAATGCCAAGGTCGCCGCGGCCCATGCGCGCGTTTCCGCCGCCGGAATCAAGCTCGTGCTGCTTGATAATGTCCCGACTGGTCTACTGCCGGGCAAGGATTACGTATCGCTGATTTCAGCAGACAACTTCGGTCTCGGCAAGATGGCAGCAGAAGGTCTCGCGCCCCATCTCGGCGAGGAAGCCGAGGTTGGTGTGCTCGGCTACGAATCGGATTTCTTCGCGACCAACGAGCGCGAGATCGCCTTTGTGAAATGGATGCGTATCAACCGACCGCGCCACCACCTGCATGTCGCCCGATTCCCTTCCCTCACGGAGGCGGGCGAGACGGCTTCGGCGTTAGCAAAAAAGCTTCCGGACCTAAAAGGGCTGTTCGTGGTCTGGGATACGCCGGCCATCGCGGCGGCCGCGGCTCTCGTCTCCGCTGGCCTGTCTGTTCCGATCGCCACAGTCGACCTCGGCAAGGAGGCGGCCATCAGCCTCTCGGGCGGCGGGCCAATTGTAACAATTGCCGCCCAGCAGCCATTCCGGCAGGGGCAGACGGCCGCCTCGACAACGGTAACCGCTCTCCTCAGTCGCCTTACGCCAGCCTGGGTAGCCCTGCCCGGCGTTGCGGTAACTGCCACAAATGTGGTGGAATCGTTCCAGACGATCTGGCGGTCTCCGGCGCCTCGAGAAGTCTTGAGGCAGCAGAAGCTTCTCCGCTGAGTTTGGCTCATCTGACGATTTTGTTGTGAGGCGATCCTTCGTCGGTCCAAAATTTGGACTGATGAGACCAGAACCCGGATTGGTCTCATGCGATGGGCGCCGTGCCGCCACACGCACAACTTCGGTGCGCTGCGTGATATCCCACCCTTTTGCGCGTAAAGTTCAGCGCATCGATCCGGAAATAATTGCCGCTTTAGCGCCCTGTTGACTGAGGCCCAAAGCCAGGGCAAAAAGGTGGCATCCACGGTCGCTCGCGATTGGAAAACAGAGGGAATTTCAAGGATCTTGAATTAAGTCATTGAAATCACGTGAGAATCCAGGTTCTCCAGCCAATTCTCGCTAAATCCCCTTAATTCCTTGATTTTCTAGTCGTGCCGGATATCGTTTTGGCATCATTGGCGACCTGATGCCCAGAACTGTAGCCCACAGGTGATGCCCACGCGAAATCGCGCGCTGGCATTTTAGTTGGCAGGCAAGGGCAACAACCTCATGGCCCGCCGCGGCAATATTTTCTGTTGGAGTGCCCGCGTCCAAAATGCCGATGGGCGATGCCACCAGGCAGCCGTCTTTCATTGAGCCTTCACCGTTCTGACCGACAGAAATTCAAACTGTTGCTATCAAGCTTAACGTGCTGGTGGGTGAACGACGTGTTGCGGACTTTCAGCTGTGCAGCCCGCTGGAATGATGAAACTCATCGTCTGCGACTTTATTTTCCGGGCGATCGGCGATCGGCGGTCACCGCCGCGCCAATACTAGCTCAGCACGCATCATGGAATTGCAGCAGTCCAATGCACGAATCTTTGCAAAGTCGCCGTGTCAGGAAAGTACGCCTTCGGTGATCAAACCGAGGTAGCTATGCTTCTTGCATCAAAGGTAATCACCAAAGCCACGAGAAGCGCCGCCAGAGTGGCAAACAGAAATGCCGCGAGGAATATGGCGGTCGCTCTTTGTACTCCGATCCTAAGGTCGTGCATGAACCATCGAACCTGTGCCTGAGCATACCAGATCATTGCAAAAGCCACGGTAAACGAACCCACCAGCACCCCATGCTCTTCAGGCATGCTGATGAAATCAAACCCCAGCACAAGGAAAAAGGCGAAAGGCGCAGCGACATAGCATTGGCTGAAGAACGGCGGACGCAGCGAATTGCGAGTGATTTTTGATGCCTTCGATCGCAGCAACGTTACCGCCATACAAAGCGGGTAAATTCCGAAGATCACTCCGCGCGCAATCAGGAGGTTAGACCCAGACCCAAGTTCGCGCGCTGCCTGCGTGGTATCGTACACCGACGGCAGAGCATTGGAGAGCCCTTGGGAAAGAAGCAGGGTGATCAAGAGAAACAAGGGCGGGCTAAGGGTGTCGTCGTACTGGTCGTCGAGCCTGTCGGAGAGCTCGATGTCCGCATACCGCATCATCCTGAGAGGCGTGATCACCGATCTCCACATAGTGAGAGGATAAAACACCAGCCATGCCACGAGCTCGTAGAGAAGTTCTTCGAGCGACTTCAGCAGTTTCATGAAGTCCACTTGTCGGTCCTTTCCGCTCGATGCCTGAGACTGAATGTACCTGTTACCAGCCTGAATACCTGATGTAACCGAAACTTTCCGCGTCCCGTCTCTGCGAAATGTGACATTGATGACCAAGCGGGGAAGCCATCACGACGATACGATCAAAGCAGTGTTTGGCGCTTAAATTTCAATCCAATTTGACATGACACTCGAGCAAGACACCTTGCTCACGCTGGGAAGTGAACCTTCGCCGCCGAAATAGCTTGGCTCGATGCGCGTGAAAAGACGCAAGCTGAATCCCTTTCCGGTGAGCGGTCCCCCGATGTCCGCTATGGGATGACCGCTCCGCTCATTCCCAAAAAGTATCATTTCTTTACGAGGCACGAGGTCGTGCGAGGAATATATCTGCCCCCGGTCGGCGCAGGGCTGAGAGCGGCTTCTTCGACGATCGACTTGCCGCGCAGCAGCACGCGGATGGGCCATCCCTGCACCTCAAGACCTTCGTAAGGCGTATAATCCGAACCGTGCGCCAAGAGATCATTGGCAATTGTCACTCGCTTTTCCGGGTCCCATAGAGCGAGATCGGCATCGGAGCCAACTGCGATTGTGCCCTTCTGCGGATAGAGCCCGTAGAGCTTGGCGTGGTTGGTCGATGTCTGGGCAACGAACTGGTTGAGCGATACACGCCCCTTCATCACACCTTCGGAAAACAGGATCGGTAATCGCGTGGCAACGCCTGGGATGCCATTTGGTATCCAGCGGAAATGCCGCTTTCCCTTTTCGTTCAGCTTCCCCTCGGCGTCTTCATAGCGAAATGGGCAGTGATCGGACGAGAAGAGATCGAAGACATTCTGCTCCAAACCTTCCCAGCATGCATCCTGGCTTTGCTGGTCACGTGGTGGGGGAGAACAGACGTATTTTGCGCCTTCCAGCGCATTCTGATCGAGATCAGCAGCTGTCAGCATCAGATATTGCGGACAGGTTTCACCGGCGATTTTCTGGCCGCGCATGCGGGCTCTGCGAATTTCCTCCATCGCCTCGCGATTGGACACGTGAACGATCACGATTGGGACATCCACGATCTCCGCAAGCGACAATGCCCGATGGGTTGCCTCACGCTCGGCCGCAATCGGCCGCGTCGTCGCATGATATTTGGGAGCAAGCTTTCCTTCGTCTTCGTGGCGTCCAATCAGATAGCGGATCGCATCTTCATTCTCGCAATGGACCATGACGAGCGCTCCGGTACGGCGCGCCGCATCGAGCGTATCCAGTATCTGATCATCGCGCAGCCGAAGCCCCTCATAGGTCATGAAGACCTTCAGCGACGTATAGCCAGCTTCCACCAGCGCCGGCAGTTCCTGCCCCAAAACCTCGGGGGTCGGATCAGTGATGACGAGATGGAAAGCAACGTCGGTATAACATTTGTCCTCAGCCTTGGCGTGATAGGTCTTGAGGGCCTCGCGCAATGTCTGACCCTTCTCCTGCATGCAGAAGGTCAGCACCATGCTATTGCCGCCGATGGCTGCCGACCGTGTTCCACTTTCAAAATCGTCCGCCATGACGATGCCTTCGCCGGACGGCTGGTCAAGGTGAACATGGCTGTCTATCCCGCCCGGCAACACGAAAAGGCCCGCGGCGTCGATGATCTCCGCTGCATCGTTAAGCCCGCTTGAAAGGGTCGCGATTTTTCCATCAAGGATACCGATGTCGCAGACAAAGGTATCGCTAGCGGTCGCCACGGTTCCGTTACGGATGATTGTATCGAAGCGCATCGACGCCGTCCTTTTCTCAGCTTGCTTTCGCAAAACCCGTTTCGCCGGAAAGAATTTTGTCGAGAGCCTGCGTGAAGCGATCGACTTCTTCCAAGGTATTATAATGCACCATGGACACTCTCAGCATGCCACTTTGGTCGGTGAGGCCAAGATATTCGGCCAAACGGCGCGAGTGGAAATCTCCGAACCGCATTGCGATATGATGCTCATCCATCGCGCGGCATATCTCAGCTGCGTCGCGGCCATCGAAGCGGAAAGCAATCGTGGGAACGCGGGAACTGTCTCCATTATGGCTCTGCCCGACGATCTGGCAGTCGTTTCGCGATCGCAAGTACGACAACAGCCTTTCGGTCAGTGCGTCCTCCTGGGCGGTGATTGCCTTGAACGCTGTTGCGATCCGATTACGAACACTGCTTTTTTCCCCGGCGTGTTCTCCAAGTTTCGTCAGGTAGTCGACGATGCCACAGGTGGAATAGGCAAGCTCGTAATTGGGATTGCCAGGCTCGAGCTTTCCCGGAACTTTGTCCTTGCCGTAAAAGTAGTGGTAAAGCGTATCGAGCTCGAGGAGATAATCATATTTCCCATACATGAGCGCGTAATGAGGCCCGTAGGTCTTGTAGAGGCTGAAGACGTAGTAATCCGCATCGAAAGCCCGAACGTCAACGAGACGGTGGGGGGCGTAAGCCACCGCGTCCACGCATAGCCGGGCGCCTTGCGCATGAACGAAGTCGGCAATCTCGCGTACTGGGTTGATCGACCCAAGAATGTTGGAGACATGCGTCATGCAGACTAGCCGCGTGCGCTTCGACATCAAGGGCTGAAGATCTGCCAGATCAAGGCTCAAAGTGTTCTTGTTGAGCGGCCAGAACTTTATGATCACGCCCGCCGACTGCAGTCGATCCCAGGGACCGATATTGGATTCATGGTCACTCACGGTCACGATAATTTCGTCGCCGGGCTCAAGCTGGCTTTCCATGGCGCGCGCCAGGTTTTGCAGAAGCGCAGTTGTCGAATTTCCAAAGACGATCTCTTCAGGCCGCGTCGCGTTGACAAGGTGCATGGCGGCGGTGCGCGCTTCGTAGAGGGCCTCCGCCGCCTTTTGCGACACCTCATAAGAGCCGCCGATCTGGACATTGCGTTCGATCAGGAAGCTGTTGATACGGTCGATCGCACCCTGCAGGATCTGCGAACCGCCAGCGTTGTCAAAAAACGTCCAGCCTCGTTCCAGTCCGGGAAATTGGCTTCGCACGAATTCCAGATCGAGCGATGGCTTATCGTTCATGGTGTGTCCTCCACAGACATAATTCAATGGTTGAGTACCGCGCGCAGGAAACTGCGCGTTCTTTCTTCCTGGGGATTGTCGAATATCTGCTGAGGGGTACCCATCTCGACCAGCTTCCCGCCATCCATGAAGATGACGCGGTCGGCCACCTGCTTGGCGAAGCCCATTTCGTGCGTCACGACGATCATGGTGACACCGGTCCCGGCCAGACGCCGCATGACATCCAGCACTTCCCCCACCATTTCCGGATCGAGAGCCGATGTCGGCTCGTCGAATAGAAGAACCTTCGGCTCCATGGCGAGAGCACGCGCAATCGCCACGCGCTGCTGCTGCCCGCCGGATAGCTGCCCAGGATACTTCTCCGCCTGTTCGGAAATGCCGACACGGGCCAACAGGTCTTTCGCCTTCGCAGCCGCCTGCGCTTCGCCAAGCCTGCGCACACGCATCGGCGCCAGCATGACGTTTTTAAGCACCGTCATATGTGGAAAAAGATTGAAGGACTGAAATACCATGCCGACTTCGGCACGAACTTTGGCAAGATCCTTGCCGGGACGCACCTTGACGCCATCGACGGTGATGGAGCTCTCAGGCGAGAAAGCCTCCAGGTGATTGATGCATCGGATCAAGGTCGACTTGCCGGACCCAGATGGACCGATAATGCAAACGACCTCACCTTCGGTGATATTCAGGTCAATACCGTGTAGCACGGTATATGTACCATAAGCCTTGAATAGCCTTTCGACGCGGATCAAATTCTTGGATTGATCAGTCATCTACGTCTCCCTGCACCAAACCGCACTTCGAGTCGGGAAACGACAGCCACCATGGGCCAGAGCAGCAGGACATAGATCAGAGCCGCACCAATCAAGGGCGTGGGATTGGCGCTCAGGGCCTGCGCTTGCGTCGCCTGCTTTAACAGATCAGGCATGGCGACCACCGACGCCAGGGCCGTATCCTTAAGGACATTGATGGAATTGTTGGTCAGTGGCGGAATAACGATCCGAATGGCTTGAGGGAGAATAATGTCCGCCATTGTGTGCCGGTTGGATAGACCGAGAGCCGCCGAAGCCTCGAACTGGCCGACCGGTATGGCGTCGATGCCTGCACGGAAAATCTCTGCCGTATAGGCCGCCGAGACAAGCGAGAGCGCTGTGACCGCCGAAAAGAACGGCGAGAGCCTAATCCCGACGAATGGCAACGCGTAATAAATGACGATGAGAAGAACGAGCAAGGGAATGGATCGGAAGACGTCCACATAGACACGAATGAGCAGCACGATTGCCCGTGGCGCGTAAAGCCGAGTAACCGCAAGCACAAGGCCACCAACGAGACCGGCGACGATGCTGACGATGCCAATCTGAAGCGTGACGACCAGTCCCCACATCAGTTGCGGAAGGCTTTGAAGCAGGACATCGTAATTGAAGAATGTGTTGATGAGATTCATGCCGAAAAGGCTCCCTCAAGCCAGCGGATCTAAGACCCGCTGGCGGCTGTGGTGCTGTTAAAGTTTTGGCATGTCCATGACCGTCACGGTCGATGTTTTCTCTTCCGCAGGCGCACCAAACCAAGTCTGATGAAGCTTGGCGAGATAACCGTCCTTCTTCATCTCGGTGATGACACCATTCACCTGCGCTGCAAGCGGGTCGCCCTTGTTGAACATGACGGAGTATTTCTCGCCGGTTTCGATGCGGGCGACCACCTTCAGTTCTGGCTTGTCCTTCACATAGTACAAGAGAGCTGGAATATCGCTGATGTAGCCATCGATGCGGCCGGCAACCAGATCGAGCATAGCGGGAGAAAGTCCTTCAAACCGCCGGATGTCGGAGAACTTGTACTCGGCCTTGTTCTTCTCAGCCCACATGTCGCCGGTCGAGCCAGTGTCAACACCGACCACTTTATCATTCATATCTTTCAAGCCGGTGATTCCGGACTTCGCTGTCACCGTGAGCGACTGGTCGCTGTCGTAATATGGCTGCGCGAAGGATACCGATTCAAGACGCTTTGGCGTAATGGTAATCGAAGAGATCGCCATATTGATGCGCCCCGACTGAACCGCCGAGAACAGTCCATTGAATGGAGTGTTTACAAACTCGACCGACTTGCCGAGGCGCTTTGCGACCTCGTTGACGAGGTCGACTTCGAACCCGACGACCTTGCCGGAGGCGTCCTGGAATTCCCACGGCACGTTGCCGATGTTTGCGCCCACAGTCAAATCAGCGGCGCGCGCTGCTTGCATGCTCATAAGAGCGATACCGGCAGCCAATGAAGCGGTTAAAAATCTCGCTGTCATGCGTTTCATCAGTGTTCCCCTTGTTATTTGATACACGATCACACATTGTGGTCTAACTGGTCGGACCAGTTAGACCAAACAAGCATGGACTTTCGGTCTTGGCAAGCTGTTGTGTTGAAAATAGACGTTGATTAAGAAAAAGAGGGATGCGCGCAGGATGCTGAACAAAACGCTTTTGCCACAAACAGTGGCGCGCGAAATCCAGACTATGATTCAGAGCGGCGTGCTCAAGCCCGGCGAAAAAATCCAGTCCCAGCGCGAGCTATCGGAAAAGTTCGGCGTCAGTCGCGCGTCGCTGCGCGAAGCCTTGCTGACCCTTGAGACACTTGGCATGGTAAAGACGGAAGCAGGACGCGGAACCTTCGTCACCGCTCCAGCAGAGCGCGCCGCTAACATGGCGCCTTGGCGCTACTCGCACAGCTATTCCGCCTTCGATGTGTTCCAGACACGCGCACTTCTCGAAGGCGAGATCGCGAAACTGGCCGCCGGTCGCTTGACTCAGCGCCAACTGGACGAAATGGAGCAGGCCACCGAGACGATGGAGCGTTCCTGGGAGAAGCAGGATGTCATCTCCAATGTCGAAGCCGACCTGCAGTTTCATTCGACGATCGTATCCGCGTGCTCGAATGTGATGTTGCAGGCGTTGTACCAGACTGTCCGTGAACTGATCACGGAGACCCAGCGGCAACCCATTCCCATCACGGATCCAGCCAGGATGCGCAAATCAATTGCCGAGCATCGCCGCGTCATTGAGGCTCTACGTCTCAACGACGGAAACTTGGCGAAAGCGGAGATGGAAATGCATATTCGCAACACAGCCCGCTGCGCTGGGCTGGATCCTTAGATTGCCGACCGCAGGTATCGTCGCCGCGCATGAGCGTGTGAAGCTACGAGCGCCGCGTTTTAGTTGAGACAGAGCGGTGCACGTTGATTTCGTGATACACCTGCTCACACAAATTTCCTCGGAACAGGACCGGAATCCATGAGTTATCTTGGTGCCAACAACAGGAGAAACATCATGGATCATAGCAATCACATCCGCCTCACCGTTGATGAACTGAGACCTTCCGTCCTCGCAGGAGCCACGGTCTACGGAGCAGACGATCACAAGGTCGGGAAGGTTGACCACGTCCATGGTATCGGCGAGAGCAGTAGCGTCATTATCGATGTCGGTGGCTTTCTCGGGATCGGCGCGAAGCCAGTTGCAGTTTCCATCTCCGATCTGGACTTCATGCGTGACGAGGACGGCGATGTGCATGCCGTGACCTCCTGGACCAAGGATCAGCTCAAGGAGATGCCAGAGCATCGCGACTGATCTTTTGAAAAAGCGGAGGCGGCCTCCATGGGCCGCCTTTCGCTTCGACGACGTGGCCCGTTCATTTCCCGCGCACTACGGCAAACTTTATACGACAGAAAAGCTATGACGACCGTCTCACTGGTGGCTGTGCTTTCGTCTCTCGCCATTCACTATCCCATGCACAGCACGTATCTCGAAAGGCTCGTCTCACTTCAACTGGTTGAGTAGAGCCGAAATCTTGTCCGATTCTGGCAGGTGCGGCGCGTGCTCCAGTTTGGATTTGTGCCGATAGCTCGGGCTAGTCGCATACCATTCGATAAGCGCCGAGGCGACTTCCTGTGCTCTTCCGTCAGTCTTGTCGACACCGTTTTCTTCGCACCAGGCATTGAGGAAACGGTTGACCTCTTCCAGGTCATCTGACGAAAGGGGGACGGTTGAATAAGATGGAGACTGTGTGTTCATGGTGGCACCACGCATTAATTATATATGTTACAACTTCCGAATAAATTGTTTTGTTCCCATAAGTATTTGGGGCAGCTGATGATATTGCAAAAGCGGCCTCACTTTCAATATTTGCAGTAGAGGGTCGCGCCTTTTGCATGACGTGGAGCAAGCAGAAATATATGTGCTCCTCCTCATCCCGCACTCACCGGATTCTCAGGACAATCCTCCCGCACGCGGTCGTCGAAAAGACTTGTGTGACGTGGTTGCTCCTCCTATTCAATCCCCCATCTTGAGCGCGAAAGCGTCGACCCGAGGACGTGATGATGCACAGTAGCAAGCCGACGATCGAGAGCGTGAAGGCCGAAGAAGCGGCCCTGCAGGTTCCAACATTTCACTACGACTTTGCCTGGACGCTCGGAAGCCTGATCCGGCAGAAGGCGGCGGAGAGAAAAGACCCTGTGGCCGTCGAGATCAGGCACGGAAACGACGTGGTGTTTGCAACGCTTTTGCCCGGAGCGACCATCGATAATTTCGGCTGGACCCGGCGCAAATGCGCTGTCGTGCACCGCTTCCACCGCAGCTCTCTTCGCGTGCGGCTCGAGGCTGAGGCCAAGGGCTATGACTTCAATGCGAAATTCGGCTTGCCCGTGACTGATTATGTGGCAAGCGGCGGCGGCTTTCCGCTGATCCTGCAGGGCGGCGCGCTCGTCGGGTCCGTTGCCGTCAGTGGACTCCCCGATATAGACGATCACGCCCTGATCGTGGAGAGCCTTCGCGAACTGCTGAGTATCTGACGGCAGCCGCTTGATTGGGGGCAGCGTTGCCAAAGGCGCCGTACGAAGAAAGAACGCTTTTCTGCATTCTTGCTAAAATGAAGAATGGCGTTCCTCGTGAGGCATTGGCCGTTCGATTATGTTTCGCGGCGAAATAGGAGCCTCCCATGTTCGTCAAAGTCTTAACCAAAGCTGTCTTCGCCCTTTCCATCTCACTTGCGACACTGGCAGCAACTGAGGCTTCCGCGGATGCCACGCTTGATCGCATCAAGGGCCGCGGCAAGCTGACTGTCGGCGTCATCTTGTCCGGCGCGCCATTTGGTTACATCGATCCGGCCTCGCAGGAGCAGAAGGGCTACAATGTCGATCTCGCCAAGGCCCTGGCGGCCGATCTCGGCGTCGAGCTCGAAACCGTGACAGTGACACCGCCGAACCGCGTTCAGTTCCTGCAGCAGGGCAAGGTCGATATTCTGATCGCCAATATGCAGTACACGGAAGATCGGGCGAAGGTCCTCGATCACGTTCCGACCCCTTATGATCGCGCTGGCGGCGCGGCGGTGGTGCGTAAGGATAGCGGACTGAAGGATTGGGCCGATTTGAAGGGCAAGCCGGTTTGCATTTCGCAGGGATCCAACTACGCACAGCCATTGGCCGAAGAATATGGCGCAATCGTCAAGGGCCTGCCTAGCCAGCCTGAATCGCTTCTGGCACTTCAGGGCGGCAACTGCGTTGCAGCCGTGCATGTCGGTGCGACCGTCGGCCTTCTTCTGGTGGACCGCGCCGATGAATGGAAGGATTACGCCATCCCCTTCCCAACCGAGCTCATCCCTTCCGACTCCGTTATCTGGCTGCGCAAGGGCGAAAGCGATACGCAGGCAGCTCTCGACAACAGCATCAAGAAGCTTCACGCGTCCGGCAAGCTGCTTGAAATGGCCAAGGCGAACCGCCTGCTGAACACCAAGTATCTCGAGGAAGAAAAGACGAAGCTTTCCGCCGCGCAGTAAGCGGAAGGCAGCGGTAGCGCTCCATGCAAGACATGAACCCGACCAGCCTGTTCGTCGATCTGACGGGCAGGCTGGGTCTCAATTACGAATTTCTCCTGACCGGCTATGAAGCGCAGATCTGGCGCGACGGCTTTCTGACGACCCTCTATCTCGTCGCCATCACCATCCCGGTCAGCCTGTTCTTCGGTGTTATCTTTGCAGCCTGCCTCACCTCTGGCAGGTCGTGGCTGTCGACGCCCGTGCGCGCCTTCGTGGAGCTTACCCGCAACACACCGACGCTGGTGCAGTTGATGTTCAGCTTCCTCGTGCTGAACACCGTCGTGTCCAACTTGGTCGGGGGTGCGGTCAACAATCCGCTGTCACCATTCTTCTGGGTGGTCGCCGTGGTGGGACTGCATGTCGCAGCCCTGCATGCGGAAGCCATCCGAGGCGGTATCGAGGCGGTTCCCGCATCGATGATCGAAGCCGCGCGCGGCATGGGTTTCAGCCAGTTCGAAATTCTCCGCTATGTGCAGATCCCGCTCGCGCTCCGCTCTTCACTGCCAGCGATCGTCAATGGCCTGATCAGCCTCGTCAAATCGACGACTGTCGGCAACGCGATCGCGGTCAGCGAAATCACCTACGCTTCCATCATGGTGTGGACGCAGCGCGACAATGTGGTCGAACTGATGATCGTGCTGCTCGCCTTCTTCAGCCTGATAAACTTCCTCATCGCCCGCCTCGGCACATGGGTAGAACGCAAGCTGGCAGTTCCGGGGTATGGGCTATGAGTGCAGTCACCTCACAACAAGCAAGGTCCGGCGGCGGCATTCTGCGCTATATCGGCTTTGTTGCCATGCCGCTTCTGGTGGTCATCTGGTCGCTGCTCGATCCCACACTTGGTGCCGAGTTGGTGAAGTGGGTGCCCTATCTCGCTTCCGGCTTCTGGATGAACATCGTCATCACGTTCTCTGCTGTGACGCTGGGGACCGTGGCGGGTGTGCTTCTTGGCCTCATGCGACTGGCGCCGCTTTGGCTCATCCGCTGGCCGGCGGCGATCTATGTGCAGATTTTCCGCAATGCGCCGGCACTCGTGCTGATCTTCGCTACCACCTACATCTTTCCCTTCGAGATCGTCGCCTTCGGCCACTACCTGCCCTTTCCCGATTGGATCAAGGCTGTCATTGGCCTCGGCATCCTGGCTAGCGCCTACATTGCCGAGATCACGCGCGGGGCAGTGCTTTCCATTCCGACAACGCAGTGGGAGGCAACCAAGGGGCTCGGCTTCTCAAGGTTACAGGCGCTGCGCTTCGTCATCCTGCCACAATGCATCAGACGGTCTCTGCCGCCCTGGATGAATGTCGCCTCTTCGATTGCCATGGGGACATCACTTGCGTCGCTCGTCGGTGTTCACGAACTCATGCACGCCGCGACCGATGCCAGCACCGCCGTGCGCCGGCTGGACTTCACCGTCATCGCCTATGTCGTGGTCATGGCCGCCTTTTTCACGCTTTGCTACCCGCTTTCTCGACTGACGCGCCGCCTCGAGCAGCGCTTCAATGCGGGTTGAAGGATTTTGATCATGACCACATCCACCGACACCGCGATCGTAAAACTGGAGGACGTTCATCTCGCCTTCGGACAGACCGAGGTTCTCAAGGGCATCGATCTCACCGTCAACAAGGGCGATGCTGTCTCGATCATCGGCCCCTCGGGCTCGGGAAAGTCGACGCTTCTTCGCTGCATCAACGCGCTCGTCACGCCGCAGAAGGGCCGCATCACCGTCGCTGGCACGCGCGTGGATGAGCTGACGAAGGAAAGCGAACGCATCGCGCTACGCAAGCGCGTCGGCATCGTCTTCCAGCAGTACAATCTCTTCCCGCATCTGACTGTGCTCGACAACATCGTGCTGGCGCCGACCCGCATCTTAGGCGCGGACCGCGGAGCGACCGTCAAGCTTGCACGCGAGTTGCTGGAAAAGGTGCGACTTTCGGAAAAGGCCGACGCCTATCCAGGCCAGCTGTCGGGCGGCCAGCAGCAGCGTGTGGCGATCGCCAGGGCTTTGGCGATGAAGCCGGAGCTTGTGCTCTTCGACGAGGTAACATCGGCGCTCGATCCGGAAACGGTGGGCGAAGTTCTCTGGGTCATCCGCGACCTGATCCGCGATGGCATGACCAGCATTCTGGTCACGCATG
>Ga0308171_1001766_pt1 | contig 26679 bp, 26 predicted proteins | sample PhyGR1_FD_202135 | JGI IMG/M metagenome (GOLD analysis project Ga0308171, IMG submission 202135) | Phyllosphere microbial communities from UC Gill Tract Community Farm, Albany, California, United States - DLSLSG.R1 | ecosystem: Host-associated > Plants > Phyllosphere > Unclassified | place: USA...
GCCAGTTCGGCCTGGGCGAAGTCACGCGCTGCCTCTCTATAGGCCTGCTGCGCTTCGTCGAGTTCCGTCGTCATCGAGTGGCTCATGGTCGAACTCCGTTGTTGCTGTTGCTTACTTCAGGCTGATCGTGGTGTTGACGCCATGGCCGAGCGTCTCGTCATCGAACCAGCGCGCGGTGATCGTCTTGGTCTGGGTGTAGAACATCACCACCTGCTTGCCGTACGGGCCCAGGTCGCCGAGCTTGGAGGCGCGCGAACCGGTGAACGAGAACAGCGGCACCGGCACCGGGATCGGCACGTTGATGCCGACCTGGCCGACGTCGATGTCTTCCTGGAACGTGCGGGCGGCTGCGCCGGACTGGGTGAACAGCGCGGTGCCGTTGCCGTTCGGGTTGGCGTTGATCAGTGCGATGGCGTCTTCCAGCGTGTCCGCCTCCAGGATCACCAGCACCGGCCCGAAGATTTCCTCGTCGTACACGCGCATGCCCGGGGTGACGCCGGTGAGGATGGTCGGGCCGACGAAGTTGCCCTTCTCGAAGCCATCGACCTGCGGGTTGCGGCCGTCGAGCGCCAGCGTGGCGCCCTGCTCCACGCCCGAGGCGATCAGGCCTTCGACACGCTCACGCGCCGCGCAGGAGATCACCGGGCCGACATCGGTACCGGCCACGCTGCCGGCGCTGACCTTGAGCGTCTTCGCCTTGGCAACCAGATCCGGCACCCACTCGCGGGCTTCGCCGACCAGCACCAGGGTGGAGGCGGCCATGCAGCGCTGGCCGGCCGCACCGAAGGCAGCGCCGACCATCGCATTGAGGCTCTGTTCCTTGTTGGCGTCCGGCAGCACCACGGCGTGGTTCTTGGCGCCCATCATGCACTGCACGCGCTTGCCGGCCAACGAGGCACGGTTGTACACGTGGGTTCCGACGCGGGTGGATCCCACGAACGAAACGGCCTTGATGTCCGGGTGATCGCAGATCGCGTTGACCACGTCTTCGCCACCGTGCACGACGTTCAGCACGCCCTTGGGGATGCCCGCTTCCAGGGCAAGCTCGACCAGGCGCATGGTGACCATCGGGTCCTGTTCGGACGGCTTGAGGATGAAGGTGTTGCCGGTGGCGATCGCCATCGGGAACATCCACAGCGGAATCATCGCCGGGAAGTTGAACGGGGTGATGCCCGCGCACACGCCGAGCGGCTGCAGCAGGGTGTAGGTATCCACGCCGTTGGCCACGTTGTTGGCCAGCTCGCCGAGCTGCAGGTTGCCGATCGCGGCAGCGTGCTCGACCACTTCCAGGCCGCGGAACACATCGCCCTCGGCATCCGGCACGGTCTTGCCCTGCTCGGCGCTGAGGATGTGGGCCAGCTCGCTCATGTTCTCGCGGATCAGCTGCTGGTACTTCAGGAAGATCCGGGCGCGGGTGCCGATCGGGGTCTTGCGCCAGGTCTTGAACGCTTCCTTCGCGGCCGCGACGGCGGCATCGACTTCGCCGGGGGTCGCGAACGGGACCTGGGCCAGCACGTCCTGGGTGGCCGGATTGACCACGTTCTGCCACTGCGAGCTGGCCGATTCGATGAACTGGCCATCGATCAACATGCGGATACGGGGCGCTGCAACAGTCATGGACAATCCCGGCGGGTCGAAAGTTGTTGGCATTATTCACAGTGCCACCCTCGATTTCCGGGCTGCATGCGCTTAATCTGGCCAATGCCCGCTACGATTTTTGTGAATCCTGTGAATAGCCAGCCCATCCAACGCCAGATCGGCCTGCGCCTGCTCAAGCTGCGCGAGCAACGCGGCTACAGCCAGCTGGCGCTGGCCAGGGCATTGGGTCTGTCGGCCAGCTACCTGAACCAGATCGAGCGCAACAAGCGGCCACTGACCCCGGCGGTGCAGGGCAAGCTGCGCGAGGTACTGGGCGATGTCAGCGCGCTGTTCGAGGTGGATGACCCCGGCGCGCTGCAGGAATCGCTGGGCGAGACCCTGCGCGACCTGGGCCTGGCCGATGTCAGCAGCACCGAGCTGCGCGCGATGGCCGGCAATCTGCCGCAGATCAGCCGCGCCCTGCTCGACCTGCACCGCCGCCACCTGATGCTGCGCGAGCACGCCGCGGCGCTGGAGTTCCAGCTGGGCGATGTGCACGCCGGGCAGGCGCTGCCGGCGGGCGACCAGGTCCGCGATTTCTTCAACCGCATGCACAACCACATCCCGGAGCTGGATGACCTGGCCGAACAGCTGTTCGGCGAATGGGGGCTGGTGGCCGGGCACGTGGCGCCGCGCCTGCGCCAGCTGCTGGCCGACCGGCATGGCGTGCTGGTGGAGGTGGGGCCGCTGCAGGCCGGCCGCGAAAAGCGCGTCTACGACGGCGGCAGCCGCACCCTGTGGCTGCCCGATTACCTCGAACCGGGCCAGCAGGCCTTCCAGATGGCGGCCGAGCTGGCGCTGCTCGGCTATGCGGCGCAGATCGATGCGGTGATCGCACGCGCGGGCTTCGGCGAAGCGGAGCAGATCGCGCAGGCACGGATCGGCATGTCCAACTACTTCGCCGGGGCGCTGGTGATGCCGTATGCGCAGTTCCTGCGCGCCGCCGAGCACAGTGCCTACGACATCGATGCCCTGGCCCATCGCTTCGGCGTGGGCTTTGAAGCGGTCTGTCATCGCTTGAGCACGCTGGCGCGGCGCAGTGCGCCCGGCCTGCCGTTCTTCTTCATCCGGGTGGACCGTGCCGGCAATGTCTCCAAGCGGCATTCGGCGACCGATTTCCACTTCTCGCAGGTGGGCGGCTCGTGCCCGCTGTGGATCGTGTACGAGGCCTTCAACCAGCCGGGGCGCGTACTGACCCAGACCGCGCGCATGCCCGACGGGCGCCGCCACTTCTGGCTGGCGCGGCAGGTGAGCAGCGGCCCGATCGGGCATGGGCAACCCCGCAAGACCTTCGCGGTGGCACTGGGCTGCGATCTGCAGCACGCCGAGCGGTTGATCTATACGCGCGGGCTGGATATCCAGAGCCCGGGCAACTCGGTCTCGATCGGCCCCGGCTGCAGGGTCTGCCCGCGCGAGGACTGCATGCAGCGCGCGTTCCCGCAGCTGCCGGGGCGCGGCTGAGGCGATGCCACCTTCAATGGCCGGCTCAATTGGGGTAGCTGATCACATAGCTGCTCATCAACAGCGCCGCACAGAAGTGCAGCATGCCGAGCAACCGACCCTTCTGGATCAGCTTCCCGGCGCTTGAGGGGGGAACCATATCCAAGGCAAGGATCGAAAGTCTCGGTACGACCCCCACACAGGCGAGCGTCAGACAGAACCACACAATGAGGGCGGCATTCCGCCATTGTTGGGCAAGTGCGAGAACTGTCCCTGCGCCAAGGAAAACCGGCATGGCAACCATCGATGCATTCATCGATATACCTGCCACGTGCCGCGCACCGCTCAGCAGACGCTGACGAATCCACTCAAAGCGCCCGCCATCACGCCCGAACACCAGATACGTGCCGCCCGCGAGCAGCATCGCCAGCCAGAGCGTTGAAATGATTATGCGTGGGGAAAAGAGTTCTAGAAAGATGGCCATCGCCAGCGCCGTGGCGGCCGCGCTGTAGCCAGCCAACAAGGCCAGGGCCAAGCCGGTTACGAACAGAACGGGGTACCACTTCAGTCGTTCCCGCAGGTCCCTCTCGAGACGTTTCAGTTGCATGCTTTGCACGTGCAGCCCCTCTCTCTCAACGTGAAATCATCATTTTTCTTCCGTCGGGCCAAAGCGAACAGCCGACGCTCAGCGAGCGGTGCAGGCCCTCAGTAGATCGGCGTGACCTTCATCTGCGGCAGCGGCCGCGGTGCGCCATCGGTGAGGTCCGGGCCGAGGTCTTCCCAGCGTTGCCCCTGTTCGACCATGTCCGCCCACAGCTGCTGGGATTCCCGGCGCTTGTCTTCCGAGCCCAGGCGGTACGACGGCGGCGGCGGCTCACCGCGGGCCACGCTGGCATACGCAGCCTCGTACGCGGCCACGTGCTGGGCAGGATCGGCGGTGCGCGCCACATCCAGCGTGTAGCGCTGGTAGGCCGAGGCGAGATTGCGCCAGCGGATCCAGTAATGGTTGTGGAAGGAGAAATCGCAGAAGCGCTCGCCCGCCACGCTGCCCTTGGCGGCGATGCGGCTGAGCACGACCTGCGGCATGTCCAGGTTCATGCCGCCTTCGTCGCCCTGCAGCGCGACGTGCACGATGCGATCCCGGTAGCCCGGGGCCCGCGCCTGCAGCACATCGCGCCAGTTCTGCATCGTGGAGACGATCGCGAACAGGAAACCGGACATCTCCGCCGCCGCCAGCGGCCGGGCGATGGCGTGGTAGCTGCGCTGCCAGCCCTGGCGGTTCTCGGTGGGCAGGTACACCGGCGGCGGCACCGGTGCCGTGCCGCCTTCGCCGGATGCGTGCAGCGGCTCCGCCGCGCCTGGGTAGACCAGGTTGATGCCGAAGGTCGGCCAGCGCGGCAGCGCGGCATCGAACAGATGGATTGGAAAGTTGCTGCTGATGCCCCCATCGGAGAACCAGCACACGCGGAAGGCGGTGATCACCGCGCTGCCGGTCTGGCCGCCCTGGGTAAGCCCTTCCATGCTGTCGGCCACGTTGCTGTTGTCGCGGCGCTCGCCCGGTTGCGGCGCCTGCGCCTCACCGCGGCGTTCGCGGCGCGCCGGTTCGTGCAGCGGCACCGCGCTGATCAGCAGCGGGAAGCTCAGGCTCATGCGGGTGGCGACCAGGACCGGCATGTCCTCACCATCCACGAGGCGGTAGTAGGCCTGCCCGTCCACGTGTTCCGGTGCACCGGCGCGCGCCACCAGCCACGCCACCACGCTGGCCGGGAACAACTGGTCGAACTGGTCGCGGCGGAACCAGAAATGCGCGGCACTGAACGGCAGGGTGCGCGGCTCGGTGTGCGATACACAGGTGGTGATCATCTGCAGCGTGATCGCCTGGTCGCCGGCCGGTTCGCCGGGATAGCGCGGCGCGCGGTGCAGATCGCCGAACGTCAGCGGCTGTTCCAGCGGCAGGCCGGCCAGCGCCTGCAGATGGTCATGCAGCCAATCGGTCAGGGCCGGGTGCGCGGCCTCGGGTTGGGTGCTGCCATTGCACAGGCCCAGCAGGTTGCGCCGCGCCACCCGTGCCACCCGCAGTGCCGAGGCCAGCACGCCGGCACCGTAGGCGCACAGCAGCGACGGCAGCAGGGTCGCCCAGATGCCGGCCGGTCCGCCGGCCAGCCAGCCGATCCCCAACAGACCGGCCAGCGCGACCAGCACCTCCAGCGGTGCGATGGCGAACACCGCCGCCAGCAGGCAGATCACCTTGCGCGGCAGCCCGGCCTTGCCGGCCAGCACCACCAGCAGCCGGTACGCCATGCGTGCCCCGTGCGCGGGCTGGAACAGGCTGTGGATGAAGCCCTGCCGCGACAGCTGCGCCGAAACCGAGGCCAGCCCCGGGAAACCCACCGCATCGGCCACCCGCTGCCCGGCCTGCCGGCGCCGGTCCCCCAGCGCGGCCGCCGCCGCCACGGCCGCGGCAATGGCGCCGGCCGAGGTGCCACCGATGCTCTTGAAGCGGTACTGGCGAGCCAGCGACAGCACCGCGTTGGGATACACGATGCCGCTGGTGATACCGCCCTTCATGACCAGATCGCAGTACTTGTCCGCCACGTCATCGCCCTCTGTCCGCGCCTGCGTGCACGGCCAATCCGCGCACGCGCCCACCCCTGCACGGCTTGGCGCCGGTCGCCCGGGGGATGCCGGGCATGGGGGATGGGCAGGCCGACAGTATCGCCCGGCGGCTTCTCAGGGCCTGAGAACCGCCGCGCAGAACCGGCTATTCGCCCTTGGCCGCCGTGGCCTGCGGCACGCGCCGGATCTTGGTCAGGTCATAGCCGAGCGCGGAGATCCGCAGCATCGCGTTCTGGTAATCGGCATCGGAGATGGTCGGGGTGCGCGCCATCAGCCACACGTAGTCGCGCTTGCTGCGCCCCACGATGGTCTGCTGGTATGCATCGTCCAGGTACACGATCACGTACTCGGCCTTGATCGGCCAGATGAACTGCATGCCCCACTCGGCGCCTTGCGTGCCTTCCTTGACGGTGCCGACCGGGTGCATGGTCTTGACCGGCGCATCGTGGCTGCCCTTGCGGTAACGGAACGTGGTCTGGATCTTTCCGTCGTCGCGCAGGGCGTAGGACTCCACCGAATCGAAGGCCTCGCGCTCGAGCCGCGTGGGAATCTGCGCGATCACATACCAGTCGCCCATGAAACGGGGGACATCCACGTGCGCCACCGGCGGGATCGGACGGGTATTGCCACCGCAGCCGCCCAGCAGCATGCCGGCAGCCAGGATCGGAACGAAGGTGCGTAGGGACATGGGGAATCCTCCGGGAAAATGGGGCTCAGGGACGGGCGAAAAGGTAGTGCGCGACCTGCCACTGCTGGCCCTGCTGGTAGCCGAACAGCTCGGCGCAGGCCATCCAGAACATCCGCCAGCGCTGGTGCCACAGCGGCGCCGCGGCGTCGCCATAACACTGCCGCAGCACGGCCATCACGGCGTCCTTTTCGCGGTCCTGGTTGGCCAGCCAGTGGTTGGCGGTGCGCTCGTAGTGGGTGCCATCGAGCAGCCAGCGCTGCTGCAGTTGCAGGTGCTGCTGGAAGCACAGCAACGTATCGGCCGCCGGCATCAGGCCACCGGTGAAGAAGTGGCGCCCCATCCAGTTGTCTTCGCCCTCGGTCTCGAACGGGTACATCAGCGTGCGGTGCACGAAGATGTGCACGAACAGCTTGCCTTCCGGGCGCAGCCAGCGATGGATGCGCTGCAGCAGCTGCTGGTAGTTGCGCATGTGCTCGAACATCTCGATCGAGACGCAGCGGTCGAAGGTCTCCGCATCCAGCACCAGGTGATTGACGTCGCGGGTCAGCACGGTGACGTTCTCGAAACCGCGCGCGCGGCATTGTCCCTGGATGTACTCGCGCTGGCTGTTGGAATTGGACACCGCGGTGATGCGCGCGTTCGGGTAGTGCTCGGCCATCCACAGCGTGAGCGAGCCCCAGCCGCAGCCCAGTTCCAGGATGTGCTGGCCGTCGGCCAGTTCGGCCCGTTCCCCGTACAGCGCCAGCATCGCTTCTTCGGCTTCGTCCAGGCTCTCGTTGCCGGTGGCGTAATAGCAGCTGCTGTACTTGAGCCGCTTGCCCAGGCAGTGGTGGAAGAAGGCGGCGGGCACTTCATAGTGCTGGCGGTTGGCCGCATCCACGTGCAGGGCCACCGCGCTGTACGACAGCCCGGCGATGCGTTCGGCGAAGCGCAGCGACTGCGCCTGCTGGCCACCGGCCAGTTCTTCGCGCAGGCGCTGTTCGCACTGGCGGCGGATGCCCAGCCGCAGCAGCGCATCGGGCAGCAGGCCGCGTTCGGCCAGGCCGGTCAGGCCGGGGGCGTAATCCGGCAACGGCAATGATTCACTGGCGGCATTCACGATGAAGACTCCTTGCGGGCATGCGAAGAACGGGAGGGAAACCACGGAAACAGCATCGGCGTGGTGCGCTGGTAATCGCGGTAGTCCTCGCCACGGCTGCGCAGCGCCTGCGCCTCGGTGAAGGGGATGCCGCTGACCCAGCGCAGGAACACGTACATCACCACCGGGCCGGACCACGCCAGCCACCACAGCGGCGAGTGCACGGCCAGCAGCACGTAGGTGAACCAGTGCAGCCATTCGAAGAAATAGTTGGGATGCCGCGAGTAGCGCCACAGGCCGTCGCGGCAGGTCTTGCCCTTGTTGGCCGGGTCCGCGCGGAAGCGCGCCAGCTGGCGATCGGCGAGCGCTTCACCGCCCACGCTGAGCAGCCACATCGCGACCGCCGCCAGCAGCCAGCCCCAGGCCTGCGGTGCGGGATTGACCGCGACCGCCACGAACGGCAGCGCGAACAGCACGATCAGCAGCGCCTGGAACTGGAAGAAGCCGAAGATCTTGCCCTGGTGCCCGCTCCAGTGCCGGCGCAGGTGCTGGTAGCGGCCATCTTCGGGCTCACTGCGCACGCGGTGCCACAGGTGCAGTGCCAGCCGCGATCCCCACAGCCCACCGAGCACCGCCAGCGCGATGCGCGGCATCGCCGCGCCCTCGCCCAGCACCGCCAGCAGCAGCGCCGAAGCCCCCACGCCTTTCGCCCACAGCACATCGACCACGCCGATGTTCTGGTGCCGGCGTTGCCACCACCAGCCCCAGCTCATGATCAGCGCGGCATACAGCCAGACCACCCACAGCATCTTCATCGTGTTTCTCCTGAAGCGAGCACGCCGGTGTGCCCGCCGTTGCCCTGCCAGTGCCGCGCGCAGACGGCCAGCAGCGGCAACGCGAGCGCCCAGCCGATCCCGAGCAGCGCGATGCCCTGCCATTGCGGCGTGGCGAAGGCCACCGATGACCAGCCGCGTGCGGCGGAAATGTAGGCCAGCGGTGCCAGCAGCAGCCCGACCAGGGCCGCGCCCAGCAGGTGCCGCTGCAACGCGGCGAAGGACACCGTCAAGGTCATCGCGAAGGCCGCCCACAAGGCCAGGATCCACACCGGGGCCAGCCACGGCGCGCCGCTGCCGGCGGCATACACCACCCGGCCGGAGCCTCCAGCGATGCCATCCACCACCAGCCCGCACAGCAGTGCCACGCCCATCAGCCGCAGCTCCACGCGCGGGTGCCGTGACAGCGCCAGCTGGCTGGTGACATAGACTGCCGCGGCCAGCAGCGCCGGCCAGCGCAGCCCGTGCCCGGCACCGACAACCGCGCACAGCCAGACCAGCTGGTTGCCGATCACGTTGGCCAGGAAGCGCGGCATCTCAGCCCGCATCCGTCGGCCACGCCGGGCGGTGGCCCGGGCGTGCGAACAGCAGGTGTGACACGCCGATCGAGCGCTCAAGGAAACCGCCTTCGCAGTAGGCCAGGTAGAACTCCCACAGGCGGATGAACCGTTCGTCGAAGCCCTGCGCACGCACCGCCGGCAGCTGCGCCAGGAAGCGCTCGCGCCAGGCGCGCAGGGTCAGCGCGTAGGAGTGCCCGAAATCGTGCTGCCCGATCAGCTGCAGATCACTGCTGCGGGTCTTGGCGGCCAGGATCGCGTTGATCGAGGGAATGAAGCTGCCCGGGAACACGAAGCGTTTGATGTAGTCCACGCTGCGCCGCGCCTGTTCGTAACGCTCGTCTTCGATCGTGATCGCCTGCAGCAGTGCCAGGCCATCGTCCTTGAGCAGGCGCGTGAGCGTGCCGAAATAGGTTTCCAGGTACTGCGCGCCGATCGCCTCGATCATCTCGATGGAGACCAGCTTGTCGTACTGGCCGTCCAGATCGCGGTAGTCCTTCAGCAGCAGGGTCACCTTGTCCTGCAGCCCGGCGGCCTCCACGCGCTGCTTTGCCAGCGTGTACTGCTCCACCGAGATGGTGGTGGTGGTCACGTGGCACCCGATGTGCCGGGCCGCGTACAGCGCAAAGCCGCCCCAGCCGGTCCCGATCTCCACCACGCGGTCGCCCGGCTGCAGCTGCAGCTGTTCGCAGATCCGCGCCAGCTTGCGCTGCGAGGCCGTTTCCAGCGAGTCGGCCGGATCGGCGTACAACGCCGAGGAGTACATCAGGTCGCTGGACAGGAACAGCGAAAAGAACGGATTGCCCAGGTCGTAGTGTGCGGCGATGTTGCGGCGGCTGCCTTCGCGGGTGTTGCGGCGCAGATGGTTCCAGCCCTGCAGCAGCCACCCGCCGAACCGGGCCGGGCCGCGCTCCATGCCGTCGAGCAGATCGCGGTTGCGCACCAGCAGCTGCACCAGCGCGACCAGATCATCGCAGCGCCAGTCGCCGCGGATGTAGGCCTCGCCGGCCCCCACGCTGCCCTGCGCGGCCACCGCGCGGTAGAAGGCCGGATCATCCACCCACACCGTCACCACCGGCCCCGCCTCGGCGGTGCCGATCAGCACGTCGCCCAGCGCATCGCGCACGCGCAGGCCGCCGCCACGCAGGGGCGCCAGCTGGGCCAGCAGGCGCCCGCGCAGGAACCCTTCCAGCGCAGAGGGACGCGGGGGTGCGACGGCACCGGTCAGGTCGTTCATGGGCGTTTTCCAGCAAGAGAAGGATGGTCGTGGACGGGGGTGCGCTTGAGCCACAGGCGCAGGGCCTGCCAGTGGATCGCGGCAACCACCTTGAAGGTCATCAGCGGGTAGCGCAGCAGCACGCCGGCCAGGCCGCGGCCATCCAGCCGATGGCGCTGCAGGATCAGGTCGGCATCGAACTGGCGTTCGCCTTGGCGCCATACCTGCATGTGTACGTGCAGGTCCTCGCCCGGCGCGGTGAAGCGCCAGCGGTACTCGCAGTCCATCTGCATGAAGGGCGAAACATGGAACTGTTTGTCGAAGGTCCAGCTCAGCGCGCGCCCCTGCGCATCGGCCTGCTCAACCGGCAGCACATAGGCGTGCCGCTCCTTCCACGGGGTATTGGTGATCTCGGCCACGATCGCTTCCAGCGTCTGGCCATCGGCGCCGTAGCAGTAGTAGAAACTCACCGGGTTGAACACATGGCCGGCGTAGCGCAGGTGGGTCAACAGCCGGATCGGACCGTGCGGCGCGTGGCCCAGTGCCTGCGCGATGCGAGCCCGCACGGCCTCGGCCAGCGGCTGGGCGGGATCGCCGAGATAATCGCTGCGGCGGAACTCGGCCAAATTGCGGCGCCCGACCGACCACAGCCAGCGGCCGGTAAACAGGTCGTCCACTTCGTCCAGGTCGATCAGCAGCTGCGCGATCGGATAGCCGAACGTGTGCGGGTGCGGCGCATGGCGCCGGTGCCGCATCCGCCCGCGGTAGATCGCGCTGGCGCTCATGCCTGCACGGCCTCGGTCAACGGCCAGTACGCATCAGCGTCCACGGCCTGCAGCGCATCCACCACGCGGCGTGCGCTGCGGATGCCATCTTCGTGGAAGCCCCAGCCCCAGTAGGCGCCGGCATACCAGGTGCGCCGCCCGCCCTGGATCTCGGCCCAGCGCTGCTGCGCGCGCACCATCGCATGGTCGTGCACCGGGTGCGCGTACTGCAGGCAGCGCAGCACCTTGCGCGGATCGATCGCTTCGCTGCGGTTGAGCGTGACCACCAGCGGCGTCGGCGTATCGATGCCCTGCAGCAGGTTCATGCAGTAGCTGACCGTGCACGGTGCGAGCGGATCGCGCGGCACGTGCGCGTTCCACGCCGCCCACGCCTTGCGGTCCTGCGGCAGCAGCGAGGCATCGGTATGCAGCACCACCTCGTTGGGCTGGTAGCGGATCGCGCCGAGGATGCTGCGTTCGTTCGCATCGGCGTCGGACAGCAGCGCCAGCGCCTGGTCGCTGTGGCAGGCCATCACCAGTTGATCGAAGCCTTCCAGCCCGGCCGCGCTGTGCACGCGCACGCCATGCTCGTTGCGCTCCACGCCGAACACGCGGCAATCCAGGCGTTCGCGGACCTGCCAGCGCGCGCGCAGTGCATCCACGTAGCGTGCCGAGCCACCGCGCACCACGCGCCACGGCGCGCGCCCGGTCATCTGCAGCATCTCGTGGTTGGCCATGAACTGCACCAGGTAACGCGCGGGGAATGCCGCCAGGCTGGTGGTCGGCGACGACCACAGCGCCGAGGCCATCGGCAGCAGGTGCTCCTCGATGAAGGCCTGGCCGTAGCGTCCGCGCGTGAGGAACTCGCCCAGCGACGGGCCGGCATCGTCGGTCTCCAGCAGCGCCGGCGCCTCGCGATAGAAGCGGCGCAGATCGGCCAGCATGCCCCAGAAGCGCGGCGAGACCAGATTGCGGCGCTGGCAGAACAGCGTATCGAGCGAGGTCGCGTTGTACTCCACCCCGCTGCGCTCGCTGTGGACGGAGAAGCTCATCGTGGTCGGCTGCGAGGCCACCCCGAGCTCATCGAACAGGCCACTGAGCAGCGGGTAGTGGCCGGGGTTGAACACGATGAAGCCGGTGTCCACCGCGATCCGGCGCCCATCCACCTGCACATCGTGCGTGTGCGTATGCCCGCCCAGATAATCATTGGCTTCGAACAGGGTGACTTCATGCTGCTGGCTGAGCCACCAGGCACTGGCCAGGCCGGCAATGCCCGAACCGATCACGGCAATGCGCATGTCAGTGCTCCGCCTTGGCCAGTACCCAGGCCGGAATGGGTTTGAGATCCCGCACCAGGCCGAGCGCCGCCATCAGCCGCAGGCCGTACCAGGTCACATCGATTTCCCACCAGTAGAACCCCTGGCGCACGGTGCCCGGGAAGAAGTGGTGGTTGTTGTGCCAGCCCTCGCCGAAAGTCAGCAGCGCCAGCCACAGGTTGTTGCGGCTGTCATCGCCCGTGGCGAAACGGCGGCGGCCGAAGCGGTGCGCCAGCGAATTGATCGTGACCGTGGCATGGAACAGCACCACCGTGGAGATGAAGAACCCCCACACCAGCATCTGCCCGCCACTGGTACCCCAGCTGGGCGCGACGCGTTCAAGCAGCGCGCCGAGCCCGAACAGCGCGGCCGCCAGCACGATCGGCACCAGCGTGTCGAAGCGGTCCAGCCAGCGCAGTTCAGGGAATTTCGCCAGGTCCGGGATCCTCGCCCAATCGGTGCGGAAGCCCTCGGTGGTCAGGAACCAGCCCATGTGGCTCCACCAGAAGCCATGCACGGCCGGCGAATGCGGATCGGCCGGGGTGTCGGTATGGCGGTGGTGGTTGCGGTGATGGGCCGCCCACCACAGCGGGCCGCGCTGCACGCTGGACGCGCCGATCGCGGCGAACACGAACTGCACCACGCGCGAGGTCTGGAACGTGCGGTGCGAAAAGTAGCGATGGTAGAAGGCGGTGATCGCGAACATGCGCACCGCGTACAGCGCCACGGCCACACCGACCGCCACCCAGGACACGCCCACCCAGATCACCGCCAGGCAGGCCAGGTGCATCGCCGCGAAGGGGATGGCCCGCATCCAGTCCACCCGCTGCGACTCGCCGGCCACGTGCGGCGCGGCGTCGCTGGCGCTGGTGTCGAACCAGCGGCGCAGCGTCGCCCACGGTCCACGGCGGGTGTCAGGCCGCGCAGTGGTGGGAGGGGGTGCCGACATATCGCGGATCTCCTGGGTCGTTGTCAGGAGATACGGGAGAACCTGCGCGCCGGATGCACCGGATCCGGATTTATTTTTCCCGCTACAGGTTCGCGATATCGCCCTTGGCAATCACCGGCCCGGTCGGGACGCCCCGCGGCGCGCCCCCGGAGGGTTCCAGCGTGATGGCCAATACAGAACCATTGATCAGGTCGTTGCGCAGTGAAGCGGGCACCTGGACGGTGTGCGCGCGGTCGATCGAGACCAGGCCGAGCGATCGCGGCGCGCCGCCGGCCGGGATCAGCCACAGCTCCGGCGCGCGCCCCTGCGCATCGGCCGCTGTGGGCACCGGCACCATCAGCACCTTGCCCACCGCTTTGTCCACGGAGGCCAGCCAGCCGGGCGTACCGTCCTCGTGGAGCAGCGGTGTCACCGGGCGGGTGGCCTGCTCCGGCTCGGCCGGCGGCGGCGCCGGGGTGACCGCCACCGGCGGTGCGGCCGGGGCGGCGGTCTCCAGATCGCGACGGCTGAACACGGCCACCAGCGCCACCCCGGCGGCCAGTGCCGTCATGCCCTGCCAGAAACCGGTGCGCTGCCAGGCGCGCGGCGGCGCCGCGGCCAGCGCCGGCCAGCCCAGGCCGGTGCGGATGCGCGGCCACAGGTGCGCCGGCACCGCCTCGGTACCCAGCGAGGCCAGCAGCGGTGCGAGGCGGGCCTCCCACTGGGCGACCAGCCGGGCGAACCCCGGATCGGCGGCGATCCGCCGTTCGGCCTCGGCGCGCTCGCTGGCTTCGAGCACGCCCAGCACGTATTCACCGGCCAGGATGTCCGCGCTCGGCGGCAGCCCGTCGTCCTGGTCGTCGTGGAGATCGCGGATGTTCATCGTTCCAGGCACACCCGGAGTTGGCCCAGGCCACGGCGGATCCAGCTCTTCACCGAGCCCAGCGGTGAGCCGATCCGGCGCGCCAGTTCGTCATAGCTGGACCCGTCCAGGAACGCGGCGCGGATCAGCGTGCGGCGCTTGGATTCCAACGTGTCCAGGCAGTGTTCCAGGCGTTCGCGGTCCGAGGCGCGCTCGGCCGCGAGCGCCGGCTGCGCCGCGCCATCGGGCAGGCCCTCGATCACCGACAGGTCGTCCATCGCACGCGGTGGCGCGGCGCGCAGGCGGTCGATCGCCCGGTTGCGGGCCATCATCGACATCCAGGTCATCGCCGCCGCCTTGGCGCGATCGAACTGCGCGGCCTTGTGCCAGACCGAGGTGAACACGTCCTGCAGCACATCCTCGGCATCGCCGCGGTCGCGCAGCACGTGCAGGCAGATCGCGAACAGGCGGCCGGAGGCCAGCTGGTAGACCGAGGCGAACGCCTGCCGGTCGCCCTGGGCAACCCGCCCCAGCAGGTCATCCAGGCGGGCCGAAGCGCCGGGGTCCGTGGTGTCCAGCTCTGGCATCGCAGGCTCAATGTCGGCAGTGGGCAGGCCTGCATCGTCGTTGCTCCCGCGGTTGCCTGCAAGGGGCGGCTCAGGCGCCGCATGTGGACACCAGGGGCTGGGCGCGCGCCGCCGCGAGCTCGGCGGCCCCCGCGGCAACCGGCGCGGCGGGAAACTCGATGCGCACCTGCGGGTACTTGCCCTTGGCATCGCGCAGGTTGCCGGTACCGGTGAACTGCAGCAGGCGCTGGTCGGCGCGGGCATACACCAGCGTTACCGCCGGCACCGCGAACCCGAACCAGGCATCGAGCTTCATCTGCAGCTGTTCGGCCGGCTGGCCCTGCCAGGTGATCGGCCCCGTGCGCTGCACGCGCAGCGGCACCAGACGCTGGCGGCTGGGCAATACGTACTGGAAGGCGATGCCCTGCCCGGCCTGCAGTGCCGGCCAGTGCCCGCGCACCGCCGCATCGAAGCCGGCATCGACCACCGCATCGCGCGGGATCGTGAGCTGCTTGCTGACCGTCGTGGCCTGCGCGGTGTCACGCACGAACACGGTGCGCTCGGCCGCGCCGCCGCGCACCCCTTCCTGGTAGCCATCACGACCATCGTCCAGGGTGAAATCCGGTGTCTGCGCACTGCCCTGCGGGGTCATCCATTTGCGCGCGAACGCGCGGCCATCGGCGCAGCGGTACAGCACCAGCCGCGACTGCGCGCTGGCCGGCCCCTGCAGCCAGTGGGTTTCGCGATACAGCAGGCGCCCGTTGCCGGCATCGAAGGCGCGGCCCTCCTGGCGCTGCACGGATTGCGCGGCGGCATCCAGCGGCAGGGCCAGCAGCAGCGTGGACAGCAGCAGTCCCGTCGGCAGCGCTGCGGGACGGGCATCCGTGCAGCCGGTGGCGGCAGGTGCGGCGGGCGTTGGCAGGCGCATGGGGATTCCGGTCAGGCGGGCTTGCAGGGAGATACGCAGGCGATGGCGGTTCGGATGCAGGCGGTGGCCATGCAGGTGCCGATGGGCGCGGCGTGGGAGCGGCCGGGTGTGATGTTTCCCTTGACCCACGCCGCGAGTCGGCCTACCTTGTGCTCGCCGAAGGTATCCATCGCTTCATGCAGATGAAGGGATGGATTTAAACGGGAATCCGGTGAAGGCGCCTCGCGCGCCCATTCCGGAGCTGCCCCGCAGCGGTGAATGGAAACGACTCCTGCCAACAGCACTGGGCCTTTGCGCCTGGGAAGCGGCAGGTACTAGGTGGGCGCCCGCGCCCGTGTCCATCAGCCCGAATACCGGCCCCGGCCGGAGGACACGATCGTCCTCCGATTCGACCTGGAACGTCCGCGGGGAGGTTGCCGGGGCCTGCCGCCATGCGCTCTGCCTGGCGCTGCCCCCGTGCGTCCGCTTCACGGCATCCGGTTCGCCCGCGGGGGCGAAGGTCGCTGGCGGGGCGGACATGGCTGCAAGGCCGTGGGCGGCGCGCGGTTCCTTCGTTCCTCAATGCCCCTACGCAATGAGGACACGTTCCAATGACCACTGTTACCAACCTGGGTTTTCCGCGCATCGGCGCCAAGCGCGAACTCAAGCGCGCGCTCGAAGCGTTCTGGTCCGGCGAAAGCACCGCCGCGTCGCTGCAGGACACTGCGGCTGCGCTGCGTGAACGCCACTGGCAGCTGCAGCGCAAGGCCGGCGTCGATGTACCGCCGAGCAACGACTTCAGCCTGTATGACCAGGTGCTCGATGCCGCCTTCCTGTTCGATGCGATTCCAAGCCGCTACCGCGCGCTCGCCGATGCCGAGCCGCTGAGCGGTTACTTCGCGATGGCGCGTGGCCTGCAGCGCGATGGCATCGACCTGCATGCGCTGGAAATGACCAAGTGGTTCGACACCAACTACCACTACCTGGTGCCGGAGCTGCACGCCGGCCAGGCCTTCGCGGTGCGCGGCGACAAGCCGCTGGCCGAGTACCGCCAGGCCAAGGCGCTGGGGATCGAGACCCGCCCGGTGCTGATCGGGCCGGTCACCTTCCTGCGGCTGTCCAAGACCACCGATGGCAGCAACGCGCTGGACCTGCTCGATGCCCTGCTGCCGGTGTACGTGCAGCTGCTCGGCGAGCTGAAGGCCGCCGGCGCGGCGTGGGTGCAGCTGGATGAGCCGCTGCTGGTGCAGGATCTGGATGACGCCACGCGCGCGGCATTCGAACATGCCTATGCGGTGCTGGCCCAGGCCGCGCGCCCCAAGGTGCTGCTGGCGACGTACTTTGGCGCGCTCGAGGACAACCTCGCGCTGGCCGCCGCGCTGCCGGTCGATGGCCTGCATGTGGACCTGGTGCGCGCGCCGGAGCAGCTCGATGCGGTGATCAAGGCACTGCCGGCCGGTCGCGTGCTGTCGGCCGGCCTGGTCAACGGCCGCAATATCTGGCGCACCCACCTGGACAACGCGCTGGTGCTGGCGCGCTACGCGCACGGGCATGTCGGCAGCGATGCGCTGTGGCTGGCACCGTCGTGTTCGCTGCTGCATGCCCCGGTGGACCTGGACCACGAGAAGAAGCTCGATGACGAGCTGCGCAGCTGGCTGGCGTTCTCCCGGCAGAAGCTCGGCGAACTGCGGGTGCTGGCCGATGCGATCGACGATCCGGCCCGGGCCGAGGCACCGCTGGCGCACGCGCGCGCGTGCATCGAATCGCGCCGCCGCTCGCCGCGCGTGCACAACCCGGCGATCGCCGCGCGCCTGGCCGCGCTGACCCCGGCCGACGCCCAGCGCCACAGCGGCTATGCACAGCGCCACCTGGCGCAGGCCGCCGCGCTGAAGCTGCCGCGCTTCCCGACCACCACGATCGGCTCGTTCCCGCAGACGCTGGAGGTGCGCGAAGCACGGGCCCGCAACAAGTCCGGCACGCTCTCCGATGCGGATTACGATGCGTTCCTGGCCACCCAGACCGAACACTGTGTGCGCGTGCAGGAGCAGATCGGGCTGGACGTGCTGGTGCATGGCGAGTTCGAGCGCAACGACATGGTCGAATACTTCGGCGAACAGCTCGATGGCTTCGCGTTCACCAAGAACGGCTGGGTGCAGAGCTACGGCTCGCGCTGCGTGAAGCCGCCGGTGATCTTCGGCGATGTGACCCGCCCGCGGCCGATGACGGTGCGCTGGTCGCAGTACGCACAGTCGCTCACCACGCTGCCGATGAAGGGCATGCTGACCGGCCCGGTGACGGTGCTGCAATGGTCGTTCGTGCGCGATGACCAGTCCCGCGCGGACACCTGCCGCCAGATCGCACTGGCCCTGCGCGATGAGGTGACCGACCTGGAAGCGGCCGGGATCGGCGTGATCCAGATCGACGAGCCGGCGATCCGCGAAGGCCTGCCCTTGCGGCGTGCGCAGTGGCGCGAGTACCTGGACTGGGCGGTGGAAGCGTTCCGGATCAGCGCCAGCGGTGTGCGTGATGCGACCCAGATCCACACCCACATGTGCTATTCCGAGTTCAACGACATCATCCACTCGGTGGCCGCGATGGATGCGGACGTGATCTCGATCGAGACCTCGCGCTCGCGCATGGAACTGCTGGATGCGTTCGTGCGCTTCCAGTACCCCAACGAGATCGGCCCGGGCGTGTATGACATCCACTCCCCGCGCGTTCCGGACAAGGCCGAGATGCTGGCGCTGCTGCGCAAGGCCGCCGAAGTGCTGCGCCCGGAGCAGATCTGGGTCAACCCGGACTGCGGCCTGAAGACCCGCGGCTGGCCGGAAACCCGGGCCGCGCTGGACGCCCTGGTGGCCGCCGCGCGCGAACTGCGCGAGGAAACCGCCGACGCCAACGCCGCCTGATCCGACCCTTGTAGACAGCCCCAAGGACCCCATCGCCGCCGTTGCCGGCGGTGGGGTCGACGAGAAACGCATGAGCCCGCATGACCTGACACCGATCGACCGCCCGACCCTGTCCCTTCCCGACGGCCACACCAGGCTGCTGCTGCATTCGTGCTGCGCGCCGTGCTCGGGCGAAGTCATGGAGGCGATCACCGCCTCCGGCATCGACTACACGATCTTCTTCTACAACCCCAACATCCACCCGGTGAAGGAATACGAACTGCGCAAGCAGGAGAACATCCGCTTCGCCGAGAAACATGGCGTGCCGTTCGTCGACGCTGACTACGACACCGACAACTGGTTCGCCCGCGCCCGCGGCATGGAGAACGAACCCGAGCGCGGCATCCGCTGCACGATGTGCTTTGACATGCGCTTCGTGCGCACCGCGCTGTACGCGCACGAACATGGCTTTCCGGTGATCAGCAGCTCGCTGGGCATCTCGCGCTGGAAGGACATGAACCAGATCAACGATTGTGGCCACCGCGCCGCCGCACACTACCCGGGCATCCAGTACTGGGATTACAACTGGCGCAAGGGCGGCGGTGCCGCGCGGATGGTGGAGATCAGCAAGCGCGAGCAGTTCTATCAACAGGAATACTGCGGCTGCGTGTACTCACTGCGCGACGCCAACCGCCACCGTCGCGAGACCGGCCGCGAGCGGATCAAGCTGGGCGTGCTGTATTACGGCGACGGGACCTCGAAGCAGGGCGACGCCGACTGACCGTTGCGGGGGCGTCGGCTAGACTGGACGCCCCCACAGCCGTGAAGCCGCCATGAGCCGTTACCCCGCCGATGTCGCCTTGATCGTGATCGATCTGCAGCCGGATTTCATGCCCGGTGGCGCGCTGGCCTGCGTGGACGGCGAGGCGATCGTGCCGGAGATTGCGGCGCTGCTGGCCGAACGCCGGTACGCCACCGTGGTGGCGACCCAGGACTGGCACCCGGCCGACCACGCCTCCTTTGCCAGCCAGCACCCGGGGCATCTCCCGTTTGAAGCGATCCTGCTGCACGCCCAGCCGCAGACCCTGTGGCCGGATCACTGTGTACAAGGCAGCGACGGCGCCGTGCTGCATCCGGGCGTGGACTGGACGGTGGCCGACCTGATCCTGCGCAAGGGCACGCGCCAGCAGGTGGACTCCTACAGCGCGTTCCGTGAGAACCATGGTCCCGACGGCACCCGCCCGGCCACCGGCCTGGCCGGCTGGCTGCACGAGCGCGGCATCCGCGAGGTGCATGTGTGCGGGCTGGCGCGCGACTACTGCGTGCTGTGGAGTGCGCAGGACGCGGCCAAGTCCGGCTTCCGGGTCAAGCTCCTGTGGGACCTGACCCGCCCGGTGACCGAGGCCAACGACGGCATGGTGCGAGAGGCGTTGGCGAAGGCGAAGATCGCGGTGATCTGACCGCCGCTCAGCGGAACACCACCGTGCGGTGGCCGTTGAGCAGAATGCGATGTTCGACATGCCGGCGTACGGCGCGGGCCAGCACCTGCGATTCGGTATCGCTGCCCAGCCGGACCAGATCGCGCGGGGTCATCGCGTGATCCACGCGGGCGACGTCCTGTTCGATGATCGGGCCTTCGTCCAGATCCGGGGTCACGTAGTGCGCGGTGGCACCGATGATCTTGACCCCGCGCGCGTGCGCCTGGTGGTACGGCTGCGCGCCTTTGAAGCTGGGCAGGAAACTGTGGTGGATGTTGATCGCGCGCCCGGCCAGCGCCGCGCACAGGCGCGGCGACAGAATCTGCATGTAACGCGCCAGCACCACCAGGTCGATCTGCTCGCGCTCGACCAGATCGATGATCTGCTGCTCCTGCACGGCACGGTTGTCCGCGTTGACCGGCAGGTGATGGAACGGCACGCCGTAGGACCCAGCCAGGGCGGCGAAGTCCCCGTGATTGGAGGCCACCGCCGCGATGTCCACCTGCAGCTGCCGGCTGTGCGCGCGGAACAGCAGGTCGTTGAGGCAATGCCCCTGCTTGCTGACCAGCACCAGCAGGCGCGCACGGCGGCGGGCATCATGCAGCTGCCAGTCCATGCCGAACTCGGCGGCCAGCGTGGCCATGCGCGCTTCCACCTCGGCCAGCGATCGGTCCGCCGCGCGATCGAAGTGCACGCGCAGGAAGAAGCGACGCGTTTCATCATCGCCGAACTGCTGGGCATCGAGGATGTTGCAGCCCAGCTCGAACAGCAGGCCGGACACGCGGTAGACGATCCCGGTACGGTCCGGGCATGACAGGGTAAGAATGGAATCAGGGCGCATCGTTGCAGTGTAGTGGAGCGCCCGCATCCACGGCAGGGTTGCTCTCAGCTGCAACCATTCGTGCCGGCCGTCAGTCCGCGCCGGCGGTGATCCGTGCACGCAGCGCCGCCAGTTCCTCGCCGTTGCCCGGCCAACCGGTGGCGGTGGCGATCAGCTCGCCGTTGCGCAGCAGATGGAATACGGGGGTCCGGCGCAGGTCAAAGCGCGCCATCGCCGCGCCGGGCATGGCCGGTTGCATCGGCAATGCCGGGTGCTGCGCGTTCCACGCGCGCATCGCCGGCTCGGGCCAGTCCCGGCCGGGTGGCACCACCAGGTGGAGATACGGCAGCAGCCATGCATGCACCGGGTCGCTGGTGATCGCGGCCATCGCGCGCTGCGAGAAGCCGCAGTACGGATGCACGAGGGCGATCACCTGCCAGCCCGCAGCCGCAGGCAGCGCGGTGCGCTCGACCGCGCCGGGCTCGGCCAGGCGCAGGACCTCCATGCCCGCGGTTGCGGGCACCCCACGGATGACCGGCAGCTCGGCCACCGGCATCGCCCAGCGCGCACGCAGGCGGTTGGCCTCTTCGAAGTGGCGCAATTCGATCAAGGCACCGCGCAACGGCCGATGATGCTCGGCCTCCTGCAACGCCTGCGGCGGCAGCGCCGCGTGCAGACAGCGCATCCGCTCCAGCAATGCTTCTTCTGGCTGGTAGAACGCCAGCAGCGCGGTGGCACGGAACAGGTCGTCGCGCCGTTCGACCGGCACAGCACTGCACCCGGTTTCCAGCGGCCAGGCGGCCGTGCCCTGCTGGTAGGCCTGGCGCAGCGCGGCCAGGTGCTGGGCGTGTGGCTGGGTGATCCAGGCCGTGTCGATCTTCAACAGCGCCGCATGCAGCGGCAGCGCCGGGGCTGCCATTGCCGGGGCACCCGCCAGTGACAGGCACAGCCACACGGCACACGCCGCGGTGCGCATGCGCGATGCCGTGTACGGCCAGCTGAAGCGCTTCATCCGTGATGCTCCCTGCGCGGCCGATCACCGCGGGCCCAGTGTGCCCGCCGCCCCGGGTGAGATCCGTGCGCCTGTTCCCGGTATGGCGTGCCAAGGCAGTTCACGCGCTGCCGCCGCCGTCCCGCACTTAGCGTGGCGGATGCACGGTCCAGGCCACCAGCCGCATCACCAGCGGGCGCACCATCAGCACGCAGCAGAACGCGGTCGGCATCGCCAACTGGTAGGCCCCCAGCACGCGGGCGGGGTAGTCGGCGGTGATCCCGGCATTGGCGGCGGTGATCACCAGGCACATCAGCATGGCCATGATCGAGGCCATGAAGAAGGCGAACACGAACGGGGTGGCGCGGGCGCCGAGCTTCCAGCGGGTCATGGCCAGCGGAGTGGGTTGATGCGACATCGAGGATCCAATCGGGAGCAACCGGCGGTTGCGGGACCGGCACCATAGTCAGGGCCCACCACCGACGGTAGACCGCGGCGGATTGGCTCTTTATAAAGTAAATCTTTGCAATAACCGGCCAGTATTGGCGTCATCATGAACATTCTGCAGTCAATCCGAAGCTTCATCCGCACCGCCGATGCCGGCAGCCTGGCGGCCGCGGCGCGCACGCTGGGGATCAGTCCGGCGGCGGTGGGGCAGAACATCGCGCGGCTGGAAACCCACCTGGGCGTGCGGCTGTTCAACCGCACCACGCGCACGCTGGCGCTGACCGAGCGCGGCGCGCGCTACCTGGCCGAGGTGCGCCACATAGAACGCGACCTGCAGCGTGCGCAGGCAGCGGTGACCGATCCCGACGCGGTGCCACAGGGCCGCCTGCGGATTGCCAGCACCGCGGCGTTCGGGCGGCATGTGCTGGCGCCGATGCTGCCGGCACTGCAGGCGCGCTACCCGCGGCTGGCGATCGAGCTGCTGCTGGCCGACCGCAACGTGGACCACGCGCACGAAGACGTGGACGTGAGCTTCCGGATCGAGCCGCAGCTGGTGGAAGGGCTGGTGGCGCGCGCCATCGCGCAGGTGCCGTTCCAGGTCTGCGCCGCGCCTTCGTACCTGGCGCAGGCGGGCGTACCGCCCACGCCGGAAGCGCTGCGCGAGCACCGTTGCCTGGTGTTCCGCTACCCGGTGGAAGGACGGCTGCTGCCGTGGGCGTTCATGCGCGATGGCATGCGCTTCGATGCGGAAATGCGCCCGGCACTGGTGTCCGATGACATCGATGCGCTGGCGGCGATGGCGGCCGCGGGGGGCGGCATCGCGCGGTTGGCGGCCTTCGTGGCCGAGCCCTGGCTGGCGCGGGGGCAGCTGCAGGTGTTGTTCGCCTCGGGCGATGGCGCGCGTACCTCGCCCGAGCCGATGCGTGTGTTCCTGTGCGTCAGCGACCGCCGCGATCTGACGCCCAGGGTGCGCGCGCTGATGCAGCATGTGATCGCGGGGCTGCCGCCGGCGTGGCGGGTCGAAACCGCCTAAACCGCACGCGCCGGCCCTGCGCCGGCGCGTGCGGTGCTGCTCAGCGTGCCGGTGCGTTGAACACGCCGCGTGCTTCGCGTGGCTCACAGCGCAGGTACTGCGGCGCCGGGGTCACTGCATCGCCCAACGCGGCGGCGGCGTGCCACGGCCAGCGCGGGTCGTACAGAATCCCGCGCGCCAGCGCGATGGCATCGGCATGGCGATGGCGCAGGATCGATTCGGCCTGCTCCGGCTCGGTGATCAGGCCCACCGCGATCACCGGCATCTTCACCTGCGCGGCCTTGATCGCCTCGGCGAACGGCACCTGGTAACCCGGCGACAGCGGAATCTGCTGGCGAGCGTCGAGCCCACCGCTGGAAACGTGCAGGAACTGACACCCGCGCGCATCGAGCACCTGCGCCAGCGCGATGCTCTGGGCGATGTCCCAGCCGCCGTCGACCCAGTCGCTGGCCGAGATCCGCACGCCGACCGCGATGCGATCGGACACCGCCGCACGCACCGCGTCGAACACCCGGATCAGCAGGCGCATGCGGTTGCCCTGCGAGCCGCCGTACTCATCTTCACGGCGGTTGCTCAGCGGCGAGAGGAACTGGTGCAGCAGGTAGCCGTGCGCGGCATGCAGTTCGATCAGGTCCAGCCCGGCGCGTTCGGCACGCTGGGCGGCCGCGACGAATGCCTCGACCACGGCATCGATCCCGGCGATATCCAGCGCCTGCGGCGCGCGATCCTTCGGATCGAAGGCCAGCGCCGAGGGCGCGACCGGGGTCCAGCCGCGCGGGTCATCCGCCGCGATCGCACCGCCGCCGTCCCACGGGCGGTTGACCGAGGCCTTGCGCCCGGCATGGCCGAGCTGCACACCCAGCGGCATCGGCGACCAGCGCCGCACGCTGTCGATCACGTCTTTCAGCGCCGCCTCGGTGGCGTCATCCCACAGGCCCAGATCGGCCCAGCTGATGCGCCCTTCCGGCAGCACGGCCGTGGCTTCGAGGATCAGCAGGCCCGCGCCGGACTGCGAGAGCTGGCCCAGGTGGATGCGGTGCCAGTCATTGGCCAGGCCATCGGTGGAGGAGTACTGGCACATCGGCGCGATGACGATGCGGTTGGGCAACGGCAGCGGACCGAACTGGGTGGGGGAGAAAAGCAGGCTCAAGGGAATACCCGGAAAAGTGGGAGGAAACCGGACGCCATTGCACACCGGCACCGGGCCGGGAACAACCGTGCCGGTGGATCAGTGATTCGTGGCAGGCACCGTGGTGTGGCCGGCGGTGGGCAGCAGGAAGGCCAGCGCCTGCGCGCAGGAGGCCTCCCCCTTCAGGCTCAGCAGCGCATCGGCGCGGGTGACGCCATGGTTGAGCGCGGCTACCGGCAGGCCCGCCTGGGCCGCGGCCTGCACGAAACGGAAGCCGGAATACACCATCAGCGAGGAGCCGACCACCAGCACCGCATCGGCCCGCTGCAGGTGGGCGTGCACGGTCGCGACGCGATCGCGCGGCACGCTTTCGCCGAAGAACACCACATCCGGCTTGAGCACGCCGCCGCAGGCCGGGCAGGCCGGCACCTGGAACGTGCTGAAGTCCACGCCCTCCAGATCGGCATCGCCGTCCGGGGCCTGCGCCGCCTCCAGCCCTGCCCAGCCCGGGTTGGCGGCCAGCAGCGCCTGCTGGAAAACCTCGCGCGGGGTGAGCGCCTGGCAGCCCATGCAGCGCACCTGGTCCAGCCGGCCGTGCAGGTCAATGACGTTCGTGCTGCCGGCGCGCTGGTGCAGGCGGTCCACGTTCTGGGTCAGCAGCAGCTCGATCGTGCCGCGCGCTTCCAGCGCGGCCAGCGCCGCATGGGTGCCGTTGGGCCGGGCGACGCCGAAGCGCGGCCAGCCGATCAGGCTGCGCGCCCAGTAGCGCTGGCGGGTGGCCAGCTCGCCCATGAAGGCCTGGTAGGTGACCGGCGGGGTGCGCTTCCACTGGCCCTGGGCATCGCGGTAATCCGGGATGCCCGAATCGGTGCTGCAGCCCGCGCCGGTCAGCACGAACAGGCGTTGGGCGCGGTCGATGAACTCGGCGAGGGGCTTAGGCATGTACAGCAGATGGGGACGGTGGGCGCGCCAGACAATCGGCGCCGATCAGGGGCCGGCGATATCGGCCGGCAGCGGCGGGACGCTGGTCGGGTGGCCTTCTTCGTCCAGCGCGATCATGACGAAATGGCCGCGGGTGCAGAGCTTGCGCTCCCCGTTGTGCAGGTCCTCGGCGATCAGCTCGACCTCGACCTTCATCGAGCTGCGCCCGACTTCCACGATACGGCCCACGGTTTCGACCATCTGGCCGATCCGGATCGGCAGCTTGAAATCGACCTGGTCCGAGCGCGCGGTGACGACGGTGCGGCGGGAGTAGCGGGCGGCGGCCAGGAACGCCGCCTTGTCCATCCACGCCAGCGCCTGGCCACCGAACAGGGTGCCCATGTGGTTGGTGTGGTTGGGGAACACGATCTCGGCCATGCGCACTTCGATGGGCGGGATGGTTTCGGGGATGGGGGTCATGGCGCGCGCCGGGGTTTGTCTGTGGGGTGGCGCGGATGATACGACAGGGCGCCGCAGGGCGGCGTGGCGCGCCCCGCAAAAGAAAAACCCCGGCGTTGGCCGGGGCTTTCCGTGGTGCCGCAGGCGCGTTGGATCAGAACGACATGTCGAAGGAGACTTCGCCCTTCACGCCGACCTGGTAGGCCGAGGAACGACGCTCGAAGAAGTTGGTCAGCTCCTGCACGTCCTGCAGTTCCATGAAGCTCAGCGGGTTGCGCACGTTGTACTTCTTTTCCATGCCCAGGCGGTGGAAATGATTGTCGGCGCAGTGCTGCAGGTACTGGCGCATGTCGCGGGTGGAAATGCCCGCCACGCCACCGGACAGCACGTCTTCGGCGAACTGCACTTCGCACTCGATCGCTTCGGCCAGCATGTCATACACCTGCTGCTTCATCGCATCGTCGAACAGGTCCGGCTCTTCCTCGCGGATCACATCCACGCATTCGAACGCGAACTCCATGTGCGCGCTCTCGTCGCGGAACACCCAGTTGGTGCCCGAGGCCAGGCCGTTGAGCAGGCCGCGCGAACGGAAGTAGTACACGTAGGCGAAGGCGGCGAAGAAGAACAGGCCTTCGATGCACGCGGCGAAGCAGATCTGGTTGAGCAGGAACTGGCGGCGCTCGTCACGGGTCTCGATGCGCTTGAGGTTCTGGATCGAGTCGATCCACTTGAAGCAGAAGTCCGCCTTCTTCTTGATCGAATCGATGTTCTCCACCGCGTCGAACGCCTTGGCGCGCTCGTCCGGATCGGGCAGGTAGTTGTCGAGCAGGGTCAGGTAGAACTGCACGTGCAGCGCTTCTTCGTACAGCTGGCGCGACAGGTACATGCGCGCTTCGGGCGCGTTCAAGTGCTGGTACAGGTTCAGCACCAGGTTGTTGGACACGATCGAATCGCCGGTGGCGAAGAACGCGACCAGGCGGTGGATCAGGTGGCGTTCGCCCGGCGACATCTTGCTGTGCAGGTCGCTGATGTCGATCTGGAAATTGATTTCCTCGACAGTCCAGGTGTTCTTGATCGCGTTGCGATACATGTCATAGAACTGCG
>Ga0308171_1001771_pt1 | contig 26624 bp, 22 predicted proteins | sample PhyGR1_FD_202135 | JGI IMG/M metagenome (GOLD analysis project Ga0308171, IMG submission 202135) | Phyllosphere microbial communities from UC Gill Tract Community Farm, Albany, California, United States - DLSLSG.R1 | ecosystem: Host-associated > Plants > Phyllosphere > Unclassified | place: USA...
TGAGCGATCTCACCTAAAAAACCTAAAGGCAATTCGTAATCTACCGTATCTTTTATCAAAACACCGTCTTCATTTTGTATAAACTCGTGGAAGTGATTCCATAATTTGTAAGGCCCTTTTTGTTGGAAATCTGTAAAACTCTTCTGAAAATCAACCTGTGTGATTTCCGTTTGCCAACCCAATGGAATATTAAGAAGTGGTGAAACCGTGTAATCTATGATCATGCCTTCGAAGATCTCATCATTTTTAAGTTTTGTGAGAACCGTGAATTTCATATCTGGAGGCGTGATCACCGATAGATTATTCGCGGCTGAGAAGAAGTTCCATGCTGTTTCTATATCGCAGTTCAGCTGTTGTTCCTTATAAAGTCTGTGTTTCATTTTCAATCTTTTTCATTAGTAGTTCATTATCATTAAAAATATTTTAAATGGATAACATCTTGTATTCTACGTAGCAACCCATCATCAGAGATATTTTTTTACTGTTCGAAATTCTGATCCTCTGGTTGATCATCTGATTAGCTGAAGTTTTTTTGATCTTTTTGAATAACGAAAGATAATACCGATAAGCCAGATAAACACCAAATCTTGAGGACGCCGGTAGTTTTTTGATCCCTTCCAAAGCCTCATGGAATTCAAAAGCGATCTCTTCCTCGATCTCAGCTTTTACATTGTTATCAAATGCGGCAATATCGACATTTGGAAAATAAGTTCGGCCCAAAACTTCATAATCATCTTTCATATCCCGCAGGAAATTCACTTTTTGAAAAGCTGAACCTAGGATCATCGCAGAAGGTTTTAATCTTTCGAACTCTTCTTTGTCTCCGTTTACAAAAATATGAAGACACATCAGCCCAACCACTTCTGCCGATCCAAGAATGTATTCCTTGTAAAGTTCTGAGTTGTAATCGATCTTGTGAAGGTCCATTTCCATACTTTTCAAAAATTGTTTGATGAGCTCATGATCGATCTTATATTTACTGACCGTTTCCTGGAACGACTGCAGAATTGGATTCAAAGAGATCTTTTCTTCCAAAGCCAAAAATGTTTCATCTCGAAAGCGAGACAGCAGTTTCTTTTTGTCGAAACCGTGAAAACTGTCCACGATCTCATCCGCCAACCGTACATAACCGTAGATGGCGTAAATTGGATTTCTTATCTTGGAGGACAAAGCCAGAATGCCCATCGAAAAACTCGTGCTGTATTGTTTGGTGGTCTCTTTGCTGATCTTGAAAGAAAGGTCGTCAAATAATTGTTTCATAGCTTATGTACTTATTTATTGGCTTCTAATGCGGCTATTTTCCCGGAAATAATACTTGGAGGAACGCCTGGCCCGGGAACGGTCAATTGTCCTGTATAAAAGAGGTTTTTCACTTTCTTGTTTCTCAATGATGGCTTCAGAACTGCAGTTTGAGACAGCGTATTTGCCAATCCGTAAGCATTTCCAGCGTAAGCGTTGTAATCTTGCTTAAAATCATCGATGCAAAAACTTCTTTTGTATTCGATCTTCGAAATGAGATCTTCGGAGCTCGTATGTTTCTCCAGTCGGCTGATCATTTCTTTAAAATATTTCTCTCTTTCTAATTCAGAATCTACAATTCCAGTAGCGATTGGCATTAATAAAAATACGTTCTCACAATTGTCTGGTGCTACATTCTGATCTGTTTTTGATGGACAACAAACGTAAAACAACGGTTTTGATGGCCATTTTTTGTCTTCATAGATCTCAGTCGTGTGCAGATCCAGATCATTTTCAAAGAACAACGTGTGATGTTTCAGATTAGGAATTTTTTCTTTGATCCCGAGGTAAAATATCAGACAGGAAGGTGCAAAAGTTTTCTTTTCCCAATAATTCTTATCATAATTTCGATATTCTTCTGGCAACAATTGACTTTCCGTATGTTCATAATCTGATGACGCAATGATAGAATCAAATTCTATTTTTTCACCATTTATTACTAAAGCGCTTGCATTTTTATCATTAATAATGATCTGCTCGACACTTGAATTCAAATGAAATTTTACACCTTGGTCAATTCCAATTTGTTGCATCGCCTCGATCACTTTTATAAAACCACCAATAGGATACCAAGTTCCTAATTTGTAACCGCCATAATTCATCAAACTATACAAAGCAGGAATATCTTTTGGTGCTGCACCGAGGAAGATCACTGGAAATTCCATTAATGTGATCAACTTCGGATTCGAAAAATATTTTCTTACAAACTTGCTGAAGTCCGTCAAAAGGTCAAGACTGAAGGCACTTTTCAAAATCTTCAGCGAAACAAATTCGAGCCAGGAATTACAAGGTTTGTTCACAAAATCCTTCATTCCCACTTCATATTTGAACTGCGCATCTTTCATAAAATCGTCCAATCTTTGTCCTGCGCCTTTTTCAGTTTCCTCGAACAACGTTTTCATCGCCTGGTAATCTTGTGGAATTCCCATCAAGCCATCAGAAAAGACCATTTCAAATTGCGGGTCGAGTGGAACCAGCTGATAAAAATCCGATGCTTTTCTATTGAAATCATTAAAGAAATTCTCGATGATATCTGGCATCCAATACCAACTTGGTCCCATATCGAAAGTGTAACCATTCTCAGTTTTAAAACTTCTTGCACGGCCGCCAATACTGCTGTTCTTCTCAAAAACTTGTACATCATGACCAAGCTTTGAAGCGTAAGCTGCCGCAGAAAGACCTGAAAATCCGGAACCGATGATGGCAATTTTCTTTTTCATATTTTAATTTTTCCCGAAAGCATATTCCTGATAAACAGTTTCTAATAATTTTGAACCTTCAATATTTTTTGAGAAGATCGGCCGATGGAATTTGTCCAGTTTATCAAGGATCCTAATGAGTTCCATCTTCTCAGAATGGTTTAGATCTCCAGTTACGATATTGGTAGCGTTTCGGATTTTTTCCATTTGGTTTTCAAGGGCCAAATGACCTGTATCTGTGATCCTTAAAACTTTTGACCTTTTATCTGTTTCAGAATTGGTCTGTTCTATCCATCCTTGCTTTATCAATCGGTTGATGATCAATATCCCTGTAGATTTATCCTGAAGATTCTTTTTGATAAGTTCCATCTTGGTCATCGTTCCAAATGCTTTCAAATTGATCAAATAGATAAATTCTTCCTGCGTATTGAAATCCGAATCTGCAATGGCCGATTTGGAGTAGGTCTTCGCATATCTATTAAGATGGACAATCAATGTACTAATGACACTTTCCGGCGATCGTCCATTTTCTTTCCCTTCCCAGATTGGTTCATTAATAACATTATTCGCATTATTGATTCTGCCATCGCATATCCAATTCTTAAACCCTTCTATATCAGAAGAATATTGCTGTTTATTGTTTTGTGATCCAAATTCTTCTACCAATTGTATCACGTCTTTTATCAGTCCAAGGCTCATTGTGTGTTATTTTATTAGTTTGTAAATATACTAATTATTATAACATTAGTACATTTATAAACTAAAATTGGAGCATTTTAAACAATTGTTTTAAAATTTCTTAATTATCACTCCAGTTATGTTAATGAACTCTTAAAAACATTAAAGTTTGAAAATTTTAGAGCTTTATGGAATCGTTATTGTGATTATCGTAACAACATTAAAACAAAAAAGTTATGAAAACGGAAATGAAAATTAAAAGCTTGTTTTTTGGATTAACACTAATGACGACAGGTTTTATCACCGCACAAACTACCACTACTGCATCTGCAGAAACAACACAAACTGCAGCCGTAACCAATCCGACAATTGATGCATTGGTGAAACAAGTGGCCGCAAAACCGGATGATACACAGACGTTAGTCACATTAGCAACAGCTTATCAGGACGCAGGAGATTGGAACTCGGCTATTGCAACTTGGAACAAGATAACAACGATTATTCCAGACTGGGCGCCAGCTTATTACAGCATCGGATACGCCAATCAGTCAGCAAAAAACAATGAAGGTGCAAAAGCCGCTTACGAACAATATATCGCTAAAGTAAAACCGGCTGAAGTAGATGCTTCCAAACAAAATTTAGCTTACGCATATTTCTTCATCGCATTCCAGGACAAGGATACTGATAAAGAAAAAGCAAAACAATATATCGCAAAATCTTTGCAATATGACGGTTCAAACCAAGATGCGCTCAACTTGAGCAAAAGCTTGATGAACTAATCAACACACTATTTAATTACAGAAAAGACGCTTAATTTAAGCGTCTTTTTTGGTTTAAGAATTCTCGTTGGAATCTTTATTTTCAGGCGGATCTTGATTTTTATTATTTTTCTTTTTGTAGAAATAATATGCAATTCCAGCAATCAGGAAGACCGGCCAAAAGGGTAGGAGGAAAAGTAAAATGCTTCCGATGACGTCCCAGCCAGATGAAACTGCATCTAAGGATTTCGAACCGAAACTCTGATCTTTTTCATCTTCCGTTGGATAGAGTTTGTTGCCGTACATTGTGATCTCTATGTCACACATTCTGTTTTGATTGTAGTCATTTCCAACAATCTCGACATTCTTATTTTTCACACTTCCAAGATCTGACAATTCTTCCACGAGATAATCAAATTTTTGAAGCGGAACTTTTGCTGTGATAAAATAAGTTTGAAATTCATCATTGCTAATTAAATTTTCAGTTTTGATGATTCCATCGTATTTTCTGATCTGATCTTGCACCAGAGCTTTTCCTGTGGCGATGTCATCCACATTGATCTCGATATAGCCTTTTTTCAACATCGAAGCTGGTTTTGGCGTGGAATCTTGTTTTGGTTTATCCCTGTAGACAATTTTATTAACCGTTTTGGTAACAGGTTTCGGAATTTCTTTTTTAATCGAATTCTTGATGGAATCTATATTGGAACTCAGCTTCTTCTCCTCAATATCTTTCTTGAATTTTTCAACATTCTCAGATATAGAATCGATCTTGTTTTTGCTATCTTCAAATGCTTTTTCGATTTCTTCTTTATTTTTGATGAGATCTTTCGCTTTTAGATTGACAGAATCTAAAAGCGTATTGGCAGCCGCATCAAATTTCTCAACACTTTCTGCCGTATTTTGAACTAATGAATCTGCATTGGCAATAGTGTTATTAGCTTCCTGTATATCTGATTTTTTACACATCGTCAAAGTACTCATAAACAGAATGGTCAATATTAATTTTTTCATGTTGGATAATTTTGTTGATGTAAAACTACCAAGCCTTTCAACGATTGATTTGTAAATGAAATGGATTGTTCTTGTAATATTTTAATTAATTATCAATCAGGTATTTGAATTTATTTTACAAATGATTTACAAGAATTAATTTCAATTTTGAAGACAAAAAAATCCCGATATTCAGGAATTAAATTTTAAATTGCATTTCACAATCCATGATAATGATGAAAAAATTATTGGTTCTTTTTTACATTCTGATTTCTGTCTTTTTCTTTGCCCAAAAGGATTTCGTTCATTCAATAACGCAAAAGCAACAGTTCATCAATTTGGCTGGAAAACCGTTGACGGACAAATTTACAAACATCAAATCTGTAAAAGTCGTTTATGATCATCCTTCAAAAAAGATCTACTTTTTCAATAGCGTGAAGTACAAATACCATCATAATTTCTGTGAAGAAGTGCTTGGATTTCCGGCTGGTTTGGAATCTTTTAATGACGTCAGTTACAATGGAACTGGCTATAGAAGGTATCTTTTGGGAAATCTCAATTACATCGAAAAATCCGACGATTGGGTTTTGGAATTGGCAGCTTCCGACCAGATGAATGCGCAACTTATTCAGTTTTTCTTTAATGAAGTCAAAAAGAATGTGTTCTTTGGTTCCAAGGTCAAATTCTACCTGAGCACACCAAGATTGATCGCACTCAATCAAAAACAACCTTTGAAGATCGCAACTGTTTATTCTGATTTTATTTTCCAGAATCTTACCGAGCAATCCGTGGAAAAGGGTAGTGCTATTGGAATTTTGAAGAAATATGACTTAAAATCAAATCCAAAATTCTATCCGAATGAGAATGAGATCATCATCATCAACTCGACGCCGGAGATCATTCCAAATGTAAAAGCAATCATCGTTACGGAATTTCAAACACCGTTGAGTCATTTGGTTCTCTTAGCGAAAAATAGAAATATTCCTTTGTACGTGGATACAGAAGCTTTTGAGAAAAGCAAGATCAATAATCTGATTGATAAAAAAGTAGAACTGGTCGTGACCGATGACAATTATAAATTGAATCTAACGACAAAGCCGATCAAGATCACAAAAGCAAAACCCAGAATTACGCTTACAAAGAATCTTGAAGTTAAAGAACTCATCGATCTCAATAAAACTTTGCCGCAAAGTCCACAAAATATTATTGGTTCCAAAGCCACGAATCTTGGACTTTTGAAAATCGTGGAAAAGGAATTGAAAAACTTCAAAACGCCTGAGTATGCTTACGCGATTCCTTTCTATTACTATGATGAACACATCAAAAACAATCATTTTGATAAAGAGATCAACGAGATCCTTGCGCTTCCCAAAGATTCAATTAGACTTATTGATGAAAAATTAAAGGCCTTAAGAAAAACCATCAAGAAATCGAAAGTTGACCCTGAACTTATCAATTTGGTAACGAATACTTTAAATCAGCAGAGTGAATTCAAGAATTTCAAATTCCGTTCCTCCACCAATGCGGAAGATCTCGCTGGTTTCAATGGTGCCGGTTTGTACGATTCCAAATCGGCAAAATTGGGCGATTCGGTGAAAACTGTTGAGAAAGCGATCTTGGATGTTTGGGCAAGTTTTTGGAATGAGAGAGCTTACCACGAGCGGGAAATCTTCAATATCGATCACTTGTCTTGCGCAATGGGAATTCTGGTTCACCGTTCGTTTCCGGATGAATTGGCAAATGGCGTTCTGATTACAAAAAATATTTACCGCAAAGAGTACAAAGGTATTACAGTCAATGTTCAAAAAGGTGAAGAGTCCGTTGTGAAACCAGAAATTGGTGTGACTTGCGACGAGTTCTATGTTCACAACTTCAATTACTTAGACAATAAACTGAGTGTGGATTACCGCTCAACATCGAGCCTTAATGATAAAAAACCAATTCTTAAAACTTCGGAAATAGAGACCTTGTTCAAAATTTCGCCGAAAATCGAAAGCAGAATGTACTCGCTCTGGAAGAAATATAAAATTGCTGATAAACAAATGCCTTTGGATATCGAATTTAAAATCGTTGGAGCAAACAGAACGCTTTACATCAAGCAAGCAAGAGCTTATATGGATTAATAGGAAACTTTGATGATGACGACATTCTCGATCAGATTGATGGTTTTGATCTGATAACTGAAGGTTTTGAACTGGATCCTTTCGGACAGGAATAATCTCTTTTCAGTTTCGTCCAGGCTCATAAAATCTGTAGAAACGATGATCTCGATGACATTCTTTTCAGAAGAAGAAGGTGTTTTTTTCTCGAGGAAATTAAGGTAAACATAACACAGTACGATCACCAGATTGATCCCCAACAAAAACTCTAAATGGTCGATTGGCAAAAGGATATCCAACATAGAAAGCGTGATGGAAACAAATAAAAAGATAACGGTCTGGATTGAAAAACTCTCAGTTCGGAATCGCAAAATCGAGAAAACAGCAAACAGTCCAAATCCGATTCCCACGGTCATCTCAAATTGTTTGAAGATCAAACACATAAAAAATGTACAAATGCTGACCAAGCTAAAAAGTGGATGCAATCTGAACCTCCTATTTTTGTTCGTGAAATAATAAATTGCGACGATCGAAATGCACAGAATGGCAAAACGCTCGATGATCTCTTGTGTTTCCAAGTTAAAAATTTCTTTAAAGATAAAATATTTATTGATAAATTTGAAAAAACGCACGGTACATCATGACAAAAGCACTTCTTTACCTATCAATCTCAATGCTGTTTTTTTCTTGTAAAAAAGTTGAGAGCAAGCAAGCCAGGACAGAAATCCCTCAGAAAACTGAAGTAAAAAAAGACACAATTTCTGAGAAAAAAATCAATTTTGATGATTTTCATATTTATGATCTATATACGATGGAAAACGGAGAGGGGAGTGATATATTCATTTCATTGTCTGATGTTTATATGGATTCTGTCACGGTTCCTCCTGACATCATAAAAAATCAAAAGAATATCCCTTTCGCAAAATTGAAACATTTTGAGCTGCCGCCATTCTACAGAGAAAAATTTCTCAAAGGAACCAAACTATCGGAAAATGATACGCTTTACCTCTACAATTATAAGGAAAATCATTTGAATAAATTTCCAATCAAAAGTCTGAAGGCTGTTGCAAACCTGAATTTCTACAGTAGCGAAGGTGAAGAGATATTTGATGATGATTACAGGATCGGTTTTCAGTTGTATGAGAAAGTGGACCGTGAAAGATCTATGGATAAAACCGAATATTCATTGGCGTATTTTGGGAAAGAAAATCCTTTTGCTGAGCAGAAATTAGAACCTGTAAAGTGGAAAAAAGCGAACGAGAAAGATTTTCCAGTGAAGATTGCTTCGAAGCTTAAAATGGGAAAAACCTATCAATACAAGGTTGGAAATCTGGATTGCTATCTTCAGAATCTGACGTCCGAAAATGAGATTAGAGAACGGAAACTCGTCGCAGTCAAAGGAGGAAAAGTGATTTTGGATAAAACCATCACAAAAGGAGAAGGTGCAGAATTTTATCCGCTCAATTTCGTGGAAGATGATGCTACTAATGCAAATCAATGGACTGGGAATCTTTTCAAAGGAAAACCGCCTGTTGTTTTTGGTTTTTTGTCGCAGTCTTTTGGCTGCAGTGCAATAACGTTTCTGGACAATTCCTATCCTGAACTATACAAAGACTGTGATAATAGACATTAGATGATAAATATTAAAGTGATGAAATTATTTTTCTTTTCAATTATTTTTCTGAGTACGTTGGCTTGTTCACAAAATACTTCCAACGCTTTGATCAATGAAAATCTGGACAATTTTCCGATCAGAGAATCATATGAGGAAAAAGGGAAGTTTCTTGGTCAGGTCTATTCGGTCAAAAATTATTCGTCGGACAACTATCAAAAATCATCCGAAAAGAAAACCATTGAAGGAAAAATAGTTGGATTGCAAGATTACACGATCTATCGAAAAGATGGAAGAAGGAGTTTTCACGAAGCTCAAAATTTTGTGACCAAATATTATTACGATGAAGATTCTAATCATTTGATTTTGAGAGAAATTCAAAACAAAGGCGAATACGGAAAATCATTAAATTCATCATGGCTTTTCTATGACAAAGATCAAATACTTTCTGAAGAAATTGGACTGGAGAAAAATGCAGATAAAACAACATTTGAAAAATACATCACTTATAAAATAAAAGATTCAGCTGATCAAAAGAAAATCACCATTTCGGAAATTGACGAAGACTCAAATAAAAATCCTGATAAGATCTATAGTTTTACTGATAAAAATCTAACAAAGGTTTCGCCACTTTTTCAATCCAAATTTCAGAAATTATCACTTCGAGACGGCATTTTCAAAGTCGATGAAATTAATGGCTATGTTTTCCCCGAACGAAAAGTGTTTTTCAAATATGATAAAAAAGGACACGTGATCTCTGAGATCTGGCACAATGAAGAAGGTTTGGAACATAAGATTGAATTCGATTATAACTCAGATTATACCGAAAGTACAGAAACAATCTATCAGCAAAAAGGAACAGAAGTAGCCTCTAAAAAATTGACTAAATATGATCAATATGGAAATCTGACCTTTGATCAAACTACTTACTATGACGGTTCAGTTGGTGGAAGCTTTGAGTATGAATATCAATATGATAAGGAAAATAATTGGGTCGTAAAAAAGATCTATTACAGCGAGACCAATAATGGTGTTCTCCAAAAGAAAAAATTGATGACGGTCGAATACCGGGAAATTAAATATTATAATTCTGACACGAAAGAACAATCTTTCGCGCTTCCAAAAATCCCAGAGATCATAAATAAAATAAGAGCTGATATTCCGAACGCTGCTGACAAAAACCAAGCTCAACTCGATGAAAAAAAGGATGCCATTGACAACGATAGCTATGACACCGAAATCACTACAAAAGTCGCTGAGAACATCAAAGATTTCACGCCAAAATATTGGAAACTGAAAGCTACTGCCTACGGAAATCTGGACGATGATGATGCGGAAGAAGCTGTTACCGTTTACGAAATGCCAAGTATAAGTGATGGTGATACAGAGCAGGTTCTCGCAATCTTCAAAAGAGAAAATGGAAAATGGAAACTTTGGAACCAGACCACTGCTCCTTTACTGACTTCGGGAAGTGGTGGAATGATGGGAAATCCTTTTGATGGTATTTCAATCTCTAAGAAAAGCATTGTCATCAAACATTTTGGTGGCAGCCGCGACAAATGGGCCTATACGCACCGCTACCGTTTTCAAAATGGAGATTGGTATCTTATTGGAGCTTCTGTACATTATGGAGCGCCCTGCGATTATGATGTAAAATTTGATTACAACATCAGCACAGGTGATGCAACTTATAAGAAAACCAAAGAAAATTGTGATAATGGCGAGATAAAAGTCATTGATTCTCAAAAAACAAATAAGAAGATCAAACCTATGAAAATGAATTCATTTCAAGTGGGCGACAATGCCTTCGAATTTCCTAATTTAAAAGATGTCATTAATTATTAATAACAATCGAGCATGAATCTTAAAAGCACTTTCCTAATTATAATTTCCATCATTTCTCTCTCCTGCAAAAAAGAAGAGAAAGAGATTCCGACTAAAAAATCAGTAAAAAAAGATACATTAGTTGTTCAAGAAAAACCAATAATAGAAAGTCCCAGAGATCAAGTACAACATTTGTTTTCTGCGAATGGCGGTTCTGTTTTGTATCTCAAAAATGGAGAGATCAAAGGTCAGGCAAGATTTGATACAGACGGCGATTTTATTACCGAATTGATGAAGACCAAAACCTACGGAAATTACATAGAACACGACGATTATGTGATAGGAAAGCAAAGTGGGGACACCACATTTTTCTTTAATGAACTTGGAAGGATTGATGAAGGCTGGAATATTTTGAAAGGAATTTCTATAGAAAATCCAATGCAAATCGTTTCTTATACTTCTCCAAAAAATCTAAATCCAAAAGATATAGAAACGGTCTCAGAAACCCGACTGATCATCTTCGAGCCGGAAACAAAAACCTTCAAAGATGAAAATTCACCAGAAGCTGATGCGTACTTCACAGCAATGGACGACTGGAATTTCTATTCGGCCGAATTGAATCAGAGTTTTGAAAAGATGGGAATCAAAACCTACTATTTGAAAAAACGATATTTGAGCATCAAGTTCTCAAATCAAAAAGAAATTATCATCGACACAAAATCAAAGATCAATGGGAATTTGATGCAGGCTTTACTCTTTAAAAAAGGTAAAATGCCAATTGTAGTTCCATTGATACCTTTAGAAGAGGATTTGAATGAAGTCAAAGCTTACCTCCAATAATTTATATTCTCTAAACTAAAATTTTACAAAAAAAGCCTCAAATAATTGAGGCTTAAATTTTTATTAATCAACAGTTGTCGCAAACTCACTGATAAAATGCAACTTCACATTCGGAAACTTCTCCTGCGTCATCACGATCGTGAAAGATGAATCTGCTAGGAAAACCAATTGGTCATATTTATCTCTCGCCAAGAATCTTTGCTTCAATCTTGCAAACTCCTGGAATTCCTCAGACCTTTCGTCCGCTTCCACCCAACAAGCTTTGTGAATCCCGATGGGTTCGTAGTTACATTTTGCACCATATTCGTGCTCCAGACGGTATTGAATAACCTCGTATTGCAGCGCTCCAACTGTTCCGATGATCTTTCTGTTGTTCATGGTCAACGTGAAAAGCTGGGCAACACCTTCGTCCATCAACTGGTCGATTCCTTTGGCTAACTGTTTAGCTTTCAATGGATCATCGTTGTTGATGTAACGGAAATGCTCTGGAGAAAAATTCGGAATTCCTTTGAAACTGATCTTTTCGCCAGCCGTCAAGGTATCACCAATTCTGAAATTTCCAGTGTCATGAAGTCCCACGATGTCGCCTGGGAAACTCTCGTCCACAACTTCCTTTTTGTCTGCAAAGAAAGCGTTGGGAGAGGAGAACTTCATTTTTTTGCCTTCTCTTACAAGCAGATAATTCTCATTTCTTTTGAAAGTTCCGGAAACGATTTTCACAAACGCCAGACGGTCTCTGTGCTTCGGGTCCATATTTGCGTGGATCTTGAACACAAATCCAGTGAAATTTTTCTCTTCAGGTTTTACAATTCTTGTCGAACTTTCCTTTTGCTGAGGCTTTGGTGCGATTTCGATGAAAGCATCCAACAATTCTCTAACTCCAAAATTATTCAATGCAGAACCAAAGAAAACCGGTTGCAGATCACCATTCATATAATCGTCTCGGTCAAATGCCGGATAAACAGATTCTACCAATTCCAACTCTTCTCGAAGCGTCGCGGCTGCTTTTGCACCAACCAACTCATCGATTTGAGTATCATTGATGTCATCAAACTTTATCGCCTCACCAACTTTCTGTTTTTTCTCTTCCAAAAACAATTGGATATTATTTTCCCAAATATTATAGATCCCCTGAAAGTCCGCTCCCATACCAATTGGCAAGGAAAGTGGCGTCACGCGAAGACCCAGTTTTTGTTCTACTTCGTCAAGTAAATCGAAGGCATCTTTACCTTCACGGTCCAGTTTATTGATGAAAACCAACATCGGAATGTTACGCATTCTACAAACCTGAACCAACTTTTCCGTCTGTTCCTCAACGCCTTTTGCAACGTCAATCACAACAATTACGGAGTCAACAGCCGTCAAAGTTCTATAAGTATCTTCAGCAAAATCCTTGTGACCCGGCGTATCCAAAATATTGATCTTGTGACCTTTATATTCAAAAGCCAAAACCGAGGTCGCTACGGAAATCCCTCTCTGACGCTCAATCTCCATAAAATCGGAGGTTGCTCCTTTTTTGATCTTGTTGGATTTTACCGCGCCCGCTTCCTGGATCGCTCCTCCAAAAAGTAGAAGTTTCTCTGTAAGCGTCGTTTTTCCCGCATCGGGGTGAGAGATGATCCCGAAAGTTTTTCTCCTGCTGATTTCTTGTTCTAAAGACATAATAAAATTTGAGACTGCAAAAATCGTGTTTTTTATCGAATTCTGAAAATCGAGTTTTCGCAATCTTAATTAGGAGCTTGATCCCGCTTTCCGTTGCAATCTTTTTTGCAGACGATTTCCCTCTCAATAGAACTTTTCGCAAACGCAAAAAAGGATTTCCACTGCAATCGGGGCTAGGGATTTTGGTTGTAAAAGTAGCCTTCTACTAAAAATGATGATTATCATTCTAATATGAAACACTTCGACTCCGCTCAGTGTGACAAACCCACCTCAGATTTCCAACATCAATCCATTGTCAGTCTGAGCGGAGTCGAAGATCTAAGCATTGTACAGGTCTGTTGAAAGTAATTCAAAAAAATAATTATGTGCAAATCTCGCTCTCACAGATTTAGCAGATTTACAGCAAAAAAAATCTGCCTGATCTGCTAAATCTGCGAGAGTTTTAAAAAATCATCATCACGAGAAGAATGGAATTCGCTAGAATTGTCAGTCTGAGGCTCTCAAAACTAAAAATTCTTTATAAAATTAATCCTTCAAAACTTGATAATCAGGATCTTCAATAATATTAATATCCACCACATTTTCCGCATTCTTTATCAATCTCAAACAATCAGAACTCAAATGTTTCAACCTAACAGTTTTCCCTTGACTTTGATAGCGTTCCGTGATCTTATTCAGAATATCAATGGCAGACATATCCACAACACGACTTTCCTTGAAATCAATAATCACTTCTTTCGGGTCATCCATCACATCAAATTTTTCTGCAAAAGTGGTTGTCGAACCAAAAAATAAAGGTCCAAAAATCTCGTAATGTTTTACGCCATTATCATCAATATATTTCTTAGCACGGATTCTTTTCGCACTTTCCCAAGCAAACACCAAAGCCGAAATAATCACGCCAATCAAAACTGCCAAAGCTAAATTATGAAGAAAAACGGTAATCAAAGTCACAACAACCATCACAAAAATATCAGATTTCGGAAATCTTTTAATCGCTTTGAAACTCGCCCATTCAAACGTTCCGATAGCAACCATAATCATCACGCCAACCAAAGCGGCAACGGGCATTTTTCCAATCACAGGAGCTCCAAAAAGGATGATGAAAAGAATAACCAAAGCAGCGATGATTCCTGATAATCGGGCTCGAGCGCCTGCTGATAGATTGACCAAAGTCTGCGCAATCATCGGACATCCGCCCATTCCGGTGAAGAATCCGTTGAGAATATTAGCTGTTCCTTGTGCGACACATTCTCTGTTGCTGTTTCCTTTTGTGTTGGTTATTTCGTCAACCAAATTTAAGGTCAACAAACCTTCCGTCAATCCAACGGTTGACATGATTAAGGCAAATGGAAAAATGACCTTCAAAACTTCAAACGACATCTCCACATTCGGAATGTGAAACGGTGGAAAACCACCAGCAATATTAGCAATGTCATTCACATTCTTGGTCTGAATACCGAAAATCATTACTAAAGCAAAAGTGACAGCAATCGCCACCAAAGAAGCTGGGATTTTCTTTGTCAATCTTGGAAATATTAAAATGACAGAAATCGTTAACGCAACCAAACCGAGCATTACATACAAAGAACTTCCAAACAACAAACTTTCCGAACCTTGAATTTTAAACTGATTGATCTGTGACATAAAAATCACAATCGCCAAACCATTCACAAAACCGTACATCACAGGTTGCGGAACAAGCCGAATGAATTTTCCCAACTTAAAAATCCCAACAAAGATCTGAATGACTCCAGCCAAAACCACGGTCGCAAAAACATATTCGATGTCGTGGGAAATCATTAATGGAATCAAAACAATAACCGTTGCACCAGCGCCACCAGAGATCAATCCAGGTCTTCCTCCAAAAATTGCAGTGACCAATCCCATGATGAAAGCAGCGTACAAACCTGTCAACGGTGAAAATCCAGCGAGAATAGCGAATGATAAAGATTCTGGAATCATAGTCATTGCGACAGTTAATCCAGCGAATATTTCGTTTCTGTAATTTACTTTTTGAGAGAAATCAAAAAGGTTGAGAACTTTCTGCATAAAAATTTGAAAATGCGAAATTAGGGAGAATTATGGCAGAAAAGTTTATTCTGACAATTTCATTTTCAGATAAAAGACCAATCCCAATCCTATCATCACAATTCCAATACTGAATGGGAAAATATAATTCAGTCCAAAAATGTCGGCTACGCCACCAATCAACGGACCAGTGATTCCCAAAGAAATATCGATGAACAATCCATAGCCAGCCAAAGCTGAACCTTGATTGGAAGATGGAACAGTTTTCATCGCCATAACGCCCAGAGCCGGAAATATCAATGAAAATCCCAATCCAGTGATTCCAGCGCCGATCAATGCAAAATAAGGATGATAGGACAGGCTGATTATCGTTAAACCAAGCGTCTCTACCGCCAGACTCACAATCGCAACATTGATTCCACCAAATCGGTTGATCGCATTACTAAAGACCAATCTACCTGCTACAAACAATATCCCGAAAACCGACAGACACATTGCTCCGTTTTGCCAATGATAATAATCGTAATAAAGCGTGATAAATGTAGAGATAGAAGCAAACCCTAATCCGCCCAAAGCCAGTCCCAGACCATAAGGTGCGACCTTACTCAAAACTTTCCAAAAAGAAGTTGGCTCACCTTCCGACAATTCCCCTGTTTTATTTTCTTTGGTGTTTGCTAAAAAGAATCCCAAAATTCCGAGGATGACAATGAGAATTCCTAAACCATAAAAATTGAAATGTTTCACTATGGTCACACCTAGAGATGCACCCAAAGCCAAAGCGCCATAACAAGCAACACCATTGTAAGAAATGATCTTCGCCGTATGTTTTTCCCCAAAGGCCATTATTGCCCAGTTGATGGGACTCGCGCCGATCATTCCTTCTGCACAACCTGTAAAAAGTCTTGTCACAATTAAAAATGATAAACTTACAATAGGGGAGAATTTGAAATAATAAGCCATTATCAATACCAATCCTGTAAAAGCGAAACTCAGCATACTCACGAGAACAGCAGGTTTTGGACCTTTGCTATCGATGATCTTTCCGGAATAGGCGCGCATCAAAAATGTCATCACATATTGTAAACTAATGACAATTCCCGCAACCAGCATACTGAAACCAAGACCTTTGCTAATGAAAATAGGTAAAACCGATAATGATAATCCGATGATAAAATAACCTATAAATGTGAAGAAGACGTATGAAATCAGGGAATAAGAAATATTTTTGCTTTGTTCAATCGTTGCATCCATAACTCAAAAATTAATCTGCAAAGATATCACGGAAATCGATTTTGAAGAATTTTCTGATATTAAGAAATGGATAATTTTTGAAGATTCAGAAAGGTTTTTATTCTAATAATTTACCAAAAATCAGTAACTTTCGGCTTCTAATCTAATTAGAAGATTTTTTAAAACTAATTTCCACCATCAATGACGAAGCTTCAGAAGTTAAAGAACGCCATTCAGTACATCATAAAACAACCAAGTTTACTCAATATTATTCTCGATCTGAATGATATTAGAAAACAGGAATTTCAAAAGAAATATCCAAATTTTCTAAGTCTTCCGGAAGTTTCTTTGGACGAAATTTCGGGCGGAAATTTTGAATCGAACATTGATTTGTGCATTTTGGACGGCGGTTCACTTCCGACAGATTTGGCTTTGTTAAAGACCTTATCTAAAGGAAAAAATTCTTATTTCGAAATTGGAACTTGGCGAGGAGAAAGTGTATGGAACGTAGCGAAAGAAATTGATGATTGTACAACACTCAACCTTTCCAAAGAAGAAATGGAAGTGATGGGTTGGAACAAAAGATATGCGGAACTTCACGGCATCTTGTCCAAGAAAAATCCAAAAATCCTGCATCTGGAAGGCAATACCAAAACCTATGATTTTGCTGGACTGAATAAAAAATATGATTTGATTTTCATTGATGGTGATCATTCTTACGAAATGGTAAAACACGACACAGAAAAGGTTTTCCAACATTTGGTTCACGACGAAACGGTAGTCGTCTGGCACGATTACGCTTATAATCCAGAGAAGATTCGATATGAAGTTTTTAAAGCAATTTTGGATGCGTTGCCAAAAGAATTGCATCATAATCTTTATCATCCACAAAATACGATGTGTGCCATTTTCACAAAGAAAAAATATAAAACTTCAACGTTTGAAAGTCCGAAAACACCGGAAGTTTTGTTTGAAGTGAAATTAAAATCAAATCAATTCTAATTGAAATTTCTCATCATTATTCCTGCGCACAACGAAGAACAGAGCATTGCTTCGTGTTTGGAATCTTTGCAAAAGCAGAGTTTTCAGGATTTCATTTGTGTGGTCGTGAATGATGGTTCAACAGATAAAACTTCTCAGATCATAAATGATTTTAAGATTCAGGATTCTAGATTCAAGATTCAGGATCTAGAAATATCTGAACATCAACCAGGCGCAAAAGTGGTGAGAACATTTAACAAAGGTTTGGAATCTGTAGATTGGAAGAGCTTTGATGTGATTTGCAAATATGATGCAGACATCATTTTTCCTAGAAATTATCTTGAAAAGGTAAATCAAGTTTTTGAAGAAAATCCGAAAGCTGGATTGGTCTCCGGATTGGTTTACATCAGAAATTACAAGCAAAATCCAGAAATTAAAAATCTGAAATTACCAAGTGAAAATCTGTTTGATTTTAGCACTAAAAATCATGATTGGGTTTTCGAAAATCTATCATCTAAGAATCACGTTCGTGGTCCAATAAAGGCCTACAGGAAAGATTGTTTTGAAGATATGAACGGACTTCGCGCAGTTTTAGGATGGGATAATCTGGATGTTTTGCTGGCGAAAAAAAACGGTTGGGAAGTCATGACCATCAAAGATATTTGGGTAAAACATTTGCGCCCGACGGCTTACAAATACAAAGACCAGAAAGCGGAAAAACTAGGACAATATTTTTACAACATTGGTTTGAGTTTGCCTTTAGCAATGATCTCTTCTGCAAAGTCCAGTTTCAAAAACCGCTCTGTGAAAGAATTTTTGATCACGATTGGTTCATTTTTAAAACAAAATGAAAAACGCGGATTGAGTAATGAAGAAATCAAATTTATCCGGAACCTGCGATGGAAAGAGTTCTTTAAAAACTTCGGATTATGAAATTTTAAAAAAAATGACGGACACAAAAAGAAAAGGCGCACGTTCTACAAAAGATATTCCTGCAGATATTTTGGAGCAACTGAATTCTGGAGAGATAGAAACCGCCAATCTTGTGGAATGGCTGGCTATCGATCAAACGATCTTGTTAAAAAATCTACTTACAAAATACAATAGAGAACATTATTTGGAACCAATATTGTCCAATGTCGAGAATATAAAAAAACAAACTGTAAATACCATAAACGAAGCGATTGGGACTGCACTTTTTGAGTTGTCGATTTCGAATAATGATGAAGAAATCTTATCAATCATTTCCAGTCACAAAGCCGATGTTATCCGTTGTTGGGCGACTTATACGATTGGAAAAAACCAAAACCTAGGTATTGAAGAAACTCTTGAAAAGATAAAGATTTTTGCTGCTGACAAACATTTTGGAGTCAGGGAAATTTCGTGGTTGGCAATAAGACCCAAAATTTCAAAGCATTTGGAAAAAAGTTTGGTAATCCTTTCTCAATGGACAAATAATGATGATGAAAATTTGAGAAGGTTTTCAACTGAAGCTACAAGACCGCGAGGTGTTTGGTCCGAGCATATCGAACAATTAAAACAAAATCCAGAAATTGCCTCGCCCATACTGGAAAAGTTGAAATCGGACAAGTCAAAATATGTTCAGGATAGTGTTGGAAATTGGTTGAATGATGCAAGTAAAACTCAAGCAAAATTTGTGGAAGAACTCTGTAGAAAGTGGTTGCAGGAGAGCAATACAAAAGAAACAAACTACATTGTAAAAAGAGCTTTGAGAACTATTGACAAGGCAAAATCATAGAATGAAGACATGAAGGGAATCGCTTACATAGAACTCGACACACACGCAGAGCTTGCCAATAATTTCTTTGAATTGACGAAAAATTCAACTGACCTTTCTGTTGATTTTTATTTTTCTGAGAAAATCTACAAATTACTTAAACTCGAAGGGAAAAACATTGTCCTAACAGATTATTCTGAACTTTTGGAAGTCTTGAAAAAGAAGAAATATGATTTGATAATCATTGGAACGGTTCATCGGCATTTCAATTTTTATAAAGCGATTGTCAAGAAGTATAAAACGGCGATTGTGGTTCATAATCTGAACTTTACAAAAGCTTCAAGATGGGAATTGTTCAAAAGTATTTTCAAAAAAGACCGACAATACAGACTCAAATTATTCCTGAAAGAAGGATTTTTGGAAGCTCCTAAAGTTTACAAGAGAGCGAAATATCTTTTAGGAATTGATGAATTGGTAGCCAAACAAAATGATTTGAAATTTCTGCCGATTAATTTTAATCAATTTAATTCCGAAACTTCGCAAAAAGATATAATTAGAATTGTAGTTCCTGGCGCAGTTTCTCAAAGTAGGAGAGATTATTATTCGTTCTTTGAAAAGCTAAAAAACTTTAAAGATATCAATCATAATTACGAAATTGTATTCCTGGGAAAAGCTTCTGATGAAGAATTAGAAAGATTAAATAAACTTGTAGATGAAGCTCCTCAATTTATTAAAATTCAACACTTTGAAGAAAAATTAATACAGGAAGAATTTGATGAATGGATGTTGAAAACAGATATTTTATATTGCCCAATTCAAACCGAAACCGCGTTCTTTTCAGTTAAAGAAATCTACGGAAAAACTAAAATCAGCGGAAACATCGGCGACGCTATCAAATATGGAAAACCTGCGATTTTCCCGACCACTTATCCTTCTGATTTAGATTTTATTATGGCAGAACAAAAAGATTTACAATCTCAGTTTTCTGAGGTAAAAAACCTTAAATTTGATTTTAGCAACTATTCGAATGAAATTGTCTCTAAAAAACTTAAATTACTTCTTGAAAATATTTAATTAAAAAATATATTGATGAAAAATTACACTTTAATAGCCGTTGTTTCTTTGGTGATCTTGACTTTGATCCAATTGGCGTACATGTTCCAACGTTATGGCTTTTCTGAAAACGTTTATTTGGTAACCAATATCTTACAGATTCTGGCCTATGCAGGGCTTACTTCTTTTTTTGTCAAATTGTATCAAAAACAGAAATGATATGAACGAAGAATTTAATGAATTGTTCGATATCAAGGATGATGAAAAAGAGATTTCAAATCTTCCCGTTCCAAAGCAAAATGTCTTGGTTCACAGTATTATAAGAGTCGTTATTTTAATTGTTGCGACAGTTCTCATACTTGGACTATTATTTGTAGCTGCAATTGATGGTGAAATTGGTCTTGCCATTTTAGCTCTTGCGATTGTAATTGCGTGGTTTGGAATTATGATCGCCGAGGCAAAAAACTTAAGAAAGAAAAATAAAAACAACTTGGCCGACGCCAATAATATGATAATAGTTCTTGCGGTTGTAACAGTTTTGTGCCTTTTCGCCTACATCGCTACAATGCAATAAAAGATTATTATTTCGCTCTCTGAAAACTCTTTCTCAAAACCACTTTTGACCTTCTCAAATGTTTGATGGAATTGAATCTAATTCTTTCATTATACAAAAACCAGCCACCAACACAACCAATTGCACTTCCAATTAAAATTTCTAAAAATCTCATTTGCAACAAGTAATCAGGTTCAAGTGAAGTAGAACTTCCGGTTTCAGCGAGAAGAATTCCCATTGGCGTCAAAAACATAACGGCCAAAGCATAATGTCTTGTAATTAAAATTTCGACGATGATTTGAAGGGTGATGATGCAGATACAAATCCATAAAGGCGAATTAACATAAGAGAAAATCAACCAGGCAATTCCAAGTCCGATGGTTGTCCCGATAATCCGATGCAGTCCACGTTTCCAGATGTGATAACTATTCACACCTTGCAAAACTGCCAAACTGGAAATCGGAATCCAGTAAGGATAATCAAGATTGAAAAATTTACCCACAAAAACCGAAACCAACATACATATCCCGATGATAAAGGATTCTACAAGATTGACATAAGGATTGATATTAAAAGTTGTAACACTTTTGTTTAATTCTTTTTTAGAAATCAATAAACTGTAAATCAAACAAATAAGACAAGCACTAAGAGTTCCAATCGTGAAAATTCCAACTCGTTTTGGAATCAATTCAGGCGCGTGTGGAAGACCGATTGCCATTGAGGCCATCATTATAAAGAAAAAACTTCCAGGTGGTTTTAAATTAAAATATCTTGCAACAAAGTAAGCAACCGTCGATAAAATCCCAAAAACCAAGGATGCAATCCAAAGATTAAAACTAAACGCCAATCCCAAACTGTACGAAATAATCATCCCAAAAGAACAAACAAACATCTTCATCATCGTCTCGATAAAGCCACTGTTGCTGGGAATATAAATGATGACCAATCCTGCAAGACTGGCTGTAAGCGCAGACCTAATGTCGCCTAAAAAGTAACCAAACATCAACGGAATTCCAACCGCGAGTCCCGCAAGAAAGGGAATATGCCAGCTTCTTGGCGAAGGTTTTAATTTGAAAAAGGAGAGGAGTTCGTTTTTAAGATAGTCGGATTTCAAGTTTTGATTTTATTAGATTTGATCGTGGTTTAGGGTTTCATTTTTTACAAGCGCAAAATTACCCATAATCGACCAAAATCAAATGATAACGGACTGGAAAATTGCATAAAAAACGCTATTTTTGTTATCTTAAAATTTCGAGAATAGAATGGATTATCTGAAAGGACTCAATGAGCCTCAGCTTGAGGCAGTTACCACATTACAAGGACCACTGATGGTTTTGGCAGGCGCAGGTTCTGGCAAGACACGGGTTCTGACGATGCGAATTGCCCATCTGATAAAAAATGGAGTAGACCCTTTCAATATTTTGTCGTTGACTTTTACCAACAAAGCGGCGAAGGAAATGAAGGAACGTATTGCAAAAGTCGCTGGTCCAAGTGATGCGAGAGCGCTTTGGATGGGAACTTTCCACTCGGTTTTTGCAAGGATTTTGAGAAGCGAAGGCCATCATCTCGGTTATCCTTCCAACTTCACGATTTACGATATGCAGGACGCTCTGAATGTGATGAAGAAGGTCATCAAAGACTTGAACATCGATTCGGAAATCTATAAGGCGAAAAAAGTGCTTTCGAGAATTTCTCAATATAAAAATAATCTCATCACGGTCAACGCTTATTTCAACAATCCAGAATTGATGGAAGCTGATGAAAAGGCGAATATGAAACAGATTGGCAATATTTACAAAAAATATGTAGAAGTTTGTTTCCGAAACGGCGCGATGGATTTTGATGATTTGTTGTTGAAAACCAATGAGTTGTTGACGCGATTTCCAGAAGTTCTCGCAAAATATCAAGACCGATTCCGATATATTTTGGTGGATGAGTACCAAGATACGAATCATTCCCAGTATTTGATTGTCAAGGCTTTGGCTTCCAAGTTTGAGAATATTTGCGTGGTTGGAGACGATGCGCAATCCATTTACTCTTTCCGTGGCGCGAATATTTATAATATTCTCAATTTCAAAAAAGATTATCCCGATGCGGTAACGGTTTCATTGGAACAAAATTACCGTTCGACCCAAAATATCGTTGACGCGGCGAATGTTGTCATTTCCAAAAACTTACAGCAATTCAAGAAAAATGTTTTCAGTGAAAATGAAGTCGGCGAAAAGATAAAAGTGTACCGAAGTCTTTCTGATGCGGACGAAGCCAACTTTGTTTCTGCCAATATTTTCGAAAAACATAACACGCAACAACGTCACTTCTCAGATTTTGCGATTCTGTACAGAACCAATTCACAAACCAGAGCGTTTGAAGATGCGTTGAGAAAAAAAAATATTCCGTACCGAGTTTACGGCGGATTGTCCTTCTACCAAAGGAAAGAAGTGAAAGATTTGTTGGCTTACCTAAGACTTTTGGTGAATGAAAATGACTCTGAAGCTTTGGCCAGAATCATCAATTTTCCAGCGAGAGGAATTGGTGAAACGACTCAAAATAAACTGATTGTTTTTGCAGATTCTCAGAATGTGCCAACGACTCAGGTTTTGGACAATCTCGGTTTCTATGCGCCACAATTAGGCTTGAATAATGGAATCATTACCAAACTCGGCGATTTCTGGGCGATGATAAAGGCCTTCCAAGTAATGCTAAAAACCGATAACGTTTACGATGTTGCGATGGAAGTGGCAAAACGAAGCGGACTCATCAAACTACTGAAGGAAGACCAAACGCCGGAAGGGATTTCGAGAGTCGAGAATATTCAGGAATTACTGAACTCGATGCAAGGTTTTATTGAGGAACAAATTCAAGTGGAAGGTGGCGACCCAAGTTTGTCCAATTTTATGGAAAATATTGCGTTGTCTTCTGATACTCAAAATGATAAAGACGACGATACTAACAAAGTGTCGTTGATGACCATTCACTTATCCAAAGGTTTGGAATTCCCTATCGTTCACTTGGTTGGCTTGGAAGAAAATCTTTTCCCGAGTTTTATGAGTTCGTCCACAAGAGAAGAATTGGAGGAAGAAAGACGTTTGTTTTATGTCGCTTTAACAAGAGCCGAGAAGGAAGTTTTCTTCACTTATGCCGTTTCCAGATTCCAATGGGGAAAAATCACCGATGCAGAACCTTCACGATTCTTGAGCGAAATCGATTCAAAATATATTGAATTAATCAATCCTTTGAATGAGTTGAAATTCATCAACCGTTCCGGAATCGACTCCAATATCTTCGACGATACGCCTTCCGAACCCCGATTTTTCAAAAAGAAAGAGGAGAAGAAAACGCTGGAAAGAAATATCAATGCGCCAGTTCCAAAACAACTGAAACCGGTTGCAACGGCAAAAATAATCAATCCTGCTGGGCAATCTTCACAAGATATAGAAGTTGGCGATTTGGTAAGACACGACCGTTTCGGCGTTGGAGAAGTGAAATTCCTCGACGGAACCGACCCTCAAAACATCAAAGCAAAAGTGATTTTCAAAAATGAAGGCGAGAAAAATCTTATCTTGAAATTTGCTAAATTGACGAAGATTTAAGACAAAAAAAAAGGCAAACATTTAAAAAGAGTTTGATTTTTAGCCACAAAAGATTTAGGGGAATCAATTTCTGTAAAAGAACAAAAAGAATTGGATTTTACAAGACTTTTTTCAACTTTTTGAAATCTTAGAGAACAAAAAAATTTTTGTGACTTTTGTGGTTGATATTTTTTAATTAATATGATAAAAAGCCAAAAGCAATTTGCTAAAGGCCAAAAGCAAAATTATGATTCGAGCAAAAAACATACATAAATTCTATGGAACTCTGGAAGTTCTGAAAGGCGTTGATATCACGATAAAAGCAGGAGAAGTTGTTTCTATCGTTGGCGAATCCGGCGCGGGAAAATCTACGCTTCTTCAGATTTTGGGAACCTTGGACAATCCTTCTGAACCGGACAAATACGGAACCGACATCGCTTTGGATGGCAACAGTTTTCTGAAAATGAAAGACCGTGAATTATCAAAATTCAGGAATAAAAATATTGGTTTTGTGTTTCAGAATCATCAGTTGTTGCCGGAATTTACGGCTTTGGAAAATGTTCTATTGCCATCCAGAATTGGCGGAATTGCAGAGAAAGAAGTTTTGGAAAAAGCACATTCATTATTCGAAGATTTGAATATCGCCAGCCGATTACATCACAAACCATCACAACTCTCCGGCGGTGAATCTCAGAGAGTTGCAGTTGCGAGAGCTTTGATTAATTCTCCAAAAATCATTTATGCCGATGAACCAACAGGAAACCTAGATTCCAAAAATGCAGATGCACTTCATCAATTGTTTTTTGATTTGAGGGACAAATATCAGCAGACTTTTGTTATTGTAACGCACAACTCTGTTTTGGCGGAAAGTACGGATAGAAAGCTGGTGATGAAGGATGGGCAGATTGTTTTGTAAGTGCTTTTAGAATTTTATTAATCAATTATATTATTTCTATTTGATTATCCGTTTTGATTGAAAACTAATATTTTTTGAAACCATTTTTATTCTTCATTTTTTCGGTGTTCCTAATTTCCTGCGAAGTAAAATCTCAGGAAAATCAATCCATTCATTACGCAAGTCCTGAAGCAAAAATCTCTCAGAAAATAGCTGATGTAAAAGCTTTTCTTAAAGAATCCGATTACAATTCGGATAAAGCTTTTTTAATTGATTTTTCAATCTCATCTTCAAAATTCAGATTTTTTGTGGTTGATTTGAAATCGGGAAAAATCATTCAAAAAGCATTGGTTGCGCACGGCGACGGTTCGGAAGATGGAAAGGCGAATGGAACTTTAAAGTTCAGCAACAAAGATGGTTCGCATCGTTCATCTTTAGGAAAATATATCGTTGAGGAAAAATACAAAGGAAAATTCGGGATGTCTTATCGGTTGACCGGACTTGATGAAACCAATAGCAACGCAAGAGACAGAGCCATCGTTTTGCACAGATTGAGTTGCGTTCCGGATGTGGAACAGTCCGAAGAAATTTGTTTAAGTTTTGGTTGTCCAATGGTTTCTGATAATTTCTTCAAAATTTTGGAGCAACATATCGACAAATCTGATAAAAAATTGATAATTTACGCCTACAATTAATTTTAAAACCCAGTACCAAAAACCTTGAACCTAAAATCCCTTGCGGAAGACGACCGCCCAAGAGAAAAATTCCTGTTGAAAGGGAAATCGGCAGTTTCGGATTCGGAGCTGTTGGCCATCATTATGGGAAGCGGAAATCGAGAGGAATCTGCAGTGGAATTAGCAAGAAGGATTTTAAATTCTGTTGAAAACAATTGGCACCGACTAAGTCAGCTTTCTATAAAAGATTTGACAAAATTCAAAGGTGTAGGCGAGGCAAAAGCCATTTCTATTGCCACAGCTTTGGAAATCGGGAACAGGAAGTCTCAGCAAGAAGTTTTGGAAAGGCAGCAAATCAGTAGTAGCCAAGATGCTTTCGAGATTTTGCAACCGCATTTGTCAGATTTGCAGACGGAAGAATTTTGGGCTATTTTCCTCAATCATCAAAATAAAATATTGTACAAAACCTGTCTTTTCCGAGGCGGAATTGCAAGTTCTGTTGCCGATATTCGTGTGGTTTTTAAAACGGCTTTGGAACATTTCTCAACCCAAATTATCGTAGCACACAATCATCCTGCTGGCAGTTTGAAACCAAGCAAAGAAGATATCAATATCACTCAAAAAATAAAAGACGCAGGAAAATTATTAGACATCGATTTGCTCGACCATCTGATCCTGATTCAGAATAAATATTATAGTTTTAAAGACGAAGGGATT
>Ga0308171_1001773_pt1 | contig 26605 bp, 22 predicted proteins | sample PhyGR1_FD_202135 | JGI IMG/M metagenome (GOLD analysis project Ga0308171, IMG submission 202135) | Phyllosphere microbial communities from UC Gill Tract Community Farm, Albany, California, United States - DLSLSG.R1 | ecosystem: Host-associated > Plants > Phyllosphere > Unclassified | place: USA...
TACAACTTTGCCCGCCGGCTCAAGACGCTCAGTGGGCTCACACCCTACGAATACATCACCAGGACATGGACGTCAGAGCCAGACCGATTCATCGTCGATCCGATCCACCAGATGCCGGGACTGAACACCTAGTCTCCCGGTCTCAATGGTTCCCGGTTTTCCGCCGCTCTACGCGTTATGGAGAAACCAAACGGCGGCGCTAAGGCGGCTCCCAATCAGGAGGCGGCGGTCTCGTCGATCGCCGGCCCCGCCCCCGCCCCCGCCGCTAGCGCGGCGGGCGGCACCAAGCCCAAGATGCGAACGCCCGCGCCCTCCTCCGCCGCGCGGAGCCGGACGCGCTCGCGCGGTGTCCGCCCCTGGTCCTTCAGCTGCTGCAGCGAGGTCACGGCCGCGAACAGCAGCCAGTGCATGATCCGATCGACCGCATTTAGCGCTGCAGGCAACATTGCGCCCGATTGGTGGTAGGCTAGGTGCAGAGCTATGACCCTCCGAATAGCACGCGACCGGTCGGTCGCGCTCGGATGAGTGAAGCTCATCACGCCCTTCTGCCCTTCAAAAATCTCGAAGCAGGCGTCGAGGATCTCGACTGCCTTCAGGAAGATATAGGGAGCGAGGGCCGTGTAGATGTTCGGGACCTCCAGCCTCAGCGTCGTCTGAAATGTGACGACTGAGCCGACGGCGTCGGCTTGGAACTCGTCCTCGTGTGCATAGATCGACGCGACCAAGTCCTCAAAGCCCTCGACCTCGGCCGTCTGCGTCTGCTCCGCGTCGAGATGGCCTAGGTGCAGGTGGCCGAGTTCGTGCGCCAAGGGGAACGAGGTGAGCGCCGGACTGAGAAGTCCGACGAGCGGCATCGCTGCCGCGCTCGGCGCCCAAGGTTCGCTTGCGCGCGGCGTGCCATATAGCACGGTCGCGCCGAACAGGTCGGCAGCGCGATGCTGAAGCTCCGCGCTGCGCGCGTTACGCGACACCAACTCCGGGTCGAGGCTCGCTTCTCCCGGTGCTGGATTGCCCCGCACCAGGCACTCGGCCACCAGCTTCGCGACTGAATGGCAGAACACCATCAGATCGGCGTCGACGAAGATATGGTAGTGCTTCTCATCCCAGCTGTTGGCCGCGCAGAGTGCGTTAACTTGCCCGGAGGCGAGCGACGATACCATAAGCCGCCGGCCTCCCGTCGCCATCCCTGCCTCGGTCATGGTTCGGGTCAGCGTGTCGACGAGCACGCTGTTTGACCGCCGCACGTCTGGCTCGTCGAACTCGCTGAGTTTCTCCCCGCGTGGCTGATTGAACATTTGCTCGACCAGCTCATCCGGCATGCCGCCCTCGCACGCGGCGCGGATCAGCCGATCAGTATGCGCAGGGTCGGCGCGCTTACCGTTCCAGTCGCGGGCCAGGCTCCCCATCAGCCGCTCGGCCTGGCGGGCCTGGACCGAATGGGCCCAGTCGATCGCGCCCTGATGTTCGATCGGAGATACCTCGGGAAGGTCAGTCATCGTTCGGCTCGTAGGGCAGTCATGGGCGAAGGGCGTTCCGCGGATCCTCGCCATGTAGGGAGAGTCTTGGCCAATCGCCAGCTGGCTGAGGTTGAAGGGAGGCGACGGGGCCGGCCGGCGATTGCTCGCGATCCTCCCGGCACAGGCGCTCTACTTCCGCGCGCCAGAGCCGCGCTCCGATTGGATCCGCGAGCGACCTCGGCCCTCCAGGTGACGATCACCTAACGCGGTGGCGCTGGACACGCGCAGCAAATCGTGTCCGGTGCCAACTGACCTTCCGATCTCGCCCAGTTGCGGACGTGGTTGTGACGATTGGCAGAGGCGGTGCTCGTTGGTAGGCTGCCATGCAATGAAGCGCAGCGCTCTCTTTTGGCTAGTCGTCGCAGTGGCGTTATGGGGCTGGATGTTCGCTTCGAACTCGCGCCAAGCCGCTCTGGCATTTGTATTTTCGTCAATGCTCGGAATTATCGTCGCGATCGGGCTGTTGGGCTTTCACATCATCCGGGCGAGGCGTGATCGGTAAGCCCGCTATGTTAACGTTCGAAGGCACGCGAGCGTCCGCTTTCTTCCCAGAGTTCCGACTCCCCTGTTCGCGGCCCAAAAAATTGAAGGCAGCGCACACGGTCGTCCATTTTAGCATGTTCCGACCGCGGGCCGTGATCATGGCGAGCGACAACGACTGTCGAGATCAGACGCTAAGAACGATGGGCAACGCCTTGGTCAATTCCGGCGCACCATCAAACACGGTAAAGCGCACCGGATAATCGCGATAGTCGCCGACGTCACCGGCGCGTCGCAATATCTTCAAGGTACGTGGGACTGACGATACGCTTCATACGGGCGAGATAATCACCACAAATGGTGCAGCTGCCGTCCGGATTTCGCTTTGGCGCCGGCAGCCCCCAATGATACATATCCTGAGGGTCTCCGCATCTTTCACCCAGGATATGTAACACATTACGGCATCGACCCAGCGCCAGCTTTTGATAGGCCTGCTCAAGCAACAGATCGTTCGCGCGTTCGAACCGCGCAACGCAGGCGTCCATCCTCCGACCATCTCGCGAGCAGTAGCCGATGGCGAACTCGTCCGGACTGCGCGCGGGCTGGGAACTAGTCTGGCCTTCATGTGCGCGAATCCTGCACGGCACAGATCCAAAGTTAGCTGATCGTCGGACTTGATCGTCCTCGCCCGAACTGCCAACTGATGCCGTCCGATCGCATGATCCCCAAGGTGGCCTTGCCGATGTTGCGCTCCAGTACATTGCGCCATGGTACGAGCGTGAAATCCCGCGACCGTTCGACGACGGCGTAGCTTCCGCTTTCCAAATCAACGCGATGCGCGATCACGCCCTCGATGCAGTCCCCGTTTTGCGCTGGTTTGAACGGCTTGCCGAACTGCTGGGCGAGCCGGCCGCCGGCATCCCGCATTTCGCGCCGGCCAAGCTCATCCAGCGCGCCATTGCGCAGCTGGAATTCGCGGCCTTCGCCCGTCGCCAATTGCTGTTCGATGAGCCACTGCCTCCGCGCGGCCATCGCTGTCCGTACTTCTCGCCCGAAGCCCGAATCACGCACTGGGTCCCTGACGCCGGTCGCCAACTCCCTATCGATCCACGTTGGCGCTTCGACCGTCGAGAGGTCGCCGACTTGCCGTGACGACAATATCGACAGGGCGACGGGGCGCTCGCGCTGCTGGCGCTGCGCAAACCCCTCGGCGCGGACAAGATGATCTTCCGGTATTGACCAGCTACCATCCGCCAAACGATCCGGTCCGCCGCCCGCGCGGCGCATAGCTTCGAGCCGCCGCACATGGCTGGTCGCGAACGCCTCGCTGGCACCGGGATCGTGACGCAGGTGCAGGTCGACCGAGTAGCGCCCGCCGTTGGCGCGGGCGACGGCATCGACCGTGCGATCCGCCTGGCTGACTGTGGCCTTAGTCGGCTCGATTCGCACCGTGGCGCCCTCGGGCACCCACGGTGTCGCCTCGCCGCGGCCGATGTCGACATAATGGACACGACCATCGATGCCGTCGATCATCATGTAATGGCGATCACGATGCTCATCGGAAAAGCCGCGGTGGATCACGCGTCCGACGAGCGGTTCGCGTAACTCCGTGGCGACCACCTGCTCGACCCCGGCGCGGTCGAGCCGGCGGGCGGTCAGTTCGCGCTGCATGAGCCGGATGATGTCACCGCGCTCGCCCATGCGGCGCAGCGTGTCCTCAAGCCCTTCCGCCAGCCGGTAGCGGCCGCCACCCAGATCCTCGGCCAGGTCCATCGCCTTGAGCTTGCGCAATCGCCCCGCCGCCACCGATTGCTGGAAGGGGTCATTGTCCGCCGGCGACACCGTCTGATCGGCATCCATTCGCCGCAACAGCCGCCGGTCGATCGCGGTGAGCCGCTCCTGGTCGACATTGTGGCGGAGGCGATCCTCGATCTCGCGATCGGTGCGGGGGCCGAGGTCAAGCGTCACCAACTGGGAAGCGCGCTCGCGCAGGCCATGAGAGATATACTCGCGCGCGATGATCAGATTGTCGCCGCGATCATCGACGCCGCGCAGCACGATATGGGTGTGCGGCCGCTCGGTGTTGAAGTGGTCGACCGCGACCCAGTCGAGCTTCGTGCCGAGGTCCTGCTCGACCTGCGTCATCAGGCGGCGGACATAGGGCTTGAGGTCGGGATATTCGGCGCCGTCCTCGGCCGACACGATGAAGCGAAACTGATGCCGGTCGCCGGTGGTGCGCCTGAGGAAATCGTCGCCGTCGGCGCGATCGGTATCCGGACCATAGAGCTCGCCCGGCAACCCTTCCCGAGTGACGCCGTCGCGCTGGATGTAGCGCATGTGGGCGCGGGCGGCCTGGCCGCCTTTGCCGCGAAGCCGGATGAGGCTCGCCTTCACCACCGCCCGCCGCGCGCGCATGCCTCTAAATCGATCGCGACTAGAGAGCAGCCGGCCGACGCTCGCGCCGCGCCCGATCCGGCTGCCATCGAAGCGTCGCGCCTTCACGCCGGTCTTGGTGCCGGCGAGCCGGGCCGCGGCGAGGATGCGGCCGGCATATTTCGTCGCGCGCTTGCCGTCCTTGCTCCGGCTCCTGCCCAACGTCGGCGTAAAATCATCGTCAGGCATCGAAATGCACCTGAGTCTCGCGATTTCGGGGCGGAGATGACAGATTTCCGCCATTCCTTGCAGGACTGTCTCGCAGCCGCAAGCGGACGCCTCCCGAAAAAAGGATGTGCAGACAGTCACTTAAGCAGTGTCGCGAGACACTGCCTTTATCTTGTTTCCCCTTCCTCCCTTCCTCCGCATCTCCCAAGCTCGAAAATGGGGCAAAACTGACGCCGAGCCGCCGTCTATCCCGCCAAGAAAGCTCGCGATGCGTGCGCTTCGAGCGTGGTATGGTGCGCCCGGCCCGGCGTTCCTTTCCGCACATATTCCAGCGGAATGCCGCTTCTCCGCCCCCCGGAAACCGGTGCGCCAAAGACTCGCAGGCACCGTGTCCGAACGGCCATTCAACCCAAGCACTCGACGCGTAAGTCTCGGGGTCCGACGCCGCACCTGCGCCCTCGGCCATGCCCACGACGACCTTCCGCGTGGTCATCCTCACCATCGGGAACGGCGTCGGGAGGGCGGCCAAGCAGCTAAAAGGATGGCGGCGAAGTAGCGCGCTGCGGAACGAATATGTGAGCCTCATCGCGCTCGATCCGCCTTCGAAAGCGCGACAAAAATCGACGATCCGACAGCCGATTTTGCCCCGGCCGGCTCGTCCGCAAGCACATCTTTACGCACCGCGAACAGCGATGGCGGCGGGGCTGCAAGCACCGGCACCGTAACTTGGCCGGACGGCGGCGGCGCGACCCTGGCGAGATAGGCCGCCGTCTCGGCCGGCAGGCGGGCGTGTCCCGCGAGATAGTCGGCATAGCGCCTTGGGCCGGCATTGTACGCGGCGAACAGGCCGGGATAGCCGAACCGTTCGTACATCAGCCGCAGGTAGAGCGCGCCGGCGAGGATGTTGTCGCGCGGGTCATCGGGATTGCCGCCGAGGCCGAGCCGGGCGCGCATGTCGTCCCAGGTCCCGGGCATCAGTTGCATCAGGCCCATGGCACCTGCCGAGGAACGGATCGGGCGTCCGTCGAGCATCGTCCGCCCACCGCTTTCGGCCTGCATGACGCGCTCGATCCACGCCGTCGGCACGCCGAAACGGCTGGAGGCCTCGACGATGTAGGGACGCCAGTCGGCAACCGTTTCCGCATGCACCGGCCCGGCATGGAAGGCCGCCGCAGTGGCGATCCAGAGTCTCACCGTACCCATAGCAGCCGCGCCTTGCCGACAATGTCGACGCCCTCGGTCACCCCGAAATAGCGTCCGTCGAACGATGCGGGCGCGTCCATCAGGAGGAAGCGCTGGCCCCCTCGTAGCCGCCGGCATCCCGACCAATGCGGCAACGGCCGGCCCGCGCGATCGACAGTCAGGCGCTCGGCGACCGGCCGCCCGTTGACGAAGACTTGGCCCCCCAGAGAGCAGACTTCGTCGCCGGCAGTAGCGGAGACCCGCTTCACCAGCGGCACGTTCAGGGGCACGTAGCGGCGCGTGGCGGCGAGCCGCCGATAGGGCTCGGGCAGCCGGGCGACCACCATGTCGCCGGGCTCTGCCGCGGTGCCAGGGGCGACCGCATAGAGGCCGATCGGCGCACTGGCGCTTGCGTTCCAGACGAGGCGGGGCGCGGGCGGCAGCGCGACTGTCGACAGCACGAGAGTGATGCCGACTGCGCCGATGGCGATCCACCGGACCCGGCGCCGATGCCTTGCCTTGGCGGCGCGCAGCGTGTCGCCCCAGTCGAGCAACGGCGTGCCAGCGATGCCGGTTCGACGCGCGCTCATCGTTCGAAATCCCGCCTGGCATGGTCGCGGCTCCAGCCGTCGAGGTCGTCGATATGATACTGGACGAAGCGGCTGTGGCGGCGATAGACCGGCCCCCTGCCGGCGCGGCGCAGACGCTTCAACTGCCGGGCCGACAGCTTGAGATAGGCGGCCGCCTGGTCGGTGTTGAGGAAGGGCGAACCACGCCTGGCGCGGTTCGCGCGGGTGATCTCGTCGTCGAGGTCCATGCTCGGTGTCCGTGCAAATCGGCGACCCGGGGTCGGTCGCCTGGGACCCCAGGACTGCGGAATTCGGCCCCGCCGCGGGAGTGTCGGAAACCGCACAGGCGGTCTTCGACACCCCCTGGGTCGGTCAGCGGGACCAGATGAGCTTCCACTCGGCGCCGTCGCCCTGCACCAGCTGTGCGTAGATGGGTGCGGGCAGCGAGGGATCGTCGATCTTGAGGCTGAGATACTCGGTGCCGCTCTCGCGCGCGGCCTTGGTCCAGGCTGCGCCGATCTCGATCGCGCCGGCGTAAATACGGTGGTCGGGGGCGCGGTCGTTGTCGCGTTCGGAGGGGCGGATCGTCGCCTTGGTGTTGAGCGTCAGGGTGCGGATGGTGCCTGCGAAGACGCCGTTGTCGTCGCGGACGAAGCTGCCGATCTGTGCCATGTCACTGTCTCCTTGCTCGCGAGCGCCGCCCTCTTGCGGCCTCGACAGGCGGTCGACCGGCAGGCGCGCGACGACGCGCACCGAAGGCCGAAACGGACGTGGAGGACGGCGCAGCCGTTGCGCGGGAACAGGAGCGGGCCTGCCAGACCCGCCGTCGGCGAGGCCGTTGTAGGGCGGCTCTTGCGGGCAAGGATCAGGCACCGAACAGGTCGGGAGTGCCGTGATGATCGACGACGAAACCCCGTTCGCGCTGCATATTGCGGAGAAAAAGACCAAAGCTGAGTCAGATTGCCGACAGACCGCGCCCGGTGTGATTATTCCATGTCGGACGGTTCGATCGCCATGCGTTGCCGAAACAGCCGCTACGGGGCGGTGGACGTCAATCGCCTGGATCGCCCCAAAGGAATTCTCTCGCGCGACGCGGGCAGAGAAGTGGCCAAGGTGCGAAAGTCGCGCTCTGCCGGTGTGTCACGGCCCGGGTACGCCGCCGCTAGTCGTCGCCGTGCCACCACCCGCCGTTCACATGGTCGTCGAGCCGGTCGAGCTGCTCGTCGTGTTCATTGTCCCGGCGGAACTCGCGCAAGGCTTCGTCGTAGAGTGCGCGGGCAATGTCCTCCTCCTCCTCCTCAAGGAGCTGGTTCTGCTCATCGATGGCGAGCAGGCGTGCCACGCGGGCGTCTTCCTCGATTAGCTCCGAATCGATGCGGCGCGCCTCCGCGAAAAGGATCGCCTCGCCCTCGGCGAACGCAGCAGCGATGCTGTAGAACCGCGTTTCGGCGTGGCCGAGCGCCTCGCGCCATTTGGCCGCCGAGCGGCGGCGCAGGCGAAGGATGCGACCGGGATGGGGTAGCATCACGATGCGCAGGCCGGGCGCCTTGGGAAGGAGGCCTGTGTCGAACGGTTCGGCATGGCCAGGATGCTTCACGTCCAGCCAGTCGAAGAAGCACTTGGCGACCTCATCACCAAGCAGGACGATGGTGCGATGCCGGAGCCGCCCGCCGGCATGCCATGCGCCGAGCGTCATGCGAGCGGCGGCTGGGTCGACGCGCATGCGCCATTCGCAGCCATCAGGGATCGTTGGGTTCAGGTTGTCGAGTTCGAGCCCTTCAACGAGCTCATCGACCCTATCGGGATCACCGAATACGAAGTCCGCGATCAGCTGCGTCGAGCGTGCGGTCGGTGCCCAGGACTGGTTTGGGGCGTGCTTGCTCGGGTTCATGCCCACCATGAGTGGGATCTGCGGTGTGATCGTCATGCCTGCATCCTGGACTGCCCCGGATAACAAGCCGTTACTTTTCTCGACAGCGCGCCGCCGCCCCCGCAGCGGGGCGGCGGCGCGCGAATTTTTCCGGGGACAACCGGTGCGACCATGCCGCGCGCTTCCGCGCCCTATCGGGGAGCCGGTGCGACGGCGACCGGCTCCCCTTCGCCCGCGTCATCCGCCGCCCGGTTCGGCGGGCGCAGACCGCCGCAGCAGCGCCTCTGCCCAGATGATCGACCCGGCGCTTCGCGCGGTCGCTGTCCAGACCGAGAGCGGCGCGCGACCTTCGAAGCCGATGTCGCGCTCGATACCGAGCCCATAGGGCAAGCGAAGCGAGGCGAGTTCGCGCAGCGAGAAGGCACCGAGTTCGGGACAACCGAAGCCGAGATCGGCGAGGCCGAACAGCGTGTCGCCGTCCTCCCAGAGTTCGGTCGCCAGCCATGTTCCGGCACCGAGCGGATTGAACAGCTTCACCACCGGCATGGGGTCCGGCTCGGCCTGACCGGTACGCGCGGCGGCGCGGCGGGCCAGGTCGTTGGTGCGCAGGGTGAAGCGCAGGTCGGGGGTCAGGAGGGTCATGCCGCCACCCTCCGGGCTTGCGCCTCGGCATGTCGGGCGAGCAGCCAGTCGGCGGCGCGCGACGCGGCCCCGGCCGCACGGAAGATCGCGCGATTGTCCTCGCGCAGGACAGCGAGCCACGCGGCGATATAATCGGCATGGCGGACGGTCGGCGCGATGCCGAGGGCGGCGCAGAGGAAGGCCGACCCCATCTCGGCGACCAGTTCCTCGCGGGCATAGCCGGGCGTCCCGAAGGCGCTTGACAGGTCACGACCCAGGCGCGCGGGATGGCCCGTCGCGTGGGTCAGTTCGTGGAGGCAGGTCCGGTAGTAATTGACCTGGTCGAAGAAGGCCGGTTGTGGCGGCACGACGACGACATCCGGCGACGGCGCATAATAGGCCTTGTCGCCCCCGACCCGGAACGCGACGCCCGACGCAGCGATGACCTCCTCGGCGACCGGCACGATCTCGCGCTCGGGCAAGGGCACCGGATCCGCGGCGAGATCGGCGGCCAGCCCCTCGCATTGCGCGGCGTTGAAGACGGTGAAGCGCTTGAGGAACGGGACCGCGCGGGCATCGCCGCCCTCGGCGAGCGCGCGTTCCTTCTCCGCCTCGGGCACGAAGCGGTCGGCATAGACGACGGTCGTTCCAACCTCGCCCTTGCGGACATGGCCACCCGCCGCGAGCGCCTGCCGGAAGGTCAGCCAGCCCTGCGACGGATAGCCCTTGGCGATGACCTCGCCCCACAGGATGAGGATGTTGATGCCCGAATAGGACCGGCCGGTCAGCGCGTTGCGCGGCAGGCCGGGACCGACCCCGGAGCCATCCGCGCCCCAAGGCTGAACCCAAGGCACATGCCCCGCCTCCAGGTCGGCGATGATCCGTCCCGTCACCTCGTCATAGAGCGATGTGCGATCCGCGCGCGCCTTCCCGCGCTCTCCCGAAACACGACGCTCATGGGTGTTCCTATGCATGTCCCGATCTCCTTTCCCGCCCAGCATGGCTCCCCGGACAGCGGGGGGTGGGCGGCGACGAGCGACCGGAAGGCCCGGTTCGAGCGGGCGGCGGCACCGAAGGGCGAAAGGCACTGGAGCACCCGCAAGCCTTGCGGGTTGCCGCCGGCCGCGCCGGGCCTAGGCGGGCGCGCCGGCCACTCCCGCTGACCGGGGAGGCCCCGACCCACGACGCCGCCGCGCATGCGGCGACTCCATCCCCGCGCCAGTGATCGAAGCCGAATGGCCGAGACGCGCCCGCGGCTCGGCGGCGTGCCGCGAGAGCACGACCGGGTGCGCCAGCGCCCGGGGCGCCAGTTGTTCTTTCTATCCGGAGATCAGGCGATCAGCCCGAAGCGAGCCGTGCTTCGCAGGCATGCTCGACCAGCTGCTGGAGCAGCTCGACGCGCTCGGCCAGCCATTCGAGCTCGGCGGGCGTCACCTTGTAGTGGGGCGAATAGCGCGCGTTGACATAGGCCTGGCGGAGCAGCTCGAAGCAGCGCTGGGCAAAGCGCGTATCGCGCGGCCAGACGGCGATGAGTTCGTGGACCAGCGGCTCGGCCTGGCTGCGCAGGAAGTTCAGTTTGTGCGACTTCGGGCTGTAGAGCGTCAGGGTAAGCAAAACGGAGTGGTAAAATTGTTCGGCAGCCTGATGAAACAGGAACGCACCCTTGTTCAGCATGCCGTTTTCAGCCGCGATTTTTCCGAGTTCGAGAAATTCAGATGCGCTTGGAAACCACTGGTCGAAATGCTTGCGTGCCTCCGCCAGCGCCGCCTTGGGCTCGAGCGGCTGGGGCGTGACGAAGGGATAGTCCTCGACCTCGTAGAGCGCGATGCCCTGGTCGATCGCGTCGATGAAGAAGGGGCGGCCTTGCGTCAGCTGGTTGTTCACATCGGCAAGACTGTGGACGATGAAGGTGACCGGTGCCGAGATACGCTTCGAGATTGTCACCTCGCGGACGAACTGGTCGTCGGCCTTGGCCCAGAACTCGCCCGGCTCGGTCAGCCGCTCGTCGCTGACGACAACGAGGATGTCATAGTCGGACTGGTATCCGCCGATCGGATCATCGACCCAGTCGCCGCGCGCATAGGAGCCGTACAGGATGACCTTGAGGATGCGGCCCTGTCGCCGCCATTTCTGGGTCGACAGCGACGTCGCCTGTTCGAACTCGGCGAACAGCACCTCGACGATCCGATCGAGATCGCGGCGCTTCTTGTCCGGCAGGTGTTCGAGGTCGCTTCGCATCGCGTGCCAATCTAGCCCGCGCAGGCGGAAATGGGAACCAAGCCGCCCGGCCGGCTCAGTCTTCCGGCCTGCGGATGTCGCATCCGTTCGACCGCTGGCCTGCGCCACGCCGGCGCAGCAGGTCGCGATAGCCCCCGGCTGCCATGGCACGCGCACCGGCGACGAGCCGGCGGACCTGCGAGTGCAGCGACCGTCCGGGGGCATGCCAGTCTCGCCGGGTGCGCGCCTCGCCGAACAGGACGGCGGCGATGTCCTGGTAGCTGGCCCCGCTCTCCCGGGCGTCGGCGACCCGCAGGAATTCGATCCAGCGCGGCATGCGCCGGTCGGGCGGAAAGAGTGTCGCGGCAAAGCAGCCGCCCCGGCACAGGGTGACGAGCCGCCTGAGCGGCAGCAGCCGGGACTCGGCGGAGCATAGCCCGCGCAACCGGTACGCCAGGATGACCGTGCCGCCATCCCGGAGCGTGCCGGCCTCGACATCGACCCGGATGCGGCGCCAGCCGTCGGACAGGACGGCATGCTCGCGCGCGTCCCGGCCCGCGATGACGGTCAGCCACGGTGCGAGCCGGTCGAGGTCGACGGCGTCGGGACCCGGACCCGAGACTGGCGTGACGGTGACCGACAGCGTGCCGGGATCGAGCGCTTCATGCCACAGGATCCGTGCGGCGGGCGCGCCGATCCCCGGATCCTCGGCAAAAGTGCAACCCCCAGCGCTGGAGCGCGCCGGTGGGCGGCTCTGCGCCGCGGGTGGCGGTGCTGGCGCGGGTATACCAGGCGACATAGGCAGGGTCGCGGCGCAGCCATTCCCACATAAGGCCGGCGCGATCGGTGCGGGCGAGGCGCCGGTAGGGCGCGGGATCGCGCCAGCCGATCGGATGCGGCCATTCAGTCACGCCATTGCCGGGCGGGGGTGTCCGCTTGGCGGCAGGGCAATGCCGTTCCGGATGGGTATTTCGTTTCGCCAAGGTTATGAATGTGATAGCCTTCCGGGCTCATGCAGCAGCCGCGCGGCCGGGGTGAGAAGCCGGAAAGGCGCGCAAGGGGGAAGAAAAGGACGGCCGGGGGATCGCCGGTGGCTTGAAACGCCGCCCTGGGCCGGGGTGCCGCGCGATGCAGATGCGTGCGATGGCGTTCGAGCTGATGGACTTGGTGGACGCCGCGCGCGACGCCGACGATCTGGCTGGCGCGATGAGGCGGATCACCCGCCATCTCGGCCTCGACCATTATGCGCTGGCGCATCATGTCGACCTGCGCGCGGCACAGGGCGAGGCGATCCTCCTGCACGACTATCCGCCGGAATGGGTCGACTATTACGAGGCGAACCGGCTGGGCGTCTCGGACCCGGTCCACAGAGCCAGCCATGTGACCAGCGTCGGCTTCCAGTGGTCGCGCATACCGGCGATGATCCCGCTGACCGCGGCCGATCACCGGACGCTGGCGCTGGGGCGCGAACAAGGGATCGGCGATGGCTTCACCGTGCCGGCGAACGTCCCCGGCGAAGCGCATGGGTCCTGTTCGTTCGCGCTCGGCACCGGTCATGTCATGGCACCTGAAGCGTTGCCGCTCGCCCAGCTGGCGGGCGCGTTCGCGTTCGAGGCGGCGCGGCGGCTGTGGATGGCACGCGGCGCACGAACCGGGCCTGCACCCAGCCTGACCGATCGACAGCGCGACTGCGTGCTGTGGATCGCGCGGGGGAAGACCGACTGGGAGACGAGCCGGATCCTGGGGATCAGCGAAGAGACGATCACCTGCCATGTCCGGCAGGCCTGCGAACGATATGAGGTGAACAAGCGGACATCGCTGGTCATCCGGACGTTGTTCGACGGTACGATCAGCTTCCGCGACGTGCTTCGCCCCGGCCATCCCCCTTTTCCGGGATAGGCGGGCGCCGACCCGGCCCGTGATCATCATGGCGGCACAGCAAGGGGAGCCGTCATGATACAATTGATCCGCAACGTCCCACGACCGCTCGAGCATCCGGTGCTCCGGCACATGTTCGCGGCGCGCAAGGCCGTGTTCGTCGACCTGCTTGGATGGAAGGTGCCGGTGGTCGACGGCCGGTTCGAGGTCGACCAGTTCGACGATGTCGACGCGCGGTACCTCGTCGTGACCGATGCGGCAGGGACGCATTGCGCCTCGGCACGGCTGCTGCCGACGACCCGCCCGCATCTGCTCGATGCGCTCTTTCCCAGCTTGTGCGCCGATGCGCCGCCGACGGGGCCGGCGATCTTCGAGATCACGCGCTTCTGCCTCGACCGGTCGCTCGATGCCCGCGCCCGCCGCACGGCGCGAGACGCGCTGGTGGTGGCGCTGGTCGACCATGCCCTGGCCCATGGGATCGCGCACTACACCGCGATCGCCGGGCTCGGCTGGTCGCGGCAGATCCTCGCCTTCGGGTGGCGCTGCCGCCCGCTTGGACCTCCGCAGACGATCGGCGGCGAGCAGGTCACGGCGCTCGAGATCGCGATCGAGCCGGACACGCGCGTGAAGCTCACCGCGACCGGGATCATCGGAGCGGACGTGCCCGTGGCGGTCGCGGCATGAGCGCGCTCGCGGTGGGGGCCCGGCCCGACAAGGATGCCGAGGCCTGGCGCACGCAACTGCTGCGGGACGGCTATTGCATCATCCCCGACCTGTTGCCGTTCGAGACGCTGGCCCGGCTGGACGAGGATCTCGCACCCGCCTTCGCGGCGACGCCGTTCGGCCGCGGCGGCTTCTACGGCGAGACGACCAGGCGGTTCGGCCGCCTGCTGGCGCGATCGCAGCATGCCGAGGCGCTGGTCATGCATCCGCTGGTGCGCGAGGTGGTGGAAGGGCTGCTCTCGCCATGGTGCGACACGGTCCAGCTCAATGTCTCGCAGGCGATCGCGGTGCATCCGGGCGCGCCGCAGCAGGTGCCGCACCGCGACCAGGACATGTGGCGGGTCGAGCCCGGCGCGACCGAGTATCTCGTCAACGTGATCTGGCCGCTGACGCCGTTCGAAGCCGACAATGGCGCAACGCTGGTATGGCCACGCAGCCATGGCCGGCACGCGGCGAGCCATGATTCCAACACGCCGCCGTGCGCGGCGGTGATGGCGCCCGGCTCGGCGCTCCTGTTCCTGGGCTCGACCTTGCACGGCGCGGGACCGAACCGGAGCGATGCAGTACGGCGGGGCGTGGTGGTCGGCTATGCGCTGGGATGGCTCAAGCCCTATGAGAACCAGTGGCTCGCCTATCCACCGGCGGTGGCGCGGAGCTTCACGCCCGAACTGGCGGCGCTGGTCGGCTATCGCCAGCATCGCCCCAATCTCGGCAATTACGAGGGCCAATGCCCGTCGATCCTGCTGGACGACGACATAGATGCGGCGATCGGCGCGGTCGACGCGCTCCGGCCGGATCAGGCCGAGATGGTCGCGGCCTTCGTCGCCGGGCAACGGCCAGGCGGATGAACGCGGGCGCGACGACCGAGCGGGTCCATGACGCGGTCCGGCAAATGATCCTGACCCGTGGCCTGCGACCCGGCGCGCGGCTCGACCCGGCCGTGCTGGCGGACGGGCTGGCCACCAGCGCGACGCCGGTACGCGAGGCGTTGAACCAGTTGTGCGGCGCAGGGCTGGTCGATGCCCGTCCCGGCGGTGGCTTCCACGTCCCGATGATCGACGCACCCGCGCTCGCCGACCTCTATCGCTGGAGCGAGGACGTCATTGGGATCGTCCTGCGATCGGCGGGTGGCAGACTTGCCGTCGACACGCGCGAACCGGAGCACGGCGGCGATATCGCGGGTGCCACGGCGGCGCTCGCCGAGCGGCTCGCCCGCGCGTCGGGCAACGAGGAACACCTGCGCGCCATGCGCGACATCAATGCTCGCCTGTATGCGGTACGCCTCGTCGAGGGCAACCTGATCGCCGATACCGACCAGGAACTCACGCGGCTCACGGCGGCGGCCGAGCGCGGCGATGTCGCCGCGCTGCGTATCGGCTGGCGTCGCTATCACCGGCGGCGCCAGCGGCTTGCCCCCGAGATCGTCCGCGCACTCCTGCGCGACTAGGCGCAGGGCCAGTCCTATAGCCGCTGTCCCTTTGGGGCCTGCGCTCTCTTCGGCAGGAGGCGGCGGAGGCAGGGTCGAAGCGTTCTCGTCGGAATTTCTGCCCGATGACGGTTCGACGCCACCGAGCCGTCATCCCGGCCATGTTATCTTGCCTTTGATCTGCAAGGAGCATGGCCCCAATGACCGCTCGTGATGGCTGCGGCCGCGACGAACTCTATGACATCGTCTGGTCCGAGCCGATGATGCATGCCGCCAAGCGCTTCGGCGTATCCGGCAGCTATCTCGCTCGCGTCTGTGGCATGCTCAATGTGCCGAGGCCGCCGCAGGGCTATTGGGCCAAGCTTGCGGTCGGCAAGTCTCCACCGCCTCCGTGCCTGCCGGAAGCGCAGCCCGGTGATCAGCTTACCTGGTCTCGCCATATGCAATGGCCAACGGCTGACGCTGCGGCGCGCCGGCCCCGTACGCCAGCTGCGCCAACAGCAAAGCGGCGCGTGCGGATCGCGGCAGGGACCATCCACCGCATGATCAGCGGGGCACGGCATCATTTCGAAAGCGGCCGACCAGTCGACAAGCATTGCCATCTCAAACCGCACAAGCGCCTGCTCGTTGACGTGAATGCCTCGGCATCGGGCCTCGAAAAGGCGCTCGCCTTTGCCAATGACCTCTTCAATGCCTTCGAATCCAAAGGGCACCGGGTGGTCATGGCACCGCCAGGCGAGGAGCTCTGGGGCATATCGGCTGATGAGCGCGAAGCTGTTGGCCAGCCCAAGGAGCGCTGGAGCGCAAGACGCCTTTGGTCTCCCCAGCGTCCGACGGTCGTCTATATCGGGTCGGTGGCCATCGGCCTCGCGATCGTCGAGATGTCCGAGAACATCACCGTGCGGTACATCGATGGCGGTTACATTCCCGAACGCGATTATGTGGCGCCCAAGCGAGGGGAGAACCGCTACAGTTTCACCACCACGAAAGACATGCCGTCAGGCCGCCTGCGGCTCATCGCCTATTCACCCTACCACAACGTCTTCTGGACCAATCAGTGGCAGGACGCCGGCTCATCCAGCCTGGCATCCAAGATACCCGGCCTCGTTCGCGCTGTCGAAGACATGGTCCCCGAACTGGTGGCCCGTATCGAGGAGGCTCGGCTCCGCGCCGAGATCGCGCACAAGAAATGGCTGGCCGATCTGGAAGCCCGCGATCGGGCTGAGGACAAGAAGCGGATCGAACAATCCAAGGTCGACAGCGCCGCGCAGCTCGACAGGGTCATCGAGCACTGGACCAGAGCGATGAGCATTCGACGCTTCTTCGATGCCGTGGAAACGCAGCTTGCTGGCCTCCTTGAAAGCGATGCTCAGGCTGCAAGACAACGGCTAGAAAGCGGCCGTGCCCTATTGAGAGGGCAAGATCCTGTCGAGGCGCTCCTTACCTGGCGAACCCCGGGCGAAATCTACACGCCGCGCTTTGGCGGCACGGGGGATGAATGATCGCCCCGACGTCGTGCGTCGCCATGTGGCGGTTCTCGCAATCCCCAAAATCAATCGCGTTGGTCGTTCGCGCATCGCTACAATGTCGGCCTGTGGGACAAATCTGCCATCCGCAGCGGCCTCATTGGACGGCGGGTTCAGCCAAGAGCTGCCATTCGCGAATGCCCCGGAACAGGTGGTATTCCGGGACGGGGTCGCTCCCTGAAATACCCATCGCCTGCAAAATCAGGAAGTGAGCCGATCAATCTCCGACAACATGAATCGAGGGTTAAAAGGTTTGTCGGCGAAGAAAGAAAGTTCAGGCAGGTCCGTCGGCATCGGGGTTTCCGTTGGTTGGATATCGCAACCTAACCTGTCCGGAAATGTTCGATGATTACTCCTCACCTACACTACCCCCGTGAGGCACGACCGCCGAGCCTTTGGCAGGAGAAATACCTTCCATTACGGCGACCTAACGCCAAGATGATTTCCATCCAAAACGCCGCCTTAATCACATGGCAGATCAGGCTCGTTGAAGGAATAAGGCCACGCCGTTCGCCAACGGGCGATCGCCGTACCGTCCGCCCATGGCGACGGCGGTGCGACGACCCCAGCCGTCTTTGCCCAGTCTGCGCACTGCTCCAATGCAAATTCTACCGCTCGTCTCGCCGTAGTGCGTTGGGTCTCGCTAAGTTCTGCCCAAAGGAGATGGGCGAGCGCCAGCCGATTGCCCGGTGCTAATTGTCCCCACTCCAACGGCGGCTCATGCCATTCTGCCGAGGCGATCGACCGATCTTTCGACGACAAGCACACCGCAGTGCCGACGCGACACCTCTGAACCGTCATCAACGTGAACCGCTGCCGCTCTTTGGCTGTATAGCTAGTGACGATCGGACCAAGCCGATCGGTCGTCCCCAAATCGATCATATCTGACAGTTGCAGCCCGCATTCCAGAGCTGCTCGCGACACGAGCGACTGACGTATCAGGTCGAAGCAACCATGATGATTGCCGTTATAGCCAGTCTCGGCGCGTACCATCCCTCCTGGCAACGCCCAGAGCCCGGCGAACTGATATGCCTCGCCGTAAACGGATGCCTTTTGCACCAGCGCCGTGGATGCGCCCGCTCGCGCATACAGGACACTCCCAAGGCGCCAGATATCCCCAGCCTCCAACGCCGCAAAGCCATCTGACAATGGCTGGCAGCGAGCGAGAAAATCAAAGATGCTAACCGTCGCCACCAGGACGTCCTACCGATCAAGCAACAGACGGATCGCGGCCACCGTACTAGCCGTTCGGGTGCGTAGCACGGGGTCAATCTCGTTCAAGGCCTCGATCCAATCGAGTAGCTGCTCGGCAAACGCGCTATCGTCGCTGCTCGCCGACACCTCGGCGAGCCAATGCCCAAGATATGCGCGCCACTCTGACGTATCCGTGCGCGATGCGGCGGCGTAGAGCGCAAGCTGCACTTCCTCCGCCACCGGCCATGCTACTTGATGCCGATGGAGCCGCGCCAGCAACCGAACCGCATCGGCCAACGCTTCGAGACGGTGGGACGCGGCGACAAGCGCCAACCCGGTCAAATGTCCATAAAGTGTTTCTGCCGGTATCAAGGCCAGGAGGCTGAAGCCGGCGCTGCAGATCCGTGCTGAGGCACGCTCGGCAAGATCCGCAGGAATAGTGAACATGGCCGCGGCGTTGACGAGCAACGTCAACATCTCAAGGGTCGGCGTCTCTTGTGCGAGCGCCTGATCAAGCTGGTTGCACAAATCATCCGGCAGAGCGGGCAGACGGTTCCCCCCCTCCAGCGGACCCGGCCAGAATATTTGCGGGAAGGTCATCCGCGCCCGCAAACTTTCATGATCGGCCAACAGGCGTCGCCTGAGCCGCTCGCTCAACACTTCGCCAACGCCACCCGCCGCATTCACGATGCGTCCGATCATCTCATGACGCAGCTGCGAGGTGGCGATGAGATCGGGGCGCCAATAAGGCTCCCGCTGAATATCGACGAGATTCTGCGCGAAATAGCGCCAGCCACGCTCGCGGGTACAAAAACGGGCGAAATGAGCCGTGTCGACCTCTCCGTCGACCACGCGCGAGATCAAGGCGGCTTGCGCCAACGAGGCGTGCCTACGTCGGAATGGCGGCCAGGCCGCCAAAAGCCCCAGGCGACTGAGTTCCCCATCAACAAACATGGCCAGACTAGACAGGAGATGCAGGCTGCTGGTCTCGTCGTCCGCATCGATCGCTTCGATCTCGTCGACAAGCGCAATGATCAGTGTCTCAAGCGCCTCGTCGTCCGAAGCGTGGGGCAGCGCCAGTTCGATGAAACCGACCTTGGCCAAAGGATCTCCCGCGCTCGACGCCCATTCGCCGAGCGCGCACCATTCCTGCAACGTTCGCGTGCCGAATCGGCCATCACCCAGCACCGCGGAATGGGCGGCGAGCAACAGCAGCATCTTGTCCGCATCAATGGCATCGGCACGGATCCTGGCAATTTGCCTAGGCCCGACGTTTGCCAGATAGTCGTCAAGATGAGATGCCTCGCCCGCACCCACAAGCGCCTCCCAATAGGCCCGTGTCGGCGGCACCAGCAGGGCGATACTGGCTTCATTGGCCGCAAGACTTTCTCGTATCGAGCCCTCAACAGCGCCCGGCAGCGCGCGCACATCCCGGTCCAGCGCGTCTAGCGCCTGCACATCGAGACGAGTATGCTCAAGCCGTTCGCGCCATAATGCGAGCGCTGACGGGGTATGGCCGAAGTCGGCCAGTGCCGCATCCAACATCGTCACGCGCACATCGGCGTCCGGGTGAAGGCCGATAATCCCACGCGTCCGGTATCGGTGGCCGCCCCGGACGAGCAGTAGCGACCAGCCGCCACGTACGCCGTCCGTGCCCAGCGTCCAGCGTCGGCCTTCCTGGTCCCTGATCTCGCGCTTCTTGTCGGGTTTTGCGTAGACCGCGCCCGCGGCCTTATAAAAGACACTACGCAAAAATTGGGCTTCGCCGATCTCGACCGTTGCTTCGATCGTTTGGCCCGCCTGCACCCGGAAAGTATCGTCATCCGCTATGTGAAGCTGCAAAAAGTCCGGCAGCGTTCGCAGTGCAAGCGCCAGCGCCTGACGGAAATCGACCTGCGGGGTTTCGGCGCGAGCCTCATCTGCGATCGAAACCAGCATATGGCGAAGGTTCTGCTTGAAGGGCTCGTCAAGGCGAGGTTCGGATATCAGGATCGGATCGAAGGCTTCCTCGCGAAACCACGCGGCGTAGCGCTCACGCGCGCCCACCTCTATCCGACCATAAAGAGAGGCAAGCTTGACGAGGTCAAGCATCATGCCGTTGACAGCTAGGCCCTCCAACGGAGCACCCATCTCACTTTGTGCCCAATCTTGCGACCGATAGCAGGACAGAAGCCAGCGCGACGCCGCTCGCGCTGTTTCGTCCTCGATCCCCTCGCTCCACTGGGCACCGATCGCATCGGCAAAGGCCCCCTGCATCATGGTGAGCCATCCGATGTCCACTTGCGCATCGAACCAGCCGCGCTTCTGCGCAATGCGGATATTCTCCCGGATTGCGCGGAGCTCCCCCGTCTCGCGAAAGCCTTGCGCGGACGCCTCGGCGACCAGGGCGATAAGCTCGGCCGCCGAGGTGCCGATGAAGGTCACACCGCCTCGTCGCAGTCGCGAGCGCGCCTCCGACACTGCCTGCCCGTCGAGGCGCTCACTGCGCGCCAAGAGGTCGAGCAGATCTAGCGAGGTCAAGATCCGTATGCGCCCGGTCGGGAGTTCGAAATTGGTGTGCCGATTGATGACACGATCATCACTCACCAGTATCTCGCTTCCCGCAGCCAGGCTGGTCACGATGGCTGGAAAAGTACTAACGCCCTCACCTGCGACAGGCGCCGCGTCCAAACGAATTCGACCTGCCGCGAACCCGGGGACGAGCACACGGCGTACCTCGTCGATGACCTCCTCGAGCGCGCGGCTCTGGCCTTCCATTTCGCGGAGTGCTTCAGCCTCGTTGATCTCGGTCCTAGCGACGACGACCGTAAATCCCGCGAAGGCGATCTTATCGATCAGACCGGTATAACGAAAATAGTCAACCGACAGGTCGCTGAGATACAATGTGGCGCCTTGCGTGATGGCGGGTTCGTCGGGCCAGCTGGCGTCATGAAGCGCGAAATAGTCGGCCGCGCGTTTCCGTTCTGCCTGGCTTAGACGGCCGGCACTGTCCAACGCTGCAAGCACCGCCGAACAGCTCACGATATGCGATGCGTAGCGCGTAAGATCGACAGGCTCGGACAACAAGGAGCCGACACGGGTAATCGGGAAAGGATGGACGAGCAGATGCTGGCCGCCTTCCTGCGCCGCAGCTTCGCAAAGCAGGGCCGCCAGGCTTTGTCCTATTTGGCTGACGAGGCCGACATCGGCCAAGACGCTTGCCTCAAACGCTTTGACCCGTCCACGCGCCAGCAATTCGAGAAGTCGATGGGCAAAAGCAACTTTGCTTGGCTGGTGAAAGGCAACCCGTTGGCGCTGTTCGAAAAGGTCACTGAAAAGGTCGTGGGGTACGAGAATGTCGTCCAACGCCGCCACGACGCTGCTCAATACGCCAGTTGCGGCCAGCGTCACGATAGCGTGACGATCAAGCGCGACCCTTCCACCGGTGAAGCGCTCGGTGTCATCGATCCGAACCCTGCCGCTAAACAGCGGGACCGCTTGACGGCGATGATCGGCGCCCTCCGCGTTGTGGATCATCGGGCTCAGCTGCAACTCCAGCCAAGGCCTCGCCAGCATCATCGCGACGCCGACCAGCGGCAATTGTGCCTCGGCCCAGCCGCGGTTCGCCTCGTCAACGCGGGCTTCCCAATCCGGTCGGCTGTCCAGCAATTCGGAAATCGATCGCTTCTCGATCGGTCCTCCCTCGCCCGATAGCTCCGCTGCATGCATGAGCCAATGGCTCGCCTCGGGAATCGCTTCCTCGAGACCCGCAGTCGTCGCCGCACTATAGGCGGCGACCAGCACCTGCGCGTCGTCGGGTGCTCGCGCCACTGCCTCGCGCACGAGATCGACGACACGTTTGGCCCGTATCTGCGCCGCAAGCATCGCACTCTTGGCGAGCTCCTGCGGCGAGCGTGTAGCGCGAGCCTGCCATTGCTCTTCAAGAAAGGCGTCGATCGCCTCCCAATTGCCGCCCGAGACCAGCAGATGGAACCGCAGCGACCTCGCCGCTTCTTCCACCGCCCCGTCCCCGACGCTGGCCAGCATCACTTCAGCACGTTGAAGATTGCCTAGCCTAAAGTAGACCCAGCCCGCCTGTATAGCGAGCAGCGGGCTCTCGTCGACCAACTTGCCCAGAAGCTCGATCAGCCCTGCGGCTTCGGCATCCCGGTTGTGATCGCCAAGGAAGGCAAGGCACGCTAACGCCGAGTCTTGCGTAGGCAGCTCGGTCAGTAATTGGCGAGCATAGACGAGAAATCGCGGGTCATAATCATGTCCGCGAAAACGGCGCACCAATTGATCCAGCAGTGCCGTCTTCGGCTCGGCGGCGTAAAGCTGCTCCAGCACCTCGAGCGAGGGCTCGAAGTCACTCTGATCCAGCGCGCTTTGCAAAACGGCATGCATCTCGGCAGGCAGAGTGGCACTCGCGGCCTCGAGCAGCGCCGTCGCATCGCCATGCCGGCCTGCGCTGATCAGAATGCTGACCTCTAGATTGGTCAGGCTCAGGGGGTCAAGGAAGTCACTGATAAAAAGACGATTCCTGTCGAGAAAGGCTAAAGCCTCCTTCGGATTGTGACGGGCATGATCAAGCAGCAAAGCGAGCGTGGCTGTCGCGACGTCAGTGGCATCACCAAGGCCCCTGGCTATGCGCCGCGTGATGAGCTCCTCTGCCTTTCTACGATCGACCCCGACGTCGAACGGGAGCGCGAGCGGAAGATAGACGAGTTCGCTTCCCGGTATATCGATACGGCGCTTCAGGTCCTTGAGCGCCGCCGGTGCCGTGCGCGGATCGCGCAGGCGAAGCCAAAGGCTGTACCGTGTCGCCGCTTGCGCTTCACGTGAAAGACCAAGATCCACGCATGCCGCTGCGGCTCGTTCCATGAAGGTGCCGGCCAGCTGCCGCTGTTCGCGCGACGCCTCATCGTCCCTGAGCGGGAGCGCGCGCGGATATTGAGGTATATCCTGCAGCACGAGCGACTTGAGGTCGGAGGGAAGCTGGACTGCGACAAGCAGGGTTCCCGTTATCCACAAAAGCGCCGGCGTGGCCTCGAAATCATCAATTTGAAGAGCCCGGGTCGCCTCCAGTGCGCGTTCCCATTGTCCCGTCTCCATCAGTGCGGTGATCAGCGAATAGCGCCCATCGCTGTCGAGGTGAGACATATCGATCCCGGCTTCCTGTGCCCTGACGAGCGCAGCCTGCGTGCCCAGGCCCCGCCGCAAGATCTGAAACACCGCCGTTGCCGCCGTCCCGCTTTCATCGACATCCAGCAATCTTAGCCCGGCTTCAAAGTCAGTCGCCGCCGCGACGAAGGCCTGGGCGATTCTAGCCTCCAGAAGCTCGGACCGTCCCAGCGCGATCACTTTCTCGATCGCGACCTGCGCCAATCCGGGTTCGGCAAACGACAAGACGCGAGCACACCATGCGAGCGCAAAAGCGCGCCTGTCCACGCTCCCGCCACGAAGCGGCCCCTCCAGCAACTCTGCGATCAAAGTCGCAGCATCGGCGCTGCTATTGGCCGACCGGAAGAAACGCTGGGCCCGCAACCGGCCGACCCGCTCGTGGATGTGCGCATCGATCAAGACAGTATTTTCGGGCCAAGCCTCCAACTTCGCGCCCAGGCCATGTACCGCTTGCAATATCGCACGGTCGCCCGGCGTGAAGGCACGCCTCAAGCTGAGAAGCAAAAAGTCCAGCGATTCGCCGTATACCGCTCCGACCTCCGGTGCCGCCGGATCATCACGGGCAAACAGCATATATTGTTTGAATGCGCGTTCGGCATGGGGAGCATCGTCGTCACCGCGAAGCGCAGCGCTGGCCGCCATTTTGAGCGCCGTCTGCGCCTCCTCGGTCGCGATCCAAGCCCGCGGCACCGAGTGCTGAAAAAGCGCAGGCCGTGCAACCAACCCCTTTGCCGCGACCTGAACCGTCCCCCACAAGGTCAAGGCCGATCCCGCCAATACGGCCAGTGCCTCGTCCAGCACATCGTCAAGGCCCGCGAGATCGACTGACTGGCGGTCATCCGATCGCCGTGCCAGTTCATATTGAAATGCGCGGTATCCTGCCAACACGGCAGGTGCCGCGACTTTCAGGCCGATGGCGGTTATGGAGGATGCCATAGGGCCTCAGCGCGACATCAGGTCGATGCGGTCAACGCCGCTCGCGCTCGAGCCGGCATGAACTCGAGTGTCTGCGGGTGCGTCGGAAGTGTACGCGCCTGGCGGCCTGAGAGCCATTCCACGGTATCGGCATGATCGTTTGGCAGAAAAAGATTGCTGATCGAAACGGGGCCGAATAGCGGGTCAGCGGATTTCGGAAGGCACCAGGATCCAGGAGCGGAACATTGCGACTCCCATTCCAGGCTGACGCTGATAACAAGACGCTCCAACTTGGCCAGATCGTCTGCTAGCGATTGCGACACCGGCAAGGCCAGCGTGATATCCTCGCCCAGAAGCACTTGGCTGCCGAACCTTGTCAGGCGGAACTCGGCTTCCTTGCCCTTGTCCCGGCGATCGACGAGATTGTGCGCGACCAATTGGGTCAGCACATTGGAAAGGTTCGAAGATCGCATCTCGAGTGTATCGAGAAGACGACGTCGCGCAACAAAGCCGCCCTCCTCGTGCAGCGTCTGAAGGATCCTCCGGGCATTGGGTCGCTTGGCCACCTCACGAGCCGGGCTCGCCTCCGATAGGCTGATCGACTCGCGCAGAAGATCGGCGAGTGCGGTGGCGCGCTCGGCTGATACCGCATCCACCTTGCGGACATGCGCCTTGAACTGGTTGAGAAGCGCATGCCAGTCGCGGATTTCAGCGTCGAAACGCCGCTCGATCAGCAGGGTCCAGACCTTGTGCGCGAGCGCCGCATAGACCCGGCGACCAGCGCTCGGATCATCCGCAAGCGTATCGCTGATGACCGCGCGTGCTGCGCTTGGGAGCACGCCAGCGAAGTCGAGTCTACGACCCTGCAATAAGGCGACCATTCCAATTCTCCTCGGCACTTCTCGAGTACCATACACTACACTTCACTACACACCACCATATGCGTAGCAGCTAGAGCGTTTCCAACGTGCAAAGGAAAAACGCGTCGTGAACGGCCACGCTTCCCTCGCGCAAAGGCTTTTCCGGCAGAGCAAGAATCTCGCCGACCGCACCTTTTGCCGCATAGGCAGGCTGAGCAACGACGAGAGTCCGTGTCCCGTATCGGACCCGCAACGTGTTCGCCGTCGCGGCATGGCCAGTCATCGTCGCCGCGTCAGGCAGCGCGCCCGTCATCGATGGAACGATCGCTGTGTCAACGTTGAGGTATCGATAGGGAACGTCGCCGGTTTCCTGCAGGAAATCGCGACAGATCGCGATGAGTACCAGTTCGTCCTCCGCAATGAGGAGATGGACCTCCCGGCCCGCCTCGATCGCCTCCACATCGCTGTCGATCTTGAATTTGGCCCATTTGTAGATCTCGAAGAGAGGCTGGCCGCACCCGTCGAGGACCTGCGCGACGTTGCGCATCTTGCCGCCTACCGTTCGATGCCAGCTGCCAGCGATCACATATTGCAACGAAGAAGCTGGCCGGCCCATGCCGCTCATGCGGTCACTGACCTGATCGACACGTTCTTTGGGCATCGTCAGCTCCCCCCAGACCAAAGCCCGACACTGTGATGCTTCGGCCTGGTCGAGATGAACATCGACCATCTTTATCGCGTCGAAGCCCGTCAAGGCATCGACGAGGAAGAGCTTGTCTCCCGCCGCCACCTTTTTGATCGAAAGGCCCGGGAACAAAGCGGCACCATAACGACGACCTCCCACACCCCGCTCTTCATCCGCATGAGCGGCATCAAAGGCCGTAGTGGACCGGTGAAGCCGAACGGCGAAACCCTTGACGTTCGTGGGAATGACGCGGTGATCGCGAAGTGCGCGCCGCAGGAATGGCTTGCCGTCGATCAACGCCAGCGGCGTCAAGCGCGGAATGACGTAATGCCGACCATCCGTCGTCTGCCACTGGCGTTCAAGCTCTTCGTCGATGTCACTTTCGATGTATCTGCCAAACTCGGAAAAATTCAACTCGAGCGCACGCAAGAGGACAGCGGCATCGCGTAGCGCCGCCGTCAGGTCGCTATCTTCAGCGACCATGACCGTGCCCTGAGCGACCTCGTCGGCTCTGGCGATGGCATCTTTGGCCACCATCGCCTCGCTAAAAGTATCGAAGTCCTGCAAAGCCCATTCCGGGGTGTCGGCGATGGCCTCGTAAACCCATGCGATCGCGTCCCTGAGCGCGTCTTGGTCCTGTGGGTCGCATGCCGCCAGCCTGTCGTTGAGCAGGGCCCAGCGTTCGATCTCGATTCCCCGAGCGGGCACGACTGTCAGCGCGGAGGCAGTCACCTCCGGTACATCCTCGCCTTCGGCTCCTGCTGGGGTCGCGCTATCCATCGAAAATGGCAGCTTACCACATCCGTCTTGCCGATCGAATAGGTAAGAGTTCATCAGCTCGGTTCAGAGCCGACATTTTGATCCGAAATGGCTCGATTGCCTGATCAGGCTATCTCCGGGCAATGTATTGATCAAGGCTGCCGATCAGTTCCGCACCAAAACCACGTGGAAGAATGAGATGTGGCAGGCCGGTCGCATCGTGTCGGTCACCATCGCGATCGGCCTGAACGAATGGCTGCTTTCGAGCTTTACTGCCGGGCCGATGAATGACCGGGATTGTGAAGGGTTTCGGGCGCTTGCGTACGAAAGCCTCCAGTGCAGGAACCCGCGGCCCCCAGGTGCTGGTCTATGGGTAAATAGGCTTTGGAATGGTTCTGGCGGGTAAGTGCTGCCGATCCAGA
>Ga0308171_1001774_pt1 | contig 26577 bp, 20 predicted proteins | sample PhyGR1_FD_202135 | JGI IMG/M metagenome (GOLD analysis project Ga0308171, IMG submission 202135) | Phyllosphere microbial communities from UC Gill Tract Community Farm, Albany, California, United States - DLSLSG.R1 | ecosystem: Host-associated > Plants > Phyllosphere > Unclassified | place: USA...
TTCGCAGCCGATGAGCAGCGATCAGGATGTGCTGAACGTGACCATCAGCGGCTTCCACGGCCGCTTTGACGGGAAAGCGATCATTCGCGGCGAGTGGGTGCTGAACCGCCAGGGGCGTTTGATCAAACGGCCTTTCAACCTGGAGCTGAAACAGGGTGAAGACGGCTATGATGCCCTGGTGCGCACGCTGGCGCAGGGCTGGCAGCAGGAAGCCCAGGCTATCGCCAAGGTGTTGTCCCCCTGAAATGGCAATCAACAGCCATAATGCACCGGTGACGGCTTATGGTGATGGGATCAGATTCGGGATTAAGCCTGTTGACGACGTACCAGAATAAAAGAAAAAGTAAAAAAAGTTCCCACCTTACTTGGGAACTTTTTGATAAAAAATAACAGCATGACGACAGTCATTACCGCCGGCGCTCACAGCGTTGTCCATGCAAAAAAAAGCGTTATGGCAGCCAAGAGCATCAGAGCATCAGAGCATCAGAGCATCAGAGCATCAGAGCATCAGAGCATCAGAGCATCAGAGCATCAGAGCATTATCAGAACTGATATAGATATAAAGTTTTAGATATTATTCTCGTCTGATATGCGCAACCTCATGCATATCAGAAACTGAAGCGTTCACGTTTATTGTATTGTGACGAGTTCAACGACGCCATTTATAACAAACTGAACCCCCATACAGACCAGCAGGAATCCCATCACCCTGGAAATAGCATCGATTCCCGATGTTCCTACAAGCTTCATAACACCCAGTGACGCCCGCAGAGACACCCATAAAATCAGAGAAATGGCTATCGCAATCAAGGGGGGCGCGGTATAGGCGACCCACAAATCCAGATGCGATGTTTCAGCGCTGAATGTCGACGCGGCACTGATCAACATAGCAATGGTACCCGGGCCTGCCGTACTGGGCATTGCCAAGGGGATAAATGCTATATTTTTGGTTTTCCCCTTCTCACCGCTTTGAGGCTTGTTCACATCCTGCGGAAACAGCATGTTAAACCCAATAAAGGCAACGATCATTCCACCTGCAATTCGTAATCCCGGAATAGATATGCCAAAGGTATTAATAACAGCCTTACCGGCATACCATGCAACCATCATAATCACAAAGACATAGAAAGCCGCCATAGCTGACTGCTTCTTTTTTTCTTGTTCAGACATGTCGCCTGACAGCCCAAGAAAAAGGGCTACAGTAGTCAATGGGTTTACCAGCGGCAGTAATAAAACCAACCCTAGCCCAATAAGTTTAAATAACTCAAACATCTTTCCACCTCCTTTTAAAGTGTCCCCCCCGGAGCTATCTCCGAGGGTAAGTTCTATCGAGACTTCTCCCATTGCAGAACAGCGCTGATGGCAGCCGGCAATACCGTCAGGGTAAATAAGGTGGCAACGAATAGCCCACCAATAATGGCATAGGCCATAGGCCCCCAAAATACCTGATGCGCGATAGGTATCATCCCTAATATTGCTGCACAAGCCGTCAAGAGTATCGGTCTGGAACGATGCAGTGACGCTTCGACGATCGCCTCAGTATTATCTGCGCCTTGTGCTCTGTTTATTTCCACTTCTTCAATAAGGATCACGGCATTGCGGATAATCATCCCCGCCAACGCAATCACGCCAAGAATCGCGACAAACCCCATCGGTGTTCCGGTGGGTAACATGGCAGCGACAACGCCAATCAAACCGAAGGGGGCAATCAACAGCGCCAGCATCATGCGTGAGAAACTACGCAACTGCACCATCAGCAAGATCAGCATCACCAATAAGGTCACAGGTAGAACGGCGAATACTGAACGGTTGCCTTTCATGGCTTCAATGACGCTTCCCCCCTCGGTAATGTGATATCCCGGTGGCAGACTTTTGCGTAATTCATCGACAACAGGCGCCAAACTCTTGGATACGCCGGACGCATTCAGCCCTGGCGCAATATCCGTTTGCACCGTAATGAAAGGCTCTCGTTGCCGCCGCCACTGAATAGGTTCGGCCAACGTATAGCCTATCGTTGCGATCTGCTTTAATGGCACAACGCGCCCATCGGCCGTCGTTAATTGCAAATCCGCGACGGTTTCAATGTCTCTCCGCGTATTTTCCGAAGCCCGCAGCACCACGTTAACCTGACGATTTCTGTCTCTGATCGTCGTTACAGCGGACCCCGAATACATTTCAGCAAGAGCGCTGGCGACATCCTGAGAGCTTAATCCCAAGGCCCTCGCTTCCGTCTGATTAAGCGTTATATAGAGTTCTCGTTGCGGTTCTCCCGCAGTAAGGTTGACCTCTCTTGTCTGTGGGTTGTTGCCGAATTTACCCGCCAACTCCATGGATATCTCACGGATTTTGGTCAGATCCGGGCCGGAAACGCGATATTTCAACGGCCAACCTACCGGGGGCCCCAGCTCCAACGGCGAAGCACGCGTAACAAGATGGCCGAAATCTTTTTGCAGAATTTTTTCAAGCCTGGACTTCACCGCGTCACGCTCTTCAAGTCCCTTGGTGACCACGACCAATTGAGCGATATTTTCGTTATCAAGCAACAGGTCCATCGGCAAATAAAACCGCACGGCCCCCGATCCAACGTACGTCGTAAAATGATCAATATCGGGATCCTTCTTGAGGATTTCCTCCAAGCGAATGGCTTCCCTCGCCGTATCTTCCTGCACGGCATTTCTCGGCAAAGTCAGACTGACAAGTAACTCCGGCCTGTCAGAAGCGGGAAAGAACTCCTCTTCCATGTGCGAGGAGCCGATAAAAGCCATGGCCAGCAACAGAACCGCCACGATGCCGGTCATCCCTCGACGCTTAAGGATATATCGCAATGCACTTTCGTACTTTTGCATGACTTTACCTTTACCGTGGGCGTGTTCCTTCATCACCTTAGGTAAAAGCCACACGCCTATCAGCGGTGAAAAAAGTACGGCAACAATCCAGGAGTTGATAAGTGAAATCAGCACCACCATGAACAGAGAATAACAGTACTCCCCCGCACTCGACGTTGCGAAACCGACCGGGATAAAACCGGCGATCATGACCAATGTGCCGGTCAGCATCGGGAAAGCCGTCGTCGTCCAGGCTTTTGTCGCCGCCTTTTTGACAGGGTCTCCTTTCTCCAGGCGCGACATCATGATCTCTACCGTGATCATGGCATCATCGACCAGCAACCCCAGCGCAATAATTAATGCGCCGAGTGAGATGCGCTGTATGCCTATACCAGCAATTTCCATGCCGATAAACGTCATGGCCAGCACCAGCGGAATGGATGCTGCAACCACTAACCCGGCACGAGTGCCTAATGACAAGAAAGACACAGCCAACACAATGACAACCGCCTCAAGGAGCACTTTCATAAAGCTCCCCACCGCGTCATGCACCACCGTCGACTGATCGGCCACTTTCAGCACGTTGATACCCGCAGGCAAGCGGCTGGAGATATCATCCATCTTTTCGTTAAGCGCTTTGCCGAAATCCAGCATATTGCCTGTCGGAGCCATGGAGATGGCCAGGCCAATCGCCGACTCCCCGTTAACTCTGAAGGCCGGCGTCGGCGGATCGACCGCCTCGCGAGAGATAGTCGCAATATCCGTCAGAGGAACGAATTTATCCTGAATATGCAGTGTCAGCTGTTTGAGGCTTTCTTCCGATGCGAAAGCGCCGCTGACTCTCAACATGACTTTATCTTTGTCGGTTCTGATTTCTCCCGCCGGAGTCACGGCGTTTTGCGCGCTGATGGCGTTCTTGATTTGGTCGAGCGTCAGCCCCATGCCCGCAATTTTCTGCGGTGAGAATGATAAGATGACCTGCTCTTCTTTTACGCCCAGCAGGTTCACTTTCCCGACGTCTGGCAGCGTTAAGACGTCCGTGCGAACTTTATCAACCAGATCGCGCAGTTCGCGCTCGCTGAATCCTTCACGCGTAAAGCCATAGATGGTGCCGTAGGTATCATCAAATTCATCGTTGACGGCAGGTGAACTGACGCCGGCAGGAAGCTGAGGGGAAACGTCCTTGATTTTTTTCCTGACCGTATACCACAGTTCTTTCACTTTCTCCGGCGGCGTATTATCACGCAGATAGATAAAAATAACCGACTCGCCGGGCCGGCTGTAACTCTCCAAATAATCAAGATAAGGAACTTCCTGAAGTTTCTTCTCCAACGGATCGGTTACGAAATTGACGGTATCCTCCACAGAGGCCCCAGGCCAACTCGCGGAAACCACCGCCGTTTTAATGGTAAACGCCGGATCTTCATTACGCGGCAAGTTGTAATAGCTCATCACCCCGGCAATGGTGAGAACCAACATAAAAAAGGCAACCAGTTGCTGATTGGCAAGCGCCCAGGCAGACAGGTTAAATTTCTCAGGTTCAGAGGCATTCATCAGAATTTATCCTCCAAACTCACTTTCTCCCCAGACCGTAACTTGCTCACGCCGGCGATCACCACCTTGTCGCCAGGTTTGAGGCCATCAGCAATAAACACGTCCTCGGAGCTATAGCGAATAACGTTAACTTTGCGCAACGCCAAGGTCGATGTATCCGGTTGAACAATTAAAACGGCAGGATCCGCGCCATCACGGGTCATCGCAGACGCCGGCATAACAAACGCAGCCTGACCCGGGATCACGATACTTCCCTGCACCGTTGCGCCCAAAGCCATTTTCTCTGGAGGGTTCGGCAACGAGACTCTGACGCGCCAGGTCCGCGTCTGCTTATCCGCCTGTGGATTCACATCTCGGATCACACCCTCAGTCACGACGGAAGGATCGGAAAGCAGCGCAATCTTGACTTTATTATCGGACAGATTGCTGTACAAAATCGCTTCTGGAACGTCAAATACGGCATCCACGCCCTCATTGAGTGAGAGCGTAATGACCCCCTGCCCTGCACTGACAGTTTGGCCAGGGTTCAGGTTAACCGAAGTCACTACGCCATCCGACGGCGCAACCAGACGGGTGTAACCCAATTGCTCCTGAGCGATTTTCAAATTCGATTGAGCAGAGACGCGTTTTGCCGCAGCGACTTCAAGATTGACCTTAGCCTCATCAACCTGAGCCTGCGCGATAGCGCCGGTTTTGATCAATGATTGTAACCTTTTGAAATTAAGAGCAGCCAAGCGTTCTGCAGAAACTGCTCCAGCCAGTTCTGCTTGCGCACTACGCACTTGATTCTCGTTATTTCTGGGCTCCAACGTCGCGATCGTTTGCCCCGCCTTTAATTTGTCCCCCACATCGACTGGCCGGCTGAGGAGCCGGCCGTCAATACGAAACGAGAGCTGAGACTCCTCATGGGGGCGAATTTCTCCGGTATGCTTTATCAAAACTCCGCCAACCGGATTATCGACGACAAGCGTTCGTACGGAACGTGTAGGCACCTCCTGTGTCTTTGCTTTATCATCACATCCCGCCAAAAAAACGAACAGGGGAATAATAAACAGTTTCCAATATTGAAGTGAGAACACGCTCTTGACCGCACTTATTAACCTGAACAAACCTACTGACATAAGACATTCTCCTGATAGTCTGTCGAAGAATTAAACCTTTTTTATGTGTAGATTTAGTCCATGTTTTTTCAAGAAACCATCAAGACTCTATTTTCATTGGAAGAATGAGTAGAAATAGCATCCCACCGTCAGGATGATTCTGAGCACTAAGACTGCCGTCGTGCTCCCGGCTTATCGCCATGGCGATAGAAAGCCCAAGACCACTGCCCCCCAGATTTCTCGACCGCGAGCTCTCCTCTCGAGAAAAACGTTCGAACATCAAGGGCAAAAAGGCTTCACTGACGCCCGGCCCATAATCGCGAAAACCGACGACAACCTCATTATTAAAATGATTAACGGTGATGGTGAGTTTCTTGCCGGAATGCGCGTAGCGCATTGCATTTTTTATGAGAATCGTAACAACTTGCCCAATTCGGAACGGATCGGCGTAGACGAATACGGGAGCAGGACATTCAAATTCAATCGTGAAATCTTCCTGAGAAACCTCAGCCTTTAGCCATTGCAAACGCTCCTGAATCAACTCGCACAAATTAACGTGGTATTTTTCTAATGATAACGCCCCGGCTTGCGACAAGGACAGCGTTTGAAGATCATCAATAAGGCGATTTAGGCTGGTCAAGGGCTGCATGACCAGATTTAACTGCTGCTTGTCCGGCTCAAAAACGCCATCCATAATTCCCTGAAGGCGTGCGATTGAAGCCGTCAACGGCGAGCGTAGCTCATGCGCCATAGCGATATGAGAAGCACGCAACTCCCCTTCATAATAAGTTAGTTTTTTGGTCATCTCATTGAAATCGTGAGTTAGAGTAAGAAGTTCTTCCGGCGCTTTCTCTTCTAATTTTGCTTGCACAGAGAAATCCCCCTCGGCGACTTTTCTCGCGGCAACGACCAGGTAGGAAAATTGCTTCGCCAACGGCCGCGACATATAGAGCCCGAGTAAGACCATGAGAGGTATGGCGACAACCACCAAAATAGCCAGCATAATCCAATCCCCCGACGTAATCGACGGATTAGCAAAGTCAATGCCATACCAATAGTGAAAAAGGCTATAAAACCTGTACAAATCTTCATTGGGATTATTAAGTAAGTGCAGGAATTCCTTTCGGACATCCACCGGCATTTCATGATATAGAACCCAGGCGCTATAAATGGCATAGCGCAACCACATACAGAGTGCAATAATAACAATCACCCCGACAGATTGAGAAATTACCCTCACACAAATCCACTTCCAAAGCGAAATTCTTTTGCTTTTCTTATTCATTTATTCCAATACCTGTAGCCCATCGCTCTAACGGTCAGCAGTACATCATCCACCCCTACCGAATTGAGCTTTTTGCGCAAATTATAAATATGCGTATCGACAACCCGCTCAAATGCATCACTTTCCGGCAAACACATATTTAACAATGTTTGACGGGAAAACGCTCTTTTTGGCGCACGCATTAGCACAGATAACAATAAAAATTCAGTCGGTGTGAGATCCACTGCAATTTTAATATTTTCGGCGGGGCAGACGTGAACCAGCATCGCCTCTTCGTCAAGTTGTACCGGGCCACAAATAATAAGCTCGGATTTTATATTTAATGCAGTCGCTCTTCTCAGCACAGCATGAACCCGAGCAACGACCTCTCCCGGGTTATAGGGTTTCACGATGTAATCATCAACGCCGTGCCTCAACGAGGAGATCTTATCCTGAATCTCGCCGATTGCCGTCACCATGATGACCGGCACATCACTCTTTCTACGCACACGTGCCAATATTTCATTGCCATTTATTCCCGGCAGCATGACGTCTAATAAAACCAAGTCAGGTTGCCAGGAAAAAACCATCTCAAGCCCTTTAACACCATCGCCTACCTTAGCAACGGCAAAGCACTCTCTTTTTAGATAAGCTTCCAAGACTTCTGCAGCATGCATATCGTCCTCGATGATTAAAATTCTTTTTTCTTCCATATATTAACCTGCTATTCAGTCACGCTAACCAAGTAAAAACAATATAATAAAGTTTAGCACTTTTTTATTTAAAGAATAAACAAAAAACGAAGATAGTACATATCAGGCGATTAAAAATAAAGTCAGCACGACTTCATTCAAAATCAGCCTGACAAAAAACACGAAGCAATAACATTAAAATTCAAATAGTTATCTACGGAACAGCATTAACCCGAAAATAAAGTAACAGAAATTGATAACATCTTGACAAAGTTAAGCAATAATCGAGATTTCAATAGCGCCAACAGGTGAAGATATCGGGAGCCGATGCAATGGAAATGAGCAAAGTTGAACAGTCCAGAATATTTATTAATAGCGTTATCAATCTGTTGGAAATGCATCTCAGGCAACCGGTAAACATCATCAACCTGATTGATAAAACTGGATATTCCAGATGGTATGTTCAACGTAAGTTCTGCGCTTTGGCCGGCATATCGATGAAGTCTTACATCAGATCAAGGAAAATGACAGAGGCGGCGAAAATGATTTTATCTACAGACAGGAAGATCATAGATATTGCACTTGAATATGGTTATCTGGAACAGCAGGCTTTTTGTCGCATCTTTAAAAACCACTATGGCGTTTCCCCTACGATGTTTCGCAAAATGAATAAGCCACGTGAGGACATTTGGATATCGGCGAAAACAGTGCTTGTAAAATTTACAAACAATGGGAAATAAAATCGAGGGCATAACGAAGTTACAACATGTTGTCAGCGATGAAGAAAAATAGGATATGATTAATTAGCGCATGTTTATGACAAAAGGCCAAATAACCCATTAATTTTTATTTAGAATATCTTTTCACGAAAAATCAGCTCATTAAATTAGCAACATCCAGGCCAATGAATAACTTTCCTTGATTATACAATCAACGACATTTTCTGTCGCCAGCCACACGCGATCTTATTCGCTTAGTCCCAACCGGTGGCTTTCTCAAATACATTGTGATGCGACTGTCTTTTAGAATTCTTTTGCTTTCTCGAATGTCTGGGATATTGAGATGGTGCCGATAATAGGAATAAATTTTACTAAATAAGAAATTGATATTTATAATAAAAATTTAAATTCAAAAGCAATCTATACACACAATTATACTAATAAAAGCACGCCAGTGTAACAAGTACAAAATCCCCTCAACCTCACTTTCCTTTGCCTGCGATTTCCCACCAAAAAAGATTTATCCTAAAACTATGCATCCTCTTCACCATATAATTTTTATATTTATATTCATAGTATTAACTGGTTAACACGCTTATCAGCCCCTTCACTCCCCTTCACCTTTTGGTGCTGGCAGCAAGCCAAGGTTTCTTTCGCTGTCGCCCGATCGCTGCGATGAGTGACGGAAAGGCAGAAGTACAGCACAGTCAAGGCGACAACGAAGCCCCCTGCACCTGCGAACGCCCCATCTGGCGGAAGCCCAACCCTGTCAACAATGCGCCAGAAGCCGGCCCCAACACCACTAAACATGGCGAAGAGCGCGAACCGCTCAGCGAGGTTGCGCTTTCCGTTTACCTCGCTGCACGTACCCGCTTTAGCCAGCAGCACCATCAATCGATGGGAAGAATAGTGCACCGCTCATGCCGGTAAGGTACGCGCCACCAGAATGATGGGCCTCAGGGACTGCCCAAACTCTAGCAATAGATACCCCGCAACTCGGATCATGCAGCCCCAAAGGATAACGCGCTTTGCGCCGTACAGGTCAGAGAGTGTGACACCGAGGATAAACATGAAGGTACGCAACCCGATAACCAATCGGATAATGGCGCTGGAAAGCCGCATATTGTCGTGAAGGAATATCGCCAGGAAGGGGATGACCGCATAAAAACCGATATTGAAAGCAAATTGGCTGCCCAATAAAACGGGCAGCCGCAGCGTTGTGTCAGGACGAAGGGAGAAAAGAGACATGCCGTCGCATCCTGAACGAAAAAATGAATGTGCTTTTCACCATACACGCTTGTTGTTGGGTGTTGTTGCACTTTTTTTGGGGTTGAAACTGCAAACGCGGTACGCAATCATATGTTTCAATTTGTTTCGATGGATGTTATGTCTGAATATGCGCTTCTTTTCCTAGGCACTGTCCTGGTCAACAATTTTGTGTTAGTTAAGTTTCTAGGGTTGTGCCCGTTTCTTGGAGCTTCACGTAACATTGAAATGGCTATCGGGATGGGCTTGGCTACAACGTTTGTTATCACCTCGGTGTCAATTCTTGCCTGGCTGGCCAACCATCTAATGCTTATCCCTCTGAACCTAACCTATCTGCGAATTCTGGTTTATATCTTGGTGAGCGCTGTGATTGTTCAGTTCACAGAAATGATGATGCGTAAAACCAGTCCAACGCTTTACCGTTTATTGGGGATTTTTCTTCCGCTTATCACAACAAACTGCGCTGTACTCGCAGTACCCTTGATTAGTGGAAACCTCAACCATACTTTTATGCAAGCGGCTATTTATGGTTTTGGCGCTTCAGTAGGATTTTCTATAGTGATGGTTTTCTTTGCTGCGATGCGAGAACGCCTATTTGTTGCAAATGTGCCAGCTCCATTTAAAGGGGCATCGATTTCACTTATCACCGCAGGGCTGATGTCACTGGCATTTATGGGTTTTGCAGGCTTGGTTGAGTCCTGAAACTTGCCACCATTCTGCATAGACAGAGGTTGATGATTTGAGGTGATCCTAAAGCCTTTCTACAATCCCACTTTAACTTGTAAGGGAAATTGGAGCAATCCCAACTTTAAATTGTCACCATTAATTACTATCCACGAGATACCCTTGTAATACTTTAGAGTATATGAATGACTTCTCTAAGCCGCACTCATGGGGTCTTTTAGCAATATTCTTGTTCTACATTATCAACAAATATTGAACCAATAGAGTTCGCTGTGATAAAAAACGTCCAACTGGGAAGTAGGGTATGAATGAAGATTTGGCTTCAGTAATTTCGATTGGCAGTATTATGTTGTTTGTCTTGCTAGTAGGCACGCCTTCAGTTGTGACAACATACTTGCCATGACAAAAGGTCCCGTAGACCTTACGAGCGCATGCAACTCCGAACACATGCTTGGGCATCAGTACAGCGCCTCAGGGGGACAACTTGATTTTGTCAGGAGTACGTATGCTTCAAAAAGAGGACGCTCTGTGATTGCTACGCGCTCGACCGTAGGCAAAGGCACCATCTCACGTATCGTACCAAGCTTGGATGGCTAGGTCACGACGCCGCGCATCGATACGCACTTCATCGTCACAAAATAACCGGTTGCACCAGGTGGAGTAGAAGTGGGTAATGTGCGGACAAGGTCAGACATTGCGATCTGTCGTGGGCGCATCGGGAAAGCACAACCCGAACGTGGTAGTTCCATACTCGCTACCAACCCGACACGTTCCCTGATGCAGTTGCATTATCGATCTGACGATAGCCAATCCTAGCCCGCTGGCCTCGGTAGAATTGTGACGTGAAGGGTCCGCACGATAGAAACGGTCAAATATTTTTTCCTGTTGTTGTTGCGGAATCGCTTCTCCCCTGTTGGTAACGTTAACCGATATGCCACCGGGAAATGGAGAGGCAGAAAGGATAATTTCACTGGCCGGAACGGCATGCTTAACGGCATTGGACAGGAGATTCGCTAGCGCGCGACGAAATAGGAGGGAATCAGCATAAACCGTACCACCTGGCCCGACGGGACCCTGTACACGATTCTGTGTAAATGCCTTTTCTCAGAAGTGACCGTCCAGGCGGTCACCGAACTCGATAATAAAGCGGCTCATTGCCATTCGCCAGTCCCTCAGTGGCATGGTCCATTTTTGTGAGGCTGCCTGGATCGCCAGCCACACGACCTTTTTCACTGAGTCATCCGTTGGGAACACTTTACGCTTTTTGATGGCGTGTCTGATCACGCTGTTTAGCGACTCTATGGCGTTGGTCGTATAGATCACCTTACGGATGTCTGTTGGGTACGCGAAGAACGTGGCCAGGTTGGCCCAGTTCGCCTGCCAGCTACGGCTTATCTGCGGATAACGACTGTCCCAGGCACTGGAGAACGCTTCCAGTGCCTGCAGGCCTGCTTCTTCCGTGGTGGCCTGATAGATGGCTTTAAGGTCACGGGTGACGGCTTTGTAGTCCTTCCAGGAGACAAACCGCAAACTGTTTCGCACCATGTGCACGATGCACAACTGGATACGGGCCTGCGGATATACCGCGTTGATGGCATCCGGGAAGCCTTTCAGACCGTCAACGCAGGCGATGAGAATATCGGTCAGACCGCGATTCTTCAGCTCTGTCAGTACGTTAAGCCAAAACTTGGCACCCTCATTTTCGGCCAGCCACATACCCAGCAACTCTTTCTGGCCTTCGATATTGATACCCAGTGCCAGGAACACGGATTTGTTGATGACGCGACTGTCTTGCCGAGCTTTAAGGACGATACAGTCAAGGTAAACAATGGGATAGACGGCATCCAGCGGCCGATTTTGCCATTCTACAACCTGCTCAATGACAGCATCGGTGACCTTTGAGACCAGCGCCGGCGAGACATCGGCGTCATAGAGCTCTTTAAACGCGGCGGCGATTTCGCGGGTGGTCATCCCTTTGGCGTACAACGATAAAATCTGGTTATCCATGCCCGTGAGCCGGTTCTGGTTCTTCTTCACCAGTTGGGGTTCGAAGGAACCATCGCGATCGCGGGGTGTACGCAACTCCAGAGGGCCATCGCCAGTGATAACGGTCTTTTGGGTATAGCCATTGCGGGTGTTGGTCGCCGGTTTCGGCTGATTTTTATCGTAGCCTAGGTGATGGGTCATTTCAGCACTGAGCGCCGCCTCGACGCTGATTTTCTTTAGCAGGCGATCGAACTGATTGAGATCCTCAGGAGTTTTGAGATTTTTGGCCAGTTCGTTAGCCAGAGCCTGAAACTGTTTTTCGTCCATAAATTAACCTGTTTTTGATGTTGGATTGAACATATCAAAATCAGGCAATTACACAAATCTATGTACAGGCTCCCTGCTTCAGTTGAGTAACTTCACGCCCCTGCGATGCAGGGCATCACACTGGTGCCGATACACAATGCCTGCTCGACATTGTAGCCGGTCTCATGGTATCTAACGCTATCCAGACTCATTAAATTAGCGTCCGACCAAAGGCAGATCTTTGAGTGCGCAACACCTCTGCCTTTGGTCTATCCATTTGACTTCCAATCTTTTCTCAGAATCGCGTAAACAAAAGTATTGTCGTATCTTTCCTCACCCTCTTCCGTTCTAAACGCGACGAATTCTTTAAAACACCCTTCCTGTCGCATATGAAGACGATCACAAAGCCTCTGAGAACCAAAATTATAGTCTTCAACATAGGCATAAAGACGTCGGGCTTGTTTTTCAGAAAACAAATAATTAAACAGGGCCGCAACGGATTCCGTAGCATAACCCATGCCTTCATAGCGCTGATTAAAATGCCAACCTACTGACCAAGTATTTCTATCTGGCTCTTCCGCATTGTCTGCGAAGAGGTGTCCAATAACCCCATCATTCTCTTTGAGGCATACAGCAAACTGGCTGGCATCGCGTGCTCTTTTGCGAACTTCATCTTTTGCCTCTTCCAGTGAGTTTAACTTTTCGTCCTGAAAGCAAGGAGTACGCGGCGATGACAGGTAATCGAATAGTGCAGAGGCATCTTTGTCATTGAATGCCCGAATAATGAGTCGCGGTGTCGTAGTAACTATCATGGGTCCCCTATATCTTCTAACGAGTATTTACGTATTTTAAACAAGCACCCCCCCTGAGATAACGCCAAATTCGCCTAGATAACATTTTCATGCTGAGGTAACTGGCGTCGCAAAACAACATCATCATCGAGAATGTGCGATTCAAAATGGAATGCCCACATCAATATTGGTCATAGCTATCCTTTCAGAAAGAAACCATGATCCTACATATAGACGTAGGATTTATGATCCCGAGGCGAGTGTGTATCTCACCGCCTATTCTACCTTATTTAGTGCAGATAGCACGGGGGTATATCGCCACCAGATAAGCAGTGCCGCCATGGCGATAATGCTGAGGGCACCGAACGCCACTGAAAAAGAGTACCGACCAGCTATCATCCCCGTCAATGCCGGACTCATTGACGCTCCGGCTCCCTGCATAAGCATCACTACGCTCTGACCGGCATTGACATGCCCGCTTCCGCGCAGCAGAGATACGATGAAGCTTGGTACTGCCACACCCAGAATGCCCGCGGCCAGTCCGTCAAGAATTTGCACCGGTATCATCATAACAGGATCTCCGGTAGTTGCTGCCAGAGCAGCACGCACAGGCATTATCAGTAGCGCCAGCATAATCAATCGCCAGTACCCATACTTCTCTATCTGTCCCGAAATCTGAACCGCTACCGGGATCATCACTACCTGGGAAATAATTATAGTGGCTGCGGCATACAAACCCGGGTTAATAGAACCAGGAGTAGAGGCGATCCTCATGCTGAGCATCGGCAGCAACGCTGCATTTGCCAGATGGAACAACAACAGCGTCAGCCCTGTAACCAAAAGTGCCGAGTTTTTGAAGAGCACACTGAAATCAGGTACGTGTTGTTGAGTCGGAGATTCCAGTCCTCGTGCCGCGTTGTTGTCTATATCACTGCTGCGTATGGCCATCAGTGCAAGTAGCGTTAACAATGTCGTGCACGCCATGAGTATAAAAATCCCCCCAACGCCCCAGAACCAGGCAAGCCCCCCGGCAATCAACGCAGTTAAAAAGTTACCTGCATGGTTAAATGCTTCATTTTTCCCCACTTGGGCGTTGAATCCATGTTGCCCTGTCAGACCCAGTGTTATACCCGTCATGAGTGGCCCAACAAAAGATGCGCTTATTCCGCTGATAATGAGCAATAACGCGACCATGGCATTTCCATGAGTGAACCATAGCAGAAGTGTCGCCGTAGTGATGACTAGACAGAGCAGCGCCAGAAGCAATCTCTTACAACTGGATTTGTCCGTGATGACTCCCGCAGGAAGTGTTGTCAGCAACCCTGCGATTCCGCCAACGGTCATTATCAGCCCAATATCATCCGGCTGCCAGTGATGTTCCGTCAGGAAGATCCCCAGAAAAGGTCCCAGCCCGTCACGAACATCAGCGATGAAAAAACTTGTTAGGCACAATGCCTGCAGTGAACGAAGATACACACATTTTGTTTTTTGCATTATCAGTCCGCATTTCAACAAGAGATCGTGAAATAAAACACCGTCTTGAAGGAGTTACAAAAGAGCTTTCCAGCCCCCCGGTAAATAGATTCCTCCTTCCTCTTTCATCCTTATCTGGCTATTGATTTTTATCTTCATACGAGGAACTGCCCCTCTTCCTCCAAGCTTCTGCGCCTCAACACAAGGGCTCCGTGATTTCATATGTGATTGTGAAAGTTACTATAACGTTACGGAATCATATCTCATTGACACTCTATATTGGCCATTGTATAAAATCCCGCCTCAGTAATGAGTTTCATTTTCATTCAAAAAACACCCCGGATTTTCAAAAACGATTTTAATGAAGGATAGCTAATGAAAAAGGTCATCTGCGCGTTGGGTATAGCGTTTGCCTCGGTCAGTTCTGCTCTGGCAACCACCTATCCTTTAACCATCGAAAACTGTGGGTATAAAGAGACATTTTCCCAAGCACCTGAACGCGTGGTGGCACTGGGGCAAAATACCGTTGAGATTTTGCTCCTGCTGAACCTGCAAAACAAGGTAATCGCCAGTGCATTTTGGCCGACCAAAGTCTTGCCGCAGTTGGCTGAACAGAATGCGAAAATCAAGACGCTGACGGTAGAAATCCCTACGCTTGAATCCGTGCTTGCGCAGAATCCAGACTTCGTTGCTGCTCAATTACCGCTGTTGCTGGGGCCTGAAAGCAAAGTCGCCAAACGTGAAGATCTGGTGACCCTGGGCGTGAACAGCTATGTGTCACCGGGCATGTGCGCCACCAAAAAAGCCATCGGCGACATGTATGGCAGCCGCCAGAAGCTGTGGGATATGACCTATCTCTATAAAGAAATTGCCGATCTCGCCAACATTTTTAACGTTGAAGATCGCGGCCGGGCCGTTATTGCCGATTTCAAAAAGCGTGAGGCGAACCTGCGCCGGGAGTTCGGTAAAAACAAACAGGATCTCTCCTTTGTCTTTTGGTTCTCGAGCTCATCCCCTTCAGCTGACGCCTATGTAGGGGGGAAAAACAGCGCATCCGGATTTATCGCCAATGTGCTGGGCGGACACAACGCCATCACTTCCGAGACAGAGTGGCCGACGGTAAGTTGGGAAAGCATTATCGCGGCGAATCCGGATGTGATCGTGGTCTCCAGTCTGGATCGTAATCGTTGGGCGCTGGACAACGCGGCGGAAAAAGTCAAATTCCTAAAAAGCGACCCGGCCGTCAGCCAACTGGACGCAGTGAAAAAAGGTCATATCGTGGTGATGGACGGCCAGGCGATGAACCCGACAATCAGGACGCTCTACGGTGCAGAACAGGTGGGCGAACAACTCAGAAAACTGGGACTGAACTGATGACAACCGCCGTTCTTCAGCCTCGCAAGGGGCTGTTTCGGAGCTTCACGATCTTGCTCGCCATGGTGCTGTTATTCCTGGTGATCGCGATTGGCGTGAGCGTGGGGGAGCTTTCGATCCCGCTGCAAAGCGTCTTTTATGCCATCATTAATAAAATGGGGCTGACTGAAATGCCGCTCAGCCGAATCCAGGAAAGCGTGATTTGGGACTTCCGTCTGAGCCGTGCACTGGTGGCAGCATTCAGCGGCGCAGGGTTAGCCATTTGCGGCGCCGTTTTGCAAAGCTTGCTGAAGAATGCGCTGGCCGAGCCTTATGTACTCGGCGTTTCTGCCGGGGCATCGACGGGGGCGGTTTCCGTCGTGGTTATCGGCATAGGCACCGGAGCCGTCTCTCTTTCTGCGGGTGCTTTTGCCGGGGCATTTGCCGCCTTTGCCTTTGTCGCTTTTCTGACCAACGGCGCGCGCGGCGGAAATGAACGCACTATTCTGGCAGGCGTTGCGGCTTCCCAGCTCTTCAATGCGATTACCGCTTACACCATCAGCACGTCGGCTAGCGCGCAGCAGGCGCGTGATGTGATGTTCTGGCTGTTGGGCAGCTTCAGCGGCGTACGGTGGCCTGAATTCCAGCTGGTGCTGGCGGTGGTGGCGATAGGGCTTGCCGTATGCCTTTACTATTCCCGGGCATTGGATGCATTTACTTTCGGTGATGATGCCGCCGCATCGCTCGGTATCGCGGTGCCCTGGGTGCGTCTGACTCTTTTTACCGTCACCGCACTCATCACCGCGACCATCGTCAGTATGGCGGGCTCTATCGGCTTTGTGGGACTGGTGGTTCCGCATGTGATGCGTTTCTTTTTTGGCCCGCTGCACCGGACGTTGCTGATTGCCAGCGCGTTGGCGGGGGCTATCCTGATGGTGCTGGCCGACATTGCCTCTCGTCTGCTGATTGCGCCGCAAACTCTGCCGGTCGGCGTGGTGACTGCGCTGGTCGGGGTGCCTTTCTTTGCCGTGATTATTTACCGTTCAAGGAATAAGTGATGAGCATATCCGCTGACAACATTACCTGGAAGGTAGGTAAAAAGGTCATCGTCAATGGCGTCTCGCTGAGCGTTTCTCGCGGTGAAACCGTGGGGCTGCTTGGCCCCAATGGTTGCGGTAAATCTTCGCTTTTGCGCATCCTGGCGGGCCTGCGGCGCCCGGATGCCGGCCGCGTGACGCTGGATGGGCAAGACATTGCCCGTATCGCCAAAAAGCGGCTTGCCCGCCGGGTAGCTTTCGTTGAGCAGCATGGCATGACTGAGGCCAACATGCGCGTTCGCGACGTGGTCAAACTCGGGCGTATTCCTCATCACTCCGCTTTTTCGAACTGGAGCGCGCACGATGATGAGACCGTCACTGCCGCCCTGCAAAGAGTGGACATGCTGGAAAAAAGCGCTCAAGGCTGGCTGAGTCTCTCCGGTGGGGAACGCCAGCGGGTACACATTGCTCGTGCGCTGGCGCAGACGCCCAGCGAGATCCTGCTGGACGAACCGACCAACCATCTGGATATTCACCATCAAATGCAGCTCATGCAATTGATCAGCGAGTTACCCGTTACCAGCATTGTGGCCATTCACGATCTCAATCACGCAGCGATGTTCTGTGATTCGCTGATTGTAATGCAGGACGGGCAAATCATCGCCACCGGGACCCCCGAGGATATTTTGTCGGAAGCGTTGCTCTGGGATGTCTTTCGGGTGAAAACGAAAATCGAGATCTCCCGCTTCCATGGTAAAAAGCACATTCATTTTATCGTTTAGGATGCGGTTGCATGTCTCTTTTCTCCCTGCGTCCGGCCACGACGCTTCAGCCGTCCGTTTTATTGGGCAGCCAGTTTGTTTTTAACATCGGCTTTTACGCGGTTGTCCCCTTTCTGGCGATATTTTTGCGCGACGACATGCGGCTCTCCGGCGCCATCATCGGATTGGTTCTCGGATTGCGTACCTTCTCGCAGCAAGGGATGTTCATCCTCGGCGGCGCACTTTCTGACCGGTACGGCGCAAAGGTTATCATCCTGTGCGGCTGCATTGTTCGCGTTGTAGGCTATCTGCTGCTGGCGTTTGGGCAGTCCCTATGGCCCATCATTCTGGGGGCGTGTCTTACCGGCATCGGCGGCGCACTGTTCTCTCCATCGATTGAAGCGCTACTGGCTAAAGCGGGTACGTACAGCGAGTTAAACGGAAAGCGCAGCCGCGCTGAGTGGTTTGCACTTTTCGCCGTGTGCGGCGAACTCGGTGCCGTGTTGGGCCCAGTTGCCGGCGCGCTGCTGACCGGGCTCGGCTTCCGCCAGGTGGCGTTTGCTGGGGCGGGGGTGTTCGTCGTCGCTTTGTTGGTGCTGTACTTCTGCCTTCCTGCCGCTCATCACAGCGCGCGGGCGCTAAAAATATTGCCCTGGTGGACGACATTCCGTCAGCCGCGTTTCGTCGCCTTTATCATCGCTTACAGTTCGTGGCTTTTAAGCTACAACCAGCTTTATCTGGCGCTACCGGTTGAGATTCAGCGTTCGGGTGGCAGCGAAAAAGATCTCGGCCCACTTTTTATGCTGGCTTCCGTCCTGATCATTGCTCTCCAGCTTCCGCTGGCACGTTTCGCACGGCGAGTGGGAGCGATCAAAATCTTACCGGTGGGTTTTTTGCTGCTGTCTGCCGCTTTTGGGAGTGTGGCCATGTTCGCCGCGACACCGCCGCTGGCAGGCTGGCTGCGGTTGATGCCTTCGGCATGTCTGGTCACCCTTTTAACGTTGGGGCAGATGCTGCTGGTGCCATCGGCTAAAGATCTGATCCCGCGATTCGCCGATGAGTCGACGCTTGGCGCGCACTATGGTGCGTTAGCCACCGCCGGGGGCTTTGCGGTACTGGCCGGTAATTTGTTGCTTGGCCCGTTGCTGGATGAGGCGCTGGTGCCTTCAACGCAGGCCATCTATCCCTGGCTGCTGTTGGCACTGTTTCCCTTGTGCAGCGCTGCGGCTATGACCGTGATTTGTCGTCCACTGCAAGGTGCATCGAACGCGAAAGCCTGAATAGGATGATATGGCCTCATCCACAAAGTTTAAGGTATATCATTTGGTTTCTTAATGATGATGTTTAGGTAAGAGACTTATTGATTGAACAAAAAAAATAAGAACGGGACCAGGTTAGGAAGTTATTTTTGAAAAAACATTAATTCTCTCGCGATAGCACCCTCGATTAACAAGCCAAATAGTTATTTACCTAATTTCTTATAAAGCCTTACCATTGCAGAAAATACGGCCATTTATAAACACAGGTCTAGCAATTCTTAAACGCTCACTGCTATGATAATGATTATTTTGTAATTCATGGAATACCCGATTACACTACTACAAGTTTTATATTTTGTTGCGCACCTTGAATTTCACGATTCAACCATATGATTTTATTATGAAATTACAAGGCGCCACCACTTTTACTCGTTCGTTTGACTACCGTTTTAATTCATTTTGTTACATTTTATTTTTTGATAGCGGTAAGTCCGATATGAAAGCACGTATTTTAGGTTGGGAAAAATCCACTAGGGAAGAGTATGGTTATGCATACACTCTTTTCGGCGGGAGTGTGTGTACACATCCCGATGTGGTTGACTTTTTGAGTAAGCGTCTTGCTCCCCCTGATTTTTATGTTTATAAACGGAAAGGTGATGTTATAGCTGCTGCTTTTTCACTAAATAATGAGCTTTCTCTTAAGAAGCATAATTACCCTATTTTTTTTGATGATATCATCATCCCGTTTAAAAAGGGCAGTGGAAAAATCTTAATGCCATTTAAGACAAAACAGCTATCTCATCATCATAAAGGGGACTTCTCCAATTGTATTCATTGGCAGAAATTAAAAAGGAAAACCTGTGTAGTCAAGGATGACTTTTCTAAGAAAACCCATAAAAAAAGACGAGCCGAATATGAATACTTCATTAATAACGGAGGGGAATGTTTATCTATTGATAAGTTTTCTGACAAGGCGTTATCAGAGATTTATATTTCTTTATTTAAAAAAAGATGGGGTAAAAAGCTAGAATGTTATTCAGAGGAGATTCTATTAGACGTCTTTAGTGAGTTACGCCATCTGGTGTTTGGCCATGTACTGTTGATTAACGGGGTACCCTGCGCATATGACCTTGTATTAAAGGCCGAATGCAAAGAGTGGATTTTTTTTGACTGCCATAATGGTGGTGTTGATCAAGCCTTTGCCAACTATAGTGTGGGGAGTCTCCTCATGTATAAAAACATAGAGTTAGCGAAAAAGACAGGTAAAGAAAAAAATATTAAGACAATCTACTCGTTAGGCATGGAAGATCCACGATGGGAGTATAAAAAGCAATGGTGCAACGTGCTAACTTTAGGCAGATCCCTGATGCTTTGAAATAATAATTATTTCATTATTAATTTTAATAAAAATAAAAAATCAAGACCTGGCGACACTATTCAATAATAACTGCCGCCAGTTTCTTTATAGAACCTTAATATTATCGCTGAGTAAATTTCTCGCTATAAAACTTTCAATATCCTCTTTTGCCTGTAATAACGCAATTGAAGAGGGAAAAGTAAACAAATGTTCGCTGTAGCCAAACAGCATTGCATCCAGTTGTCGTGCTGTACGGTGTACATCGACTCGCTGAAAAACACCCTCCTCTAAACCGGAGTCAATGATATAAGTTAATACCTTGTGCCATTCCTCTAAAAAGAATTGCATCTGTTCGGCATAAGCTCCGTTGTGGGTGGAAAGTAACCATAACGAACCATATAGTTTTCTGGTAGGGTCAGGTTCTTCTGAGATCATGCCATGAATGAACTCTTGAAGTTTCTGAATAGCAGGTAGCGGTGTGATGATAGTACGAAACTCTGCCAATTCGCTGCGCATGAAATTAGCAACGGCTTCGATGCTCAACGATTGCCAATCTTTAAAGTAATGATAAATATGGCTTCTGGAGACACCAATATGCTCAGTAAGCTCACGCGTAGTGACGTTTTCTATGCCCTTTTCGATAAATAGCTCGACGACACCATTCAATATTTTTTCTCTCATGAGCTCTGATTTAGCTTTCATTTAACCTCTCCCATTGACTTTGAGCAATCGCTCAAATAGCATGCACGCATGTGTTGAGCGGTTGCTCAATTTTTAATTTTAACAGAAAAAAACGTCATGAGCAGTCATAATATCGCAGCCCAAAAGCCAGTCGGAAGTGCAAGCAATACATTGAAATTACTGGCAAAAAGAAACAAGAAAAAGCTGTTCTTCACTTTTTTTCTGGTTGTTGCCGAAAACCTGACCTATCTTCTGTACCCGATTTTGGCTGGTATCGCCATCAATGCCATCATGGCCGGGCAGACGCTGAATGCAGTGCTTTACGGATTGATGATCTTATTTATCTGGTGTCTGGGAGCTGCACGTAGAAGCGTGGACACCCGCACTTTTGCCAAGATTTATGCTGCTCTGGCGGTTTCTGTTGTTATGGCGCAACGCAGAAATAATCTTAACCACTCTACCGTTGCAGCCCGGGTGACCCTGTCCAGAGAATTTGTCGATTTCTTTGAGTTGCACTTACCTACGCTCATTACATCACTTTCCTCGATGATAGGTGCAGCGGTAATGTTGTTGATCATCGAATTCTGGGCAGGGATTTCATGTTTGGCCATCTTGGTATTCCTGGCTTGTTTTCTGTCCGGATTTACCAGGAAAAATGAGGTGCTTTATAACAAATTGAACAATCGCCTTGAAAAAGAGGTCGACTTTGTTAACAAAGCTTCAACGTTATCTTTGAACCGGCATTATTCTACGCTTGCCAAGCTGCGCATAAGACTTTCTGATCGTGAAGCGTTGGGGTATTTGTCGGTCGGTGGTCTTGTCGCCATGCTGTTTAGCCTGACGATTATATGGATGTCCAATTCAGTGAACATCAATGCCGGTCATATTTATTCGGTAATGACTTACTTATGGATGTTTGCCACAAGCCTGGATGATGGACCTCGATTGCTGGAGAAGTATTCCGAACTCAAGGATATTGGTAGACGTGTCAATACAGAATCAGAGTAAGTTGGACAATGAGCTCACCCTTATTATTACATGATGCTTTTGACGTATGGAACTGAGTATATAAGGTGGGAAAGTGAATCGTAGTTTGATTCAGCATACTATAGCATTTTATGCTTTGCAGTCACATTAATCCATAACCACTTTATAATTAATTTGGATGGTGTTATATGTCCCTTTTTTTTATTGAACGCCCCGTCTTTGCTTGGGTTATCGCACTATTTATTATACTTGGTGGCGTTCTTGCTATCCCCCAGTTACCGGTAGCCCAATATCCCGCTGTCGCACCACCCAGTGTGACAATATCTGTTACCTATCCTGGGGCAACACCGGATACCATGAATACATCCGTGATATCACTGCTTGAGCGTGAAATCTCTGGGGTAGATAACCTGCTTTATTTTGAGTCGTCCAGCGATACATCGGGTGTCGCTTCAATAACAATGACGTTTAAACCTGGTACTGATATCAAACTTGCTCAGGTAGACGTTCAGAACCAAATCAAGGTGGTAGAGGCGCGCCTTCCACAAGTTGTGCGGCAGAATGGAATAAACGTGGAGTCAGCCAACTCTGGCTTTCTGATGTTGATTGGTTTGAAATCACCTTCAGGCCAGTATCAAGAGGCTGACTTAAGTGATTATTTTGCTCGTCATATCACTGATGAACTGCGTCGCGTACCAGGTGTAGGTAAAGTTCAGCTTTTCGGCGCAGAAAAGGCAATGCGTGTTTGGTTGGACCCGATAAAAATGTTTAGCTACAAGCTATCGGTTAATGATGTCATTACCGCGATTAGCCGACAGAATCTACAGGTTTCACCCGGTAGGATTGGTGATGCTCCAGCAGCTGTTGGGCAAAAAGTAACTTACCCTATTACTGTGAGCGGACAGCTTTCTTCTGTCGAGGAGTTTCGCAATATCACCCTTAAAGCGAATGTCAGCGGCGGTCGTTTAAAACTGGCTGATATTGCTCGCGTAGAGCAGGGCTTGCAAAGTTATGCATTTGAAACGCGTGAAAATGGCCAACCAGCAACCTCTGCTGCCATCAAACTATCACCGGGCGCTAACGCCATCAGTACGGCTGCCGGAGTCCATGCGCGACTTAAAGAGCTTTCAAGCACAATGCCACAAGGGATGGCATTTTCAGTCCCTTTTGATACCGCCCCTTTTGTCAAATTATCCGTACAGAAAGTCATCCAAACGTTCATTGAAGCAATGGTTTTGGTGTTCCTCGTTATGCTGCTTTTTTTGCATAAACTCCGTTGCACGCTTATTCCGGCTATCGTGGCACCGGTTGCATTGTTGGGCACGTTCACCGTTATGCTGTTCAGTGGTTTTTCCATCAATGTACTGACCATGTTTGGCATGGTGTTGGCAATCGGCATCATTGTAGATGATGCTATCGTAGTTGTGGAAAATGTCGAACGTCTGATAGAGGAGAAAGGGCTTCCTCCCAAGCAGGCGACACACCAAGCCATGGAAGAAATTACTCCCGCCATTGTCGGTATTACTCTGGTCTTGACCGCAGTATTTATCCCTATGGGGTTCGCCAGCGGTTCGGTGGGAGTCATTTACAAACAGTTTACGCTCTCTATGGCCGTATCTATCTTGTTCTCCGCGTTTTTGGCGTTGACGTTGACTCCAGCTTTATGTGCATCCCTGCTGAAAGCACATGAACTAAAAGAGAATCAATCGGGTCGCTTTTCACGTTGGTTTAATCGCAGATTCAATGCGTTAACTATTCGTTATGAAACGGGGTTGATATATATATTGAAACGTGGGGGGCGAGTAATGTTACTTTATGTTGTCCTCTGCGGCCTGCTTTTTCTTGGGCTGAAAAAGCTCCCCTCATCGTTTTTGCCTGAGGAAGATCAGGGATATTTTATGTCATCAATCCAGCTTCCTTCCGACGCAACCATGGAGCGTACTCGTGAAGTTGTGAAACACTACGAGGCGGCGATAGCAACCCGTAGTGCCATCGATAATAATGTCTCTATTCTTGGCTTTGGTTTTTCCGGTTCGGGCCAAAACACAGCGATGACATTTACAACACTAAAGGATTGGCCATATAGAAATGGGGTAACGGCTCAGGATGAGGCTCATTTTGCTGAAGCCGCAATGAAGGATATTGATGATGGTAAGACAACCAGTCAATTGCCGCCGGCTATTTCTGATATGGGAACTTCCTCAGAGTTTATGATGTACATAGAAGATCGCGGTGGAAAAGGTTATCACGCATTGAAAAAGGCAACAGATCAGCTTCTTGTGCACGCTAATCAAAGTAGGGTTTTGGGAGGGGTAGCTATTGATGGCTTACCTGAGGGTGTAAGTCTTTCATTAAAGGTCGATAGAGAGAAGGCCGAAACTTTTGGCGTATCATTTAATGAAATTGGCGAAGCGCTCTCTGCGGCTTCTGGATCTTACTATGTCAATGATTACACTGATAACGGCCGTGTTCAGCAGGTCATTATTCAAGCTGACATAGCTTACCGGATGCAACTCGCGGATTTACTCAAAATCTCTATCAAAAATAAAATGGGAGAGATGGTGCCCCTTTCAACATTCGTGTCTTCATCATGGACTTTGTCACCGCAGCAATTGAATCGCTATCAAGGGTATCCCGCACTCAGAGTGACAGGTAGTGCCGCTAATGGGCATTCTAGTGGAACTGCCATGGCAGAGATGGAGAGACTGGCAAGAGATCTCCCCGAAGGCTTTAAAGCTGAATGGGCAGGTAGTTCGCTCCAGGAAAAAGAGTCAGCTTCACAACTTCCATTGCTTATTTTGCTCTCTATTCTTGTTGTGTTCATGGTGCTGGCAGCCCTTTATGAAAGTTGGGCAACCCCTTTTGCCGTGATGTTGGTTGTACCGTTGGGGCTTATCGGTGCGGTTTGCGCAGTCTTCATTGCTGACATGTCAAATGATGTGTTTTTTAGAGTCGGAATGATAACGATCATCGGGCTTTCTACTAAAAACGCCATTTTGATTATTGAGTTCGCCAGACAACTACGAATGCAAGGCATGGATATTTTTTCCGCAATATTGCTGGCATCCCGGCAGCGATTGCGCCCTATAATGATGACTTCACTCGCCTTTACGCTCGGTGTTGTACCGTTAATACTCGCTACCGGCGCCAGTGATAAGACCCAGCACTCCATCGGCACTGGCGTTTTTCGCGGTATGATAAGTGGAACATTATTAGCCATATTCTTTGTTCCTGTCTTCTATCTATTCGTCATGCGTATGCTGGAAAAAACAAAGCTATAAGTGGCCAGAGCAAGGGGAGGAATGCCCTTTGCCAGCAATACGCATTACGATTCAGGACAGGAATGGAGGCATTTCTAATATCGTGGAATTGCTAGCAAGCTGAGCACTATACTTTGAAGGAAAAAAACCGGCCTGAGCCGGTTTAGGAGCGCTTGTCGTTTTTATACCGGCCGCTCTGCGGCCGGGGTAATGCCCTGGTGTTGCTGTATATCTTTCAATGTCACTATAGGCGGTGCAACGATTGAGCGTCCAATGGGTTCGGCAGATCAATAAAGGGCGATTGATCGGCCTGGCCGATCGACCCGCTCATCGTCACACCGTACCGCACTTCGGCAGCCAGTCCGCTTCACACTCTTCACTCAACACCACATTGGTTTGCATTCCCTGCTTGGTACGGCGTTTCAATAGCGTATGCTCATACTCTTTCAGCGTCTGCGGCACCGCCAGCCCAAACGCCGTCAGGTTCATCACATGCTGATAGCCCCGTGCCGCCATAAACGACAGGTAGGCGTGGTACAGGTAGCGGCGCGGGTTAGGCGGGATGATATTGGCATTACCGATCATCATGCCTTCCGGGGTGCCCAGCACCGTCAGGTAACCGCAAAAATCAACCAGCGGGTCGGCCTGTCGTTTGATGGTCAGCGCCTCGTCCGAGCTTTGCTGCGCCTGGAGCAATGTGCGGGCCTCGTTCGGGTCGGCGAAGCGCTGCATCAGGTGGCGCACAATCACCGCCAGCTCCTGGGTGATTTTGTCCAATAGCTGCGGGTCGCGCTCGGCCAGCGGTATCGCGTCCGGGAAGGTAATAATCACTCGTCGCCGGGAGACGCCGCCGCTACGGTCGCTGAACTGCATCGGGTTGTTATTCACTGCCAAAATCACCGCCGGAATATACGCCGCGTAGGCGTCGCGGTATTTGGGGTCGATGGCGACCGCATCGCCGCCGGTGATGGCCTTGATACCCGCCCCGTCACCGCTCCACTTCTCCTGGTCAGGCAGGAGTATCAGCGAATAGCCGACCACGCTGGCACGCTCGCGCGCCGACTCCAGGTTATCGATGGTGGCCGAGGTGGTGTTATCGGCACCGGCCAGCAGCCGGGCGATGGCCGCCATGACGCTCTTGCCGCTGCCGCCGGGGCCGGTCACCTCGAGGAACAGCTGCCAGTCGTAGCGGTTGGCCAGCACCATAAAGAGCGCCGCGAGG
>Ga0308171_1001776_pt1 | contig 26574 bp, 23 predicted proteins | sample PhyGR1_FD_202135 | JGI IMG/M metagenome (GOLD analysis project Ga0308171, IMG submission 202135) | Phyllosphere microbial communities from UC Gill Tract Community Farm, Albany, California, United States - DLSLSG.R1 | ecosystem: Host-associated > Plants > Phyllosphere > Unclassified | place: USA...
GGCTGAAGTCAGAAGACGTCAGCCGCTTATTTTTGTGTAAGCAAACCTCGCCTTCCGGCAAGGTCTCACTTACAACACAGAAATGGATTCCGGGTTGCCTGATGACCGGATGCTTTCGCAACGTAGTGACGATCAATCAGCTTACAAGTTACTCCCCTTTGCAGGAGGCTAAGTTACGGTTTAGCCGCACAGGAAGCAACCTATCTCAGACATATTTAGAAATATTTACACAGCAGCCTCATCGGCCGGGAAGATTACACCAGTCTGGCGACGGATTTCGGTCAGAAGCGCAGCAGTAATGCGCGAAACCTCTATTCCGGGATGGTCCACCTGGCGCTGCTCAACCAGCCGCGCAAACGCGGCCGCTTCATACAGCATGGTGTTGATATGCTGCGGCTCACTCAGCGCCTGCTTTTCAGCACCACGAGGAATAAAGGTCAGTTGCTGGCACTCAGAGAGCTTTTCAATCACCAGCGCGCCTGCTTCACCCTGAATCTCGCTGGGCAGGCTGGAATTACTCACCTTCGAATGCAGAATCGTCACGTCGAAATCGCCATAGCTGAGCACGACTACGCCATGTGCGTCCACACCGCTCGCAAGCAGCGTCGCGGTAGCGTGCACCCGGTCTGGCCGGCCCCACAGCGCCACCGCTGAAGCCAGGCAATAATAGCCGATATCCATAATAGAGCCATTCGACCAGCGCGGATCAAAAGTATTGGGGTTCTCGCCGTTGAGATAGCGCGGATAGCGTGAAGAGTACTGGCAGTAACACAGCAGCGCTTTCCGCAGTTTACCCACGTCAGGCAGCGCCTGCTGCAGCCGCAGGAAATTTGGCAGGCTGGCGGTTTTAAATGCCTCAAACAGCACCACCTGATGCTCACGGGCGCAGGTGATCATCTGCTCCACTTCGGCCAGATTAGAGGCCAGTGGTTTTTCGCAAATCACATGCTTGCCGTGCGACATAAACAGCAGCGCCTGCTGGCAGTGCAGGGCGTTGGGGCTGGCCAGATAGACTGCATCAATCTCCGGGCTGGCGGCCAGGGCTTCCAGTGAGGTAAAGGTCTGTTTGCAGGGATAATCGGCAATAAAAGCGTCGGCCTGCTGCTGACTGCGTGAATAGACCGCACAGAGCTTCATCGCTCCGGTTTCATGAGCGGCATCAATAAACTGGCGTGTAATCCAGTTTGTTCCCACAATGGCAAAACGAATCACGTCATCTCTCCGGCAGCGTTAAAGCGGCAGAGTAACATCTCTCCGACGCGGTGCAATGGTGCCGGGCGGGCAGGGATTGATCCTGCGATCCGCATTCCAATAATATGCGGAAGCGATGATGTTTATGAATCAACCAGGGAGCGCAGGTGAAAGCAAGTAAGCACGCATTAAACTGGACCACACTTCTGATCGCTATTCCGGTCGGGTGTGCGGCGTCGCTGGTGACGCTGGCTTTTCGCGGCGTCATTGAACTGATCAACCATCTGCTGTTTGCCCGCAGTGGTGAGATTACCGACTCCCTGCATCTCTGGCCGTGGATCTTCTGGCCGCTGCTGGTGGGGGCGGGCGGCGTGCTGGCGGGTTATTTCCTGCGTTACGCGGTTGCCATTGAGCAGCAGCAGACGGTGAAAACAGATTATCTTGAAGTGATTAATGCCCGGCTTGATGCGGTGCCGACCAAAACGTCGCTGTTCCGTGCCCTGTCGTCGATTGCCAGTATCGGCAGCGGGGCATCGATCGGTAAAGAGGGGCCGATGGTGCAGCTCTCGGCACTGTGCGGCAGTGCGATTGGCCGCCTGTTACCGGCGTCTCTTAATCTGAAGAACAGTGACGTGGTGGCGATGGCCGCCGCAGCCGGCCTTGCGTCGGTCTATCATGCGCCGCTGGCCTCGGCGATTTTTGTGGCGGAAATTGCGTTTGGTATTTCTGCGTTGCAGCGGCTGATCCCTCTGATTATCGCCTCAGCAACAGCGGTGATGACCATGTGGACGCTGGGCTTTCGCAGCGCGCTCTATCCGCTGGCGGATGCAAACTTCGCCATGGATCTCAGTAGCCTGCTGATGACGGTCGTCATTGGTTTGAGCGCCGGTCTGGCGGGCTGGATTCTGATTAAATGCATCGCCCGCAGCAAAGTGCTCTTCAGCCGGGTCGCCTCGCTGCCCGTGCGTCTGGGCGCGGGCGGCTTTGCGGTGGGCTTACTGGCGCTGATCTCCACCGATATCCTCGGCAACGGCTACGAAGTCATCGTCAAAGTCATGGCGGGCGACTATCTGCTGCCGGGACTGCTGCTTTTGCTGGTGCTGAAAACCCTTGCGACCAGCCTGTCGGTGGGGTCGAACGCCGTTGGCGGACTCTTTACGCCCTCGCTGCTGATTGGCGCGCTGCTTGGCGTCATTATCGCGACGATGGGGGCGGCGTTACATCTGCCGCTCGGCAATGTGCTGCTCTATGCCGCGATTGGCATGGCGGCGGTGCTGGCGGCGGTCAGTCAGGCGCCGTTGATGGCGATGCTGATGGTGCTGGAGATGACGCTCAACAGCAGCCTGCTGTTTCCGCTGATGATCGCGACTGTGCTGGCGTCGATGGTGGTCTATCGTCTGCAATCCGCCAGTACTTATCCGGTCGTGAGTCATCACTTCAACCGTTCAGAAGCGAAATATGACTTCGATAACATGCGCATAGCTGAGCTGATCATTCCCGGTGCGGCGTTGCAGCCGGAGGAGTCAGTCGGGCAGGCGCTGGCGGTCAGCTCGCTGAAGCGTGAACGCTATGTCTATGTCATCAATGCCGCAGGCGCTTTCCTCGGCGTGGTCTCGATTCATGAGATTTCGCGCCGGGTGCTGGCGCAGGAGATCACCCTGGACTCACCGGTACAGTGCGTCATGGATCAGGATTTTCCGGTGATCTTTGAAAATCAGAGTATGCGTGAGGGCTGGGAGGCGTTTGCGGCAGTCACGCTGGAGCGACTGCCGGTGCTGAATAATCCTCAGGAGCGACGCTTTCTGGGGGCGCTGACCAAAACCAGCCTGATTCAGAAAGCGCAGGAGTTTCTTTAAGCTGCGTTGCCGCGCATCGCCTGGTCTGTCATCCACAGGCGGGCATCAAATTCGAGCTGGTGGTAATCCGGCTCCATATGGCAGCAGAGCTGGTAAAACGCCTTGTCGTGATCTTTCTCTTTCAGGTGTGCCAGCTCATGCACCACGATCATCCGCAGAAATGGCTCCGGTGCGAGACGGAAAAAGGTCGAGATGCGGATTTCCGCTTTCGCTTTAAGCTTGCCGCCCTGGATGCGCGAGATGGCCGTGTGCAGCCCAAGTGCATGCTTCATCACCTTGATTTTGTTATCCCACATCACTTTGCTGATTGGCGGCGCGTTGCGCATATAGCGGTTTTTTAGCGCCTGCGTGTAGTCATACAGCGCTTTATCACTCATCACATCATGGGTGTCAGGATAACGTTCCTGCAGAAACGCGCCTAAGCGCTGATGGGTGATCAGCGTCTGAACCTGCTCAAGAAGGGGGGCAGGGTAACCCTGAAGGTAGATCAGTGAGGACATTAGGGATTCCAGGCGAAAGACAGTATACTGCGCCCCCGATTTTGGGGCGAAAATCAATCAAAGTGTACCACGCCGGAGAATTCATGAGCCAACTTGAACTGAACGATCGCACACTGATCCTGCATCGCTTCCCGCAGATGCGTGACGAAAGTCCATTACAAGCCTGGGATGCGGCTGATGAATATCTGTTACAGCAGGCGCTGCCGGAAGGACCGGTGCTGGTCTTCAACGACAGTTTCGGGGCATTAACCTGCGCCCTGAATCCGCGCACCGTCTGGTATGTCAGCGACTCCTGGCTGAGCCAGCAGGCTGCCCGTCAGAACCTGACTTTCAATGCGCTGGACGACAGCGAGGTTCACTTTGTGGATAGCCTGGCAGAATTGCCTGCGGCCCCGGCGGCGGTGCTGATTAAGATCCCTAAAACCCTGGCGCTGCTGGAGCACCAGCTGCGCGCTATTCGCGAAGTCGTCACACCCGATACGGTGATTCTGGCTGCGGCGCGCGCCAAAGAGATCCATAACTCAACCCTGCAGTTGTTCGAACAGATCATCGGTGAAACCAAAACCTCACTGGCGTGGAAAAAAGCACGCCTGATCTACAGCCAGTTCAGTAAGCCTCAACTGCGTGAAGCCACACCTGCACTGGTCTGGCCGCTGGATGGCACTCCTTATCAGATCCACAATTACGCCAATGTCTTCTCGCGTTCTTCGCTGGATATCGGCGCACGACTGTTTGTGCAGCATCTGCCGGAAAACATTGAAGGTGAGATTGTCGATCTGGGCTGTGGCAACGGTGTGGTAGGACTAGTGGCGCTGGAACAGAATCCGCAGGCCGAGGTGCATTTCCTTGATGAGTCTTACATGGCGGTCGCCTCCAGCAAGCTGAATGTGGAAATGAACCGTCCTGATGATCTGTCGCGCTGTCAGTTCGTGGTGAACAACGTGCTGAGCGGCTATCCATCGGATCGGCTGCACGCGGTGCTGTGCAACCCGCCGTTCCACCAGCAACATGCCGTCACCGATCATCTGGCATGGCAGATGTTCCGCGATGCCAAACGCTGCCTTCAGTATGGCGGCGAGTTGCGCATTGTCGGCAACCGCCACCTCGATTATCACCACAAGCTGAAAAAGTTGTTCGGCAACTGCACACTGATCGCCTCTAACCAGAAATTTGTGGTGCTGCGCGCGGTGAAAATGCGCTAGTCAGACCGTTAAGGCCAGTTGCGTCGCCTGCGCGATGGCGCGGCGCGCATCCAGCTCCTGCGCGACATCTGCACCGCCTATCACCGTCACCACCTGTCCTTTTGCACGCAGCGCGGCTTCCAGCTCGCGCTGCGGCTCCTGTCCGGCACAGATAATCACGTTATCGACCGCCAGCAGCAGGGGTTCGCCGTTGCGCCGCAGGTGCAGGCCGCTGTCATCAATCGCCTGATACTCCACGCTGCCCCACATCTCCACGCCACGCGCCTGCAGGCTGGCGCGATGGATCCAGCCGGTGGTTTTTGCCAGCCCGGCGCCCGGCTTACCCGACCGGCGCTGCAGCAGCCAGATTTGTCGTAACGCGTCAGGCGGTTCAGGCTTCATCACGCCGCCGCGCTGCGTCAGGCTGTGGTCGATGCCCCATTCCGCATAAAACGCCGCCAGATCCTCGTCATGTGACGGCTGCGACAGGTACTCCGCCACATCAAAGCCAATACCGCCTGCGCCGATAATGGCGACCCGTTTACCCACCGGACGCTTATCGCGCAGCACCTCCAGATAACTCAGCACGCAGGGGTGATCGATGCCCGGAATATCAGGCGTACGCGGCAGTATGCCGGTCGCCAGTATCACTTCGTCGGCATCACTCAGTTGATCCGGCGTGACCCGACAGCCGGTTTTAACCGTCACGCCCGCGGCCGCCAGTTGATGACGAAAATAGCGCAGCGTTTCGCTGAACTCAGATTTGCCGGGAATCTGCCGGGCAATATTGAACTGACCGCCGATCTCCGGCGCGGCCTCATAGAGCGTCACCCGATGTCCGCGCTGCGCCGCCTGCAGCGCATACGCCATTCCAGCCGGACCGGCACCCACCACTGCCAGCCTGCGCGGAGCGGTGCTGGCGATAACCGGCATCAGCGACTCATGACAGGCGCGCGGATTAACCAGGCAGGAGGTGATTTTGCCGGCGAACACCTGGTCAAGGCAGGCCTGATTACAGGCAATGCAGGTATTGATGCTGTCCGGTTCCCCGCGCTGTGCTTTGCTGACAAAGGCGGGATCGGCGAGGAAAGGGCGCGCCATCGAGACCATATCAGCACAGCCTGACTGCAACAGCTCCTCCGCGACGGCCGGATGGTTGATGCGGTTGGTGGCGATCACCGGTACTGAAACATGGGCACGCAGGCGCTGCGTCACCCAGGCAAAGGCCGCGCGCGGCACGCAGGTGGCGATGGTCGGGATGCGCGCTTCGTGCCAGCCAATGCCGGTATTGAACAGCGTAACGCCGCACTGCTCCAGCTCGCCAGCCAGCAGCAATGTCTCCTCCAGCGTACTGCCTTCTTCGACCAGGTCCAGCATTGAGAGCCGGAAGATGATGATAAAGGCGTCGCCGGTGGCGGCGCGAACCGCGCGGGTAATCGCCAGCGCGAACTGCATCCGTTGCCGGAAGTCACCGCCCCAGCGGTCGGTGCGCTGGTTGGTGTGCTTTACCAGAAACTGATTAATCAGATAGCCTTCGGAACCCATAATCTCCACACCATCATAGCCCGCCTGCTGGGCCAGTCGGGCGCAGCGGGCAAAGTCATCAATGGTCTGTTCAATCGCCGCCTCGCTCATCGCCTGTGGCGTAAACGGGTTAATCGGTGCCTGACGTGCTGAAGGCGCAACCAGATCGGGCTGATAGCTGTAACGGCCGGTATGCAGGATCTGCAGGGCGATTTTGCCCTGATGCTGATGCACTGCCTCCGTGATCTGACGGTGCCAGCTGCACTGCGTCTCGTCGGTGAGCATCGCGCCATGCGCGGTGGTGACGCCCTGCGCATTGGGGGCAATTCCCCCGGTGACAATCAGCGCGACGCCTTCCCGCGCCCGCTCGCCGTAAAACGCTGCCAGGCGGGCTGCGCCATCCGGATGCTCTTCCAGGCCGGTGTGCATTGACCCCATCAGAAAGCGGTTTTTCAGTCGGGTAAAGCCAAGGTCCAGCGGCGTAAACAGTGCAGGATAATCAGGATTGACGGACATGATAGTCACTCACAATAAAGTGGTCGGATGAGTTTACTCTAGCCACTTCTGCGTTAAAAAAAAGTGAAAGAATGTCAGGGTGTGAGTGAAATCATAAACATCGGCAGGTGAGTAGGGCGAGTGGCGCAGTGAGCCTGTGCCTTAAGTAACACCGCCTTCCGTGGCGTGCAGGGCTTGTGATGTTCCTGACGCTGAACCGCTAACGCCGCCGGATCCAGGAATAGCGCGATCGATAGCCGCTGCCATGGTGGGTATTAAAGCGGTAGCTGGAGCCGCTCTCGGCCATGCAGTAGGTGCAGACATTGACGTTATCGATCTGCGCGGCTGGCACGCCCGCATTGACCAGCAACTGTGTCGCCAGTGCGGGCAGATCGAACCAGACACCCTGCTGATGGGCAGCGGCCTGTGGACGTTGTGCTTGTGAATTTACCGGCTGGTTCCGGTGCCAGCGCAGCCCGGTGGCAAACGCCGGGTTCTGTGCAATCTCCGCCAGCTGCGGTTCGGCCAGTTCATAGCAGCAGGGGCCCATCGCCGGGCCGATCGCCACGACCAGGTCCTGCGGGTTACAGCCTTGCTCGCCCAGTTTTTCCACGGCGCGGGTCAGCACACCCGCCAGCGTGCCCTTAAGTCCGGCATGCACCGCCGCCACGATCCGCTGTTGGCGGTCGGCGAACAGCACCGGCAGGCAATCGGCGGTGTAGACCGCCACAGGCCGCGTCCCGCTGCCGATCACGCCATCGGACTCACAGCTTTTGGGCGGAATGTTCTCACTATCGGTGACCACGGTTGCGCTGTGGCGCTGATGTCCATAGGCGGCATCGGCGGGAGGCGGCTCACCCGCTGGCTGAAACGCGTAATCGAGCCACTCCAGCGAATCGAGCAACGACGAGCGGGGGATCACGGCCATAAGAATCTCCTGTTATAACAGCGTGCGTTGGGCTGCCCACAGCTTACGTTAACTGCTACATTTTTGAAGCTTCTCCTCAGACCTTTCTCACCTTAAGGATGAAATGATGAAAACCTCCGCAAAACTTGCTGCATCCGGACTGGTCGCGCTGCTGCTTACCGGCTGCGCCTCGTCTTCACATCAGACCGCGCAACAGCAGCTCGGCCAGCAATCGGTGCTGGCTTTAAACTGGTTCCAGCAGTCTGGCGAATATCAGGCGCTGACCTGGCAGGCGTTTAATACTGCGCGCATGGCATTTGATCAGGCACCCTCGCTGACCGGCAAACCCAAAGCGGTGATTGTCGATCTGGATGAAACCATGCTGGATAACAGTGCCTACAGCGCATGGCAGGCGAAGAATGGCCAGCCGTTCAGCAGCAAAACCTGGTCAGCCTGGACGCAGGCGCGTCAGGCGAAAGCGGTGCCGGGCGCGGTTGAGTTCGCACGTCATGTCACAGAAAATGGCGGCACGCTGTTCTACGTGTCGAACCGCGATCAGAAAGATTACGCTGCCACGGTCGCCAATATGCAGCAGCTCGGCTTCCCCAGCGTCAGTGACAAAACGGTACGTCTGAATACCGACAGCTCCAATAAGCAGGCGCGTTTCGATGCTATCAAAAATGCGGGCTATAACGTGGTGCTCTATGTCGGTGATAACCTGAACGATTTCGGTGGGGCGACCTGGCATAAAGGGAATCAGACGCGTCGTGATTTTGTGAATCTCAACCATCAGCAGTTTGGTACGCAGTTCATCGTGCTGCCGAACCCACTCTATGGCGACTGGGAGAGCGGAATGGCGGAAAACTACAATAAACTGACCCCGGAACAGCAGCTGTCGGTGCGTGAATCACGCCTGCAAAGCTGGAACGGTAAATAATTCGTCAAGAAAAAGAGCCTGCTCGTTCAGGCTCTGTTTATAACTGGCCCTTATTTACTTACCTCCGTCACTATTTTCCTGCAAATTAAATTAATTATCTCTTGCTCCCTTCTTAACTCAATACAGGAATATCTGACTGGCTTAAACCAGTTAAGCCGGTTGATTGTGCTAATGGTTAATTTTTTAATTAAGAGGATTCCTGGTAAAAAGCACGCCGGTTGGTATGGCAGTGAATATCCCTTCACTTATTACGTGTATTTATTTGTCAGCAATAACTTTAGTTAATTATTTTTCTTTTTCCATTTAATTGATTTTACTGGTTTATTAACACTTCCTGCTTGCTGGCACCGATCTTTCCTGCTTAATAAAATTTACGTAGCTCTGACTCTTACTGACGGTGAATTGACAAAAAGCATGATGTGAAAATGCTGTGAAATATTACTCGTGCATTGAAATTAGTTAGCGTCTATAACCTTTTTCTGTGACTCAGTTCTTATTTACCTGGCGGCTCACGCTTTATTTGTGAGCCGATACACTTTGTGGTTAGCCAGGATGCGACATCCCGGTAGTAGAGAGAAGATGATTGTGACGACACTTAAACCCTTATTAGCGAAAAATCGCAGTTGGGCATTACAGCGCCGCCAGCGTAATCCGGATTATTTTAAAAAATTCCTTCATCAGCAAAAGCCACACTCACTCTGGATTGGGTGTTCTGATAGTCGCGTTCCGGCTGAGGTATTAACCGGCTCCCATCCTGGCGAACTCTTTGTGCATCGTAATATCGCCAATATGGTGATTGAGGACGACGACAATTTACTGAGCGTGCTGCAATACGCGCTCTTCTTTCTCGGCGTGAAACGCATTGTACTGAGCGGCCACTATGGCTGCGGCGGCGTGGAAGCCGCGCAAAACCTGCCGGGCAGCGTGCTGGACGGACAGGAAAGCGCGCTGGCGAGACGCATTCAGACGCTGCGAAATGATATTCAGCAGGGGCTGGCAGAAAGTCCCGCCTCAGACGCCGCGCCGGGTGAACAGCTCGACCGGCTGGTTGAGGCCAATGTTAAGGCGCAATTCGCCCGACTGGTGAAATCTGAACCGGTCCGGCAAATCTGGCAATCGGGCCAGGAACTGGAGGTGTTTGGTTGTGTTTATGACCTGCGCACCGGCCATCTCAAAGAGCTGATTCATCAATCTGCAGAGGAACCTTCATTATGAACCTCGATACCCTGCGCCGCGACATCCCGGCGGGTCTGGTGGTGTTTCTGGTCGCCTTACCGCTTTGTCTTGGCATCGCCCAGGCCAGCGGGCTACCGCCATTTGCCGGTCTGCTGACCGGTGTCATTGGCGGCCTGGTGGTCACCTCGCTGAGTCCATCCCGGTTTGCCGTCAGCGGCCCGGCGGCGGGCCTGGTCACCATCGTCGTCGCCTCAATGGCGTCCCTGGGCAGCTTCCCGGCTTTTCTCACCGCCCTGATTATCGCCGGCGCACTGCAATGTCTGTTTGGCCTGCTGCGCGCGGGACGGTTTATTTCGCTGGTGCCGGGCAGCGTCATTAAAGGCATGCTGGCGGCGATAGGTTTGTTGCTCATCATGCAGCAGATCCCGGTGGCGCTGGGCGCCGCTGGCGATGCGGAGCTGGTGTCACTGGTGACCGGCGAGATGACCTTCTCGCTGCCCGCAATCCTGGTAGCGGGTGTTGGATTAGCCATTTTATGTCTCTGGACCACCGCGCCGGTGAAACGCATCAAAGCGCTGGCCTGGATCCCCGGCCCGCTGATTGCCGTGCTGATCGGCTGCCTGGCGACAGTGGCAGGAGGGCGACTCTTCCCTGAGATGACCCAGGGCCTGGCGCGTATTTCGCTGCCCGCTTTTGAAAGCGTCTCCGCGCTGATGGCGGAGCTGGAAACGCCCGACTGGATGGCCTGGCAGAATCCACAGGTCTGGGTCGTTGCGGTAACGCTGGCACTGGTCGCCAGTCTGGAGACCCTGCTGAGTCAGGAGGCGCTGAAAAAACTGCGTCCTCAGACGCCCGCGCCGTCGCCCAATAAAGAGATGTTCGCGCAGGGTATCGGTAACCTGGCGGCCGGTTTCCTTGGTGCGATGCCGATAACGGCGGTGATTGTGCGCAGTTCAGTCAACGTCAGTGCGGGCGCACAGACCAAACTGTCGATCTTCATTCACGGTGTGCTTTTGTTGATTTGCGGCATGTGGTTCAGCGAGATGCTGAATGCCATTCCGCTGGCCAGCCTCGCTGCCGTGCTGCTCTATACCGGTTATAAACTGGCGACACCGCGACTGTTCGTTGAGCAGTTCCGGATGGGCGCACAGCAGTACGTGCCGTTTCTGGCCACCATCGTTGGGATTATCACGCTGGGTATGCTGGTCGGTATTGGCATCGGCATCGCCACCCAGATCCTCTACAGCATCTACAAGAGTCATCGCAACGCGTTGCAGCTTACCCGCTACGACGACCACTACGTGCTGCGCTTTCAGCAGAACCTGACGTTTATGCACAATCCAAAGTTACAGGGATTGCTGGATGAGATCCCGGAGAACAGTGTGGTCATCGTCGATAACGACAATGCAGAATATATCGATCCCGATGTCAAAGCGGTGCTGAAAGATTTTGGCGATAACGCAGACAAACGCGGTATTCGTCTGAGCCAGTGGCCGGTTGCTGTAAAATAGCGTTAAACGCAACGGTAAAGTCGTCAGAAAGGCAAAAATCGGATATCTCGGATATCCGATTTTTTTATTTGCGAGGCATAATAAGTCCCCAATTTTTACTGTCATCTGATGGCGTTAACCTTTTCAGGCTCACTTCCCTGAGTCAGCCCATGAAGGGGGTTTGATTGCCAGATGACAGTGAGAGTATCCAGGATTTAATCATTCTGACACCACGCGCCTGCCCGGGCTGACGTGGACAGCCAGCCTCTCTGCGACAAGGTCCGGATGTATGCGCATACAGCTGTTTGAAGAGCACGACGCTAAGAAGAACGTATTTTCGCTGTTTTTAGTTACGTTGCTATTTAGCTTTATCGGCGGACACCTGCGCATCCCTCAGGAGCTGTCGCTGTTCTGGCCGGTCAACGCGATCATTACTGGCGTCATTGTCCGGAATCCCTTTCTGCATCGAACCCGCTATTACCTGGCCGTTTTTGCTGCGATGGTGTTTAACGACACTGTTTTTTCGGGCTGGACGCTCTCTGCCTTTACCCTCAACCTGGCGAATCTTCTGTTTGTGCTGGTGGCGGTGACGCTGCTGGTAAAGCATCTTCAGCACGACTCCGGCAGCGAGCGTATTACCAATGTGCTGCGTATTTTCCCGGCCTGTTTGCTGGCCGCGCTGGCCTGCGCCAGCTGGGGTGCACTGGCTCAGCAGGCTGATTTCACGGCCGGACTGGCGACGGCGTGGGGGGAGTGGTTCAGTGAGCAATTCTCCACCGGGCTGATGGTGCTGCCGTTTTTGCTGACGCGTGACTGGTCGTCTCTGTCACCCCGTCAGTTTTTACAGATGCGTAAGCTGGCACCGGTTATTGCCGTGATCCTTTCGATGATGATCGGGACGATGATGGGCGTTGCGGGCAGCCTGACGTTTCCGGTTCCGGCGCTGGTGTGGTGCGCCGTCGTGTTGCCGATGCCACTGACCAGCCTGGTGATTCTGCTGGCCGGTATTGCTGAGATCATTCTGGTCTCCCATGGAGTGATGAATATTCGGGGCGATGACACGTTGCTGCCGATCAGCCATCTGACCTCAGCGCGGCTGGGCGTGGCGACCATCGCAATCAGCCCACTGATTGTTGCCGCGAGCATGGATGCAATCCGCCAGCTTAATCAGCGGCTGGCGCTGCGCGCGAACTACGATTTCCTGACCCGCCTGCTGTCACGTTCCGGCTTATATGAAAGCCTGCGTGCGGAGCCTATTTTCCCGGATCGCAAGGTGGGCGTGATCCTGCTGGATGTCGACTACTTCAAAGCGATTAATGACAATTTTGGTCACGATGCGGGGGACAGCGTACTGGAAGAGATTGGCCGCCGGATACAGCGTGTAGTGGGTAAAGCGGGGCGCATTTGTCGCTTTGGCGGAGAGGAGTTTGTCGTCGTGCTGTTCGACCAGAACCCGGAAAAGCTCTATTTTCTGGCGGAGGCCATTCGGCAGAAGATGGCGAAAGAGAAGTTCTGGCTGCAGGGCAGCACGGCCACGGTGACCGTCAGTCTGGGGCTGGCCCATGGCAGTGCCGATGGCAGTGCCGATGAGGCGACGGAATGGCACCGCGTGATCAACCGGCTGATCTCTGCGGCGGATAAAAACCTTTATCTGTCGAAGCGCAATGGCCGTAATCAGACTTCGCCGGTTAACTATCGCGGCATTACCAGCGACGTGGCATAGCGCCACGCCACCGGATTCGGTTCGGTCAGCTGACGCTACTTTTCAGGGTGCTGGCTTGCTGGTGGCGTTCAATCGCCAGGTCAATCAGACGGCTGATCAGATCCTGATAGCTCAGGCCGGCTGCCTGCCAGAGTTTCGGGTACATGCTGATATTGGTAAAACCAGGCAGGGTATTCACTTCATTGACGATAATCTCACCATCGTCGGTCAGGAATACATCCACGCGCGCCATGCCAAAACACTCCAGCGCGGAGAAGGCTTTGATGGCAACGTCACGAATTGCATCACTGGTTTCCTGTGCGATGGCCGCCGGGACCACCGTCTGCGCACCGCTCTCAGAGATATATTTGGTGTCATACGAGTAGAAGGCGTCATGCACCACCACTTCGCCGCAGGGACTGGCTTCCGGCGCATCGTTGCCCAGCACCGCACACTCGATCTCCCGACCTTTGATACCTTGCTCAATCAGCACTTTGCGGTCGAAAGAGAAGGCCAGCGCCAGCGCAGCATCAAACTCTTCAATGCTATCCACTTTGCTGACGCCGACTGATGAGCCCTGGTTGGCGGGTTTGATAAACAGTGGAAGACCAAAGCGGGCAATGACTGCCTCTGCGTCCAGCTGTGCGCGCTGGCCCTGAGTGACGCTCAGCCATGGCGCGACATTAAGCCCGGCATCACGTAACAGGCGTTTGGTGAAATCTTTGTCCATGCTGACCGCAGAACCCAGCACGTCGGAACCGACAAAAGGTAACGAGGCCATACGCAACAGGCCCTGCAGGGAACCATCTTCACCCAGCGTACCGTGCACGATAGGGAAAATGACGTCGATCTGCGACAGCGGATGGGCATTGTGGCGGGTGATGATCTGCTGCTGTGTCGTACCCGGTACCAGCGCCACATCTTCAGCGGCATGATTCAGGGCGATCAGCGCCGGATTTTCAGCATTAAGTAAGAAGTTAGACGCATCATTAAGACGCCAGTGTCCCTGTTTGTCGATGCCCAGCAACACCACGTCAAACCTGGTCTTGTCGATCGCCTCAAGGATATTTTTGGCCGACTGCAATGACACCTCATGCTCAGCCGATTTCCCGCCAAACACGATCCCTACCCGCAACTTAGTCATCAATTTTGCCCACTGAAAAAATCAAAACCACAAGATAGCATGGGGCTTGCGCGGGTTAAATTACCTGAAATCTAAATGCTGGCGACAGGAATTGCGTCGTCAGGCTGTTTTAATCGCAGCCACCTTTTCTCCATACGGTGTAGACAGGTCGCAGGAATTACTTTGGAGGAAGAGCGGTTGCAGAGCAGAAAGGATGAGAGATGACTCAATCTGACGATCGGGCAGAGGGTAATGCGGGATATCGCCGGGTTCGGCTGGAGGATAGTGCAACCCGTTGTTGCACCTCACTCAGTACGATGTCGTCGGCGCTCTCGTGATAGTGTTCTGAATGTGGCGATGACGCCACATTCAGGACAATGACTGACGATTCGTGATGCCGCTTGAAAAGATGAAAACTGTGAGCTGAAGTGCAACGATCAGTGGGGGAAGATGACTTCTGCCTGCCTCGCTTGTGTTCACACCAGCAGATATGAAGAAGAGTACGTTTTCTCAGTTGCTCTCATCTTTATGCGGTACATCATTTCTTTTTGGGTCGGTCGTTATCTTGCATAAAGGTTTGTAGTCAAGACGTGAGACCTTTCTTCTATCCCTGACTGGCTTTCTCTCTTTTTGCTTCCCTGACGTTGCAGGCCACGCGCTAAATAACTCTGAGAGTATTTCGAAAATCGGATGCATTGTTATGTTGCTCTCTTCTTCAGGTCAGGCAATGCCAATGACTTTAACATGAAGCTAACATTTAATGGGCTGGATTTATGAGAGGCGTTTAGGGTTAGTTACAGGTGAGAAACAGGGTCACTGTTCTACGCCGCAGCCTCTATTGGTGTGTCATGGATTCTTTGAAATCGTCTACCGATTCTGCTGTGTGGCGCCAGCCCTGTCATTGAGGATAAAGGCTGGCAGAAGGCTCTGCTGACCTGCCCCCAGAATTAGATACAACGCTCAGTTAGTAATGTCGATTTGTTTACCTTCTAATTTTCTATTTCACCAGTTCGCTGCAAATTCAGCTGGCGTCTGGTAATGCAGCGATGAATGAGGTCTGGACTCGTTATAGTCCTGCCGCCAGTCATTAATCGTTTTCTTGGCATAAGCAATATCGCTGAACCAGTGTTCATTCAGGCATTCATCTCTAAATCGTCCGTTGAAACCCTCAATAAATCCGTTCTGAGTCGGCTTGCCCGGCTGGATAAGCCATAGTTCCACATCATGCTCAAAGGCCCATTGATCGAGCGCGCGACAGGTAAATTCCGGGCCCTGATCGGTTCTTATTGTCGCCGGATAGCATCTAAAGAGCGCTATTCTGTCCAGAATACGCGTGACCTGAACGCCTGAAATGCCGAAAGCAGCGGTCATCGTCAGACACTCTTTCGTGAAATCATCCTCACAGGTCAGGCACTTGATCCTCTGACCGTTGGCCAGTGCGTCCATAACGAAATCCATCAACCATGTCAGGTTCAGCGCATCCGGGAGCAGAAGCGGAAACCGTTCGGTTGCCAGCCCTTTACGGCGTCGTCTGCGTTTTACGCTCAGTCCATTAAGGTGGTAAATACGGTATACCCGCTTTTGATTGACGTGAAGGCCCTCCCGACGCAGCTGTTGCCAGATACGGCTGTAGCCAAAACGCCTGCGCTCCAATGCCATTTCAGTGATGCGCCCTGATAAATGCGCATCAGCTGCCAGACGCTGAGCCTCATAGCGGCAGGTCGACAGGGACAAACCTGTAAGCCTGCAGGCACGACGTTGCGACAGACCAGTCGCATCACACATAAACTCAACGACTTCCCGCTTCTGGCTTGTCGTCAGTACTTTCGCCCCAGAGCCACCTGAAGTGCCTCCTTATCCAGCATGGCTTCGGCAGCAGCTTCTTGAGGCTTGCGTTCTCCTCTTCAAGAGATTTAAGCGCTTCACCTCAGGAACTTCCATGCCACCAAACTTCTTGCGCCAGGTGTAGAAAGTGGCATCGGAAATGGCCTTCTTACGGCAGAGCTCACGGGCAGAAACTCCGACTTCCGCTTCGCGAAGAATACTGATGATCTGTTCGTCGGAAAAATGCTTCTTCATGGGGATGTCCTCATGTGCATATGAAGACATTACTAACATCGGGGTGTGTTAATCAACAGGGAGCAGGTCAGGCTAAGTATCTCAAGGCGCAGGCAAGTGCAAATGAAGCTTTAATTTCATTTGTACCTGCGGTGCAGTAATTAGCTCAAGTGCATCATTACGGCTTAAGTGAACGCGCAAAAAATGATAGGTCCAATATTAAGTACCCCCCAAAGAAAATCATTAAGCTTCGATAAGAACTTTGAGGGTTATATTAGCGGTGTCGTAGCTAAGTATTTTTATTTGTAAGCGTCACTTGTAAATATTCCTTCAAGGTCAATAGTGTGAATTATCATTATTGGAGGGGTTGATGGTGGTATTCTCGTGTCGGTATTTGCAATTTCTTTCGGTGTTGATGGAGGATGGCCTTCATTAAAATAATAATTAAGCAATATGTTTGGGAGACTTAGATCTAAATGATGATTGGGCGGGCTTGTATTTTTTTCTAAATCGGTAAGAGATGTTTTTACTGATGATAAAATTGCGTCATTAATCATGAAGCTTTGCATTCTTACATGCCTTTGGCTTTCGCTAATTCCTTGCCTTGATAAGTGGTATATGTATGATGGATCTTTAGCTAATGTCATCATGTCATTAATAAATATTGACCAATGTTCACCATTTGCTGCAAGACTAGGCGAGAATGTTCTTCCCGCATTATTCATAATGAAGTGACTGAATAAATTTGAAAAACTAGTGTTGCAAGTCAGTCCTTTTGATGGCGTAACTTGTAAAAATTCACATTGTGCGGTATTCCAAGAGCAATTCTGATGGAAGTTTGCATTTATAAAAGAGGGGCTATAGAGTGTGTGGTTATGAAATAATTTAGAGTCGTAAATTACAGCATAAAAAGAGTGTTCCTCTGATTTTTTAAAGTTAAAGTCCCAGTTTGTACTGATAGATTTGAAATTTTGAGATCTAGATGTGAAAGAAAATTTAGGCCATTTGTTATAAATGTAAAATTGTATGGCCTCAGTTCCTCTCGCTAAAGAACCTGATGTCGGAGTATTGTTTCTTTTTGCTTGTATTAATAATGCTTTTCCGGAAGTCTCGGTTTTTTGGGAACCATGATGAATATTGATTAGCAGTAAGTCAGCAATTTCAACTGACCTCGATCTGTCGATTGCCTTAATTTTGGGTGTTTGATGAGTAAATATAACATCGATTAAATACTTTAAGTTTTTATTTGAATTGTTTAACTCCTTTTCAAGATCTTTGTGATTTTCAAGGAACTTACTTATGAGACCTGGTTCATCTACGGACTTATTATTTTTAATGGCGTATTGATACGCTGCATCATGTGTTTCGTTGATATAATCTCTGATAATGTCATTTATTGACATTTTTATTCCTCATTAGAGTTTATTAGCTTTCGAGTGTTTTATTCGTATGAGAGGTGGCACAGTCAGTCATCCTAATATAACAAGCTAAATGATGCCATTCTAAGTTAATGGATATAAAGCTTAATGAAATCATGCGCCTCATCACCAACCTGATCCACACTGGCATTGTGTCCGAGGTGGACCCGGTTAACTGGATCTGCCGGGTGAAAACGGGCAACCTTGAAACCAACTGGATCAACTGGCTCACGCTGCGAGCCGGGAATACTCGCACATGGTGGAATCCCACTGTGGGCGAGCAGGTCGTTCTGCTGAGCCTCGGCGGCAATCTCGAAACCGCCTTTGCGCTGCCCACTATCTATTCCGACACCTTTCCGCCGCCTGACTATTCCGAGGACGGCAGCACCACCGTGTTCAAAGACGGCGGCTGGTTCCAGTACGAACCGGAAACCGGACAGCTGCTGATTAAAAACATCAAAAGCGTGCTGATCGAGGTGTCGGACAAAATCGAGCTGAACATCGCGCAATTTGTCTTGAACGCAGAGCTGACAAAGCTTAACAGTCCGACCGTAACCACCGGTGAAACTGCAATTAATGGAAGCACGGTGATGAATGGCTACGTGACGCAGGGCGTTGGCGATATGAGTTCAAACGGCGTGGTGGTTGATAAGCACAAACACGGCGGCGTGAAGTCCGGCGGCGACACATCCGGAGGCCCCCAATGATGTATCTCGGCATGAACCGCGACACCCGCGAAGCCATCACTGACACCGAGCACATTCGCCAGAGTGTGCGCGACATTTTAATCACCCCGGAAGGCAGCCGCATTGGACGTCGTGAGTACGGCTCGCTGCTGTCGGTGCTGATTGACCAGCCGCAGAACGACGTGATGCGCCTTCAGGTGATGGCGGCGGCGTACACGGCGCTGAGCCGCAGGGAGCCGCGTATTCGCCTCAGTTCTTTAGGCATAACAAGCACCTTAGATGGTTCCATGGTGGTTGAGCTGACTGGCCAGCGCGCCGACGGCTCACCGCTTGCAATGTCAGTGCCTACAGGGGTGAACAGTGTCAGTAATTGATCTTTCGCAGCTGCCCGCACCGGAAGTGAACGAGGTGCCGGACTTTGAAACGCTGCTGAACGAATGTAAGGAAGGGCTGATTGCGCTCTATCCGAAAGACGAACAAGCCGCCATGCGCCGCGTGCTGGCGCTTAAGTTGAAGTGCCTGCAGTAAAGCGTATACTGCGAAATCCTGCTGCGCCAGCGCATCAACGAGGCGGCGCAGGCGGTGATGATGGCTTACGCGCTCGGCATGTTTCAGTTTCCGCCAGAGGGAACGCTGGTTGAGGTGGGTTTTACCGGCAGACGCCCGGATAAGCCGTTTGTGCGCCAGGCAGTGCCGTGAGGGACCAGCCTGCCGGACGTGAAGCCGGGCGAACAGCTGCAGCAGCAGCGCGCGGAAGTCTTACAGCGCGTAACGCAGGCCGGGGAGTGGGAGCGCCAGACCGATCAGGCCATCCGTAAAGCGTCCATGAGCCGGGAAGTTAAAGCCGATACGGTAACGCGTGAGCTGGTCAGCAGGGAAACGACGGTCAAAGCAACGGACAGGACCACGGTGATCGGCACAGCGTCACTGATGGCCGGAGCCATTCAGCACGTCACCACCGGCAGTTACAGCGTGGCTGCACAGCAGAATCAGCTGATTACAGTGGGCGGTAATGCGGAAACAGACGTCACCGGCAGCGCCGCGATAAAAGTCGGGCAGGTACTGACTGAGAAAATTGGCCAGCTGCGCCAGAGCATTGCCGGGACGCGTCAGGAAATTATCGCGCCGGTGGTGTGGATTGGTTCAGAGAAGATTAACGTGGCCTAACTGATGCTTGATATCGTGGCACTGGTGCAGCAGCTGGCTGACCAGCTGGCCAGCCATACGCACCCGTCAACAGGGCAGCCCACGAACAGCAGCGCCATCGCACAGAGTGGCCAGCAGGCCGTCGCGCTCAGTACGAAATATTCCCCCGTCATCGGCAAGTAAGCCAGCGCACTGACCCGCTATCACAACGGGTTTTTTATTACCCGTCACCAGAACGCCTCAGACGCACGCTGAGCCACGCAAAGGCGCGACCATCATGCACGATTACCCCTGACATATCATCCGCAGAGCGTGGCACCGGCTGCGCGCCAGCCCCGGCAAAATAATCGCTGCGCAGACAAAATCGGCACTACACCGCACCCGCCTGCAGGTTTTGGATCATAAAAATTTTTCAGTTTTATTTTTTTACAAACAGCATGGCCAGAACGCATGGCTGCTAGCTTTCTAAAGGAATTTTCCAACTGAAACTTTTGAAAAGAAATTCAGTTTTTTTCAGTTTTAAGGATCCACAGCAATCATCCATTAACTATAACTTTATGTTTTTTATTGAACTATATGATTTTTACGTGATTGGGAAGGATCCAGTTAGGATCAAGTGGTTACTATAAAGTAAAGTTTTTAAGTCTATAAAAACAATGCCTTATGATAATGTTTGGAGTAGGGGGAAACTGAAATTAATGAAGTCATAAAAGCACTTAGGGAGTGGAACTCCGAAAGTGCCTGTAGTTGTCTTTACTTAACGAGTTTAATTGTAATACCTGAGTTAGGGCCGGGAGGAACGCCTAATGCCGTGTCTACGCCTGGGTTATTGCGTAAGTCTTCAAGGATCTCTTCAGGTTTAAACTTTTTCCCGATTATAGCTTGAGATTCAGGACGAGGATTTTCTGAGTGCCTTGCTCTATAGGCTTCAACGAATTCGATTCCTTCTGCTTTCGCTCGTGAGCTTAGACCGCGGGCATATAAGCGATTGAATTCACCTTCAGCTAAAGTTTGAGCAGCAGTATGAGGAACTTTAGCCTGAGTCATCTCAGTGCTATTAGGCTTTCTTCGAGGATAGTGGGTAGCAAGCAATCTTTTGCCTAGAATTTGTTGCTCTAACCATGCGTCATCATGTTGAGATGCCTCTTCTAATAAAGATGGCCATACTTCTTTACCTTGAGCTGTAAGATAGTTGCTTAAATAAAAACTATTACTTTCTTTATCAAATTCAATTTCTTTAAGCATGTATTTCTTGGTTGAATCGTCTAAATCAATATAATTTTAAGACATAAAAACCTCAGCTTTGTGTAGAAATAAAATAAAGAGCTAATTGTAATATTTAATTACAGGTCATATTAAGCAAACACATTCACTGATGCAAAAGGAAAATTAACATTTTCCAAAAGTGTTTTTTTCTCATTCGTTCAAAAATTGCACCAGTTAGGTGATGCTCCTTTGACCACAATTTCTGATAATAAGGTTTTGTATATGCTTTTGATCGGAACGGAGTAGGCGGGTCTTGATGCCGGGGGGACAAAAAAGGGACACTCAACTATCAGAAACAAAAAAACCACCTCTGAGAGATGGCTTAACTACATGATTTAAATCACTAAATTTGGTGGCCCCTGCTGGGCTTGAACCAGCGACCAAGCGATTATGAGTCATATGAATAGCTTGTTTCATCATTTTCCATCTTTAATCATTCCCACCTTTTAAATAATAAAAATCAGTAAGTTATGTTTGTGTCTTCGTTTCATGTTGTTCCGGGTATTTGCTTTCAGTATCATCCTTACGTCACCTGCTACATCACCCAGAAAACGGCAGTAAAACATTTCTCGTAAGGACTCTCTTTTGGCAGATAATTTAACGGACTCAATGGTGCGCGGCCTGAAAGCGCGCGACTCGGCTTATCAGGTATGGGACAAAAGTGGTGAGCGCGGAGCAGGGCGTCTGGGCGTTAAAGTTGAGCCATCCGGGCAGCGGGTTTTCTACTATCGCTACTACTGGGATGCTAAGCGCCATTTCATTCAGTTGGGTCGTTACCCTGAAATGTCGTTAGCTCAGGCTCGCCAGCTTGCGAAAGGTTATGCCGGTACGCTGAAGGAAGGAAAGAACCCTAAGGTCGAAAAGGCTGAACAGGAAATCGCGCTGGAAAAGCAAAAGCGTGCCGAACAGCTAAAGGGCAGCATCGAGCAGCTTATTCAGGGCTATACCAACAAAATGCGGGAAGATGGAAAGCGGACATGGCAGCAGGTGCTGTACCGTCTGGAAAAGGAAACCTATTCCTTCATCGCCAAAGATACGAAAGCTAACGAAGTCACACCGCTACATATCAAACAGATTTTGTCTGCCATCATTCAGCGCGGGGCGAGCGTTGAAGCGAATCGTGTGCGCTCTTATCTGATGGCGGCTTTCAACTACGGGCTCAAAGCGGACAACGATCCGGCCAACCACCAGCAGAACGTGATGTTTGGACTTGAGATGAACCCGGTGGGCGTCATCCCTAAGCAGTCGGCTGCAGAGAAAGCGGGAACCAACTGGCTGAAGTTGAATGAGCTGCAACAGCTAATGGGTGATTTTCCCAAAACGCCAAGCGTCGGCAGCACGGTGAGCTTGCTGCTTAATTTATGTGTTTACGCTGGTGGTCAGCGCCCACATGAACTGGCTTCCAGTCGGTGGGATGCCGTGAACTGGGAAGAGAAAACGCTGTTGATAGTTGCTGACGTCTCAAAGAACAAGCGCGACCATCTGGTGCCGTTAACGGATTCAGCTATAGAAATTCTGGAAAGGCTGAAGAGCGAGAACGTTAATGATAGCCCGTATATCTTCTCGCAGCGGTTGGATGCAGGTAAGCATCTACGAACTGACAGCTTTGCGCAGGCAATCATCTATTATCGCGAGCATTTTTCTGACAATCCGGTGTTTGTTGCGAGGGATTTGCGGCGGACCTGCAAAACGCTGATGGGCGAAATAGGTCTCTCGAAAGAGTTACGTGACCGTATTCAAAACCATGCATTACAGGATGTCAGCTCGAAGCATTATGACCGTTATGATTATCTTGTAGAGAAAAGAAGGGCATTAGAACAGTGGGAAAACAGGGTCAATCATATTGAACAGGCCACCAGCAATGTCGTAAATTTATTCCAGAGAGGATGAGAATTGGCTAGATATGGTCTGGATTATTTGGAGAGCATACGCTAGTCAGGTTCATCGGATAGCATATTGTTGAATAGACTGGGTATTATCGATGAAGCCGAGTTTGATGTGTTATCAGTTCACGCAGATACTGGCTTACAGTCTTTTTGACGGGCATAAAGCGTTTTGAAGGCTATTCAGGCCGAAATCATCGACAGCTATATGCCGATGATACAGCTTGTTGACGATATTTTGCCGAATTAGCGAGCTAAGCCTATAGCTTTTGCTCAATTTTCTGCACAGCTACACCCGTTTCAATAGCCGTTGAGCTAGCAGCGGAGCGGCAAATTTGTTGTTTGGTGATTTTGGCGCTGGTGGCTCGACTTTGCATTGTGAGGTCCTCATTGTGCTTATCGGGTTTGTAGTGGGTGGGAGATGAGCTTACAAGATGGTTTATCAGAGGGTGGAGGTAGCCCACCATTGAGGTGGGCTAATCTGCTTAATCCTGGTACTTGGCTCTTGCTCTCACTTCCTGCTTTGCATTTGGCCTGCAGAATCAGCAGGTTCTGACCGCCATTGAGCAATCCATCCTATCCCGTCAGTGGGTTGCTGTAGCAGGCAACCGCCAGGACCGTACTTAAAAGGAATCACTATGTTTCCCTCTTCCCTGCCCGCTCCGCGACTGCCCTCTGAAAAGTCGACATCGCGCATGGCCGTCCGGGTGACATGCTCTACGAACGCCAGCTGAATTCGCCCCCCGAACGCTACCCGGCATGGGAGAGCACCCCTGCGTCTTTCAGGCTGAAGGGAGGAATGCAGGCGCTGACGGCGGCACTCAAAAGTCAGATCCCTGCTCAGAAGATTAAAACCGGCCATCAGGTGGTGGCGGTTTCCCGGGCTGGCAAAGAAGTGCAGGTCCATACTAGGGCCGAAGGCAGTAAAAAAACCGTGTTTAACGGTGAGCATGTCTTCCTCGCTCTGCCTCCTGCCCTGGCAGCTAAAATAGAATTCAGACCGGCGATGCCGGAACAGGTGCTGTCAGGCTGGCGGAAAACCCCGATATGGATGGCCCCTCATGCGAAATATGTCGCTGTATATAAAACGGACTTATTGCATGCACGACAGCTTTCAGGGCATGCAGGGAGCCGCGTGGGGCCAATGGCTGAGATCCACGACGTGTCCGAGCCAGACTCGGGTAAAACGGTGATATTTGGTTTTATTGGCGTACCGGCAAAATCGAGATGGACTGTCAGCGAAGCTGCTCTCAAAAACCTTTGCCGGGAGCAGCTCGTACGCTTATTTGGCCAGGATGCGGCAGAGCCCGAAGCTGAGTATATAAAAGACTGAGCGGCGGATCCGTTTACTGCAACGGACTTTGATCTTCTGCAGGACGCCGGACACGTGATGCCTGAGCAACTTCCCGCCGGTGAAGAATGGTCTGGTGAGATAACGGGTATTGCCAGTGAATGGTCGCCGCAGTTTTCAGGCTATCTGGCAGGCGCCATTGAGTCTGCATCAATGGGGATTCAGCGCTGGCTACAACAGAATTAATCCTGTGAGAATGGTTCGCGGCCTTTCGAGCCAGAAATAGTGTGTTAAAAACATAATGATCCCGCTGGCGTTAAAAGGAGCTGGCTTCTGGAACGTCCGCTTCTGGCGCAAAGCTGACTGATGCCTAGGCCAATGTCCGCTATGAGCGAAGAGCGGACGTCTGTAAATTTACCATCATTAATTAATGAGGCTACTATACCTTGGTATTCCTTAATATTGTGTTACCTGAAGCGTCTCAGTTTAACAAAGTAAAATTTTGCGCCAACGACTCACCAGGAGCCTTTCTGGGCATGGTGATGAAGGCGCTCTCAGGAAGTGTTCTGTCATTACCTCCAACAGTACGCAGGGTTAATTTACAGTTGTACAACCTAACCCGGTATTGGTAATTGATATTTCCGATATTTCACCTGGCAGAGATGTCGGGTTACATCTGACGCTATATGTCGCATTCGCGCATAACCTTTTCAAAACGGAATGCATCATTGTCTTCCCCGAGGAAAACATCATCTTCTGAATGGTTAATGTCAGGATGTTTTTTATTAAAGAATTCGACGATTTTGAACCCACACTTGTTTACATAAAAATGGATGTTACGCCTTTCAAAATAGGGCGTATGTGTTTGCCAGGATACTGTCTCGGGATATTTTTTCTCAATTAAATGCCAGCCTTTAAGGCCTATGCCTCGGCCCTCTTCTCCAGCCCTTAAGAAAAAGAGATCGAGTGAATTGTGATGGGTTTTACTATCAATATTCAGCACAGCACCTCCAACCTTTCGACCATTACAAAGAATGTGAAGTGATACGGCATTGGTAGCATTCATTGTCATGTCTAGCGTTTTATCTGACGGGATTGGCTCATCTGAACGCTCTTCAAATTTATCCACTATCGCTACAGAAAAAGCTTTCTGTAAATCTGACTTGAAGTCAGCAATGTCAGCTATTTTTAGAGGCATAAGTGTTATGCGTTCTTTCATTTTTATCCTTAAGAATGTATTAGATAATCGGATTTGACAAATGCGGGTTATGTTCATCTTGAAAGCATTTCGTTCAAGGTGTAGATGAAAAAACCTCTCGGTCAGGTGGTTTTTAGAAGGTGCATCAATCAGCAAATTTCTTAACTATGGCGATTTTTTTTCAAAGTACAGGAACCGAACTCGCTCTGACAGCCTGGCCGTGAGTAGCCTTATCATTCAACACTTCTGTGTACTGTGAATCCTTCATCATAGGTGTTTTAACAATTAATTTTCGCGCTGAATAACGTCGTAATTATTCGGCTCTTGCGCCGTCAGTAAGCCACTCTGTTTAGTGGTCGTAATATCTGCCGCGCTATGAAACCTTTTAGAACCACCAAACGTTTGCTCCTGGCACCAAGCGGGCACCACGTAATTCTTTTCCGCCAGCAAAGTATAAGCAGGACAACTTTTATAATTATCAACCCGCCTTTATCCTCAGAAATATTTGCGGCAGAGTTTATTCTGCCTTCAGCCAGGGTGACTGACTTTAGTTTCAGGCAGCCAGAAAGAGAATCGGGTGCCATTAAGATTGTTTTTTTCGCATGACACCTTTCCACCCTGTGCAAGCACGATCGCTTTGACAACCGCCAGACCTAAGCCTGTTCCGCCACTCATGCGTGAACGTGAATCATCTGTGCGCACAAACGCATCCCAGATCGATCTGGCAAAAGCCGGATCGATGCCGGGTCCCTCATCATCTATATGCACCGCTACGAAGCCAGCTTCCTGTTCACAGGAAATCATGACGACGCCAGGGATAGAATAACGACGGGCATTTTCCAGAAAGGCCAGCATCACCTGCCTGAAGCGTAAAGCATCGCATTCAATGATGGCCGGATTAACTTTCAGCACGAGTGAGTGGTGACTGGCTTTGAAATCCTCTTTCACCAGTTCAGCTAACGATTCAATCTCACTTTTGATATTCACGCGCTCATAGTGAATATGCAGATGTCCCGTCTGGGCCAGACTCAGCGTTCGGAGATCTTCAATTAACCGCGTCAGGCCATCGGCCTGATGAATCAGATTAACGAAGAGCTTATGATCGGGCGCAAATATACCGTCAGCTAAACCCTGAAGTCTCCCGCGTAATATCGTCACCGGGGTTCTTAATTCGTGTGCGATAGCGGCGTTCCAGGTCCGGCTATCGTTTGACAGGGTTTCGAGTGTTTCCGCCATGCGGTTAAAGTCTTTGACCAGCGCATTAATCTCACCGATTTCGATTGCGCCTTCACTCGCTCGTGCGCTTAAATCACCTTCCGCGACGCGCTTTGCACTGTGAGTCAGCGACTCCAGAGGAACGATCATCTGACGCGCGAACCGTGCAGAAAAAAACACCGAGACGGCTATCGTTAACAGCGTTGTCACCAGCAGGGTAATCCAGTCGCTGGCTGTCCCCTGGTCGAGATCGAGCGGAACAAGCTGACCTGAAAATAATCCAATAACGGTCGGATAAAGTGAGTAGGTGGCAAACGAGGTCAGGAAGGAA
>Ga0308171_1001786_pt1 | contig 26455 bp, 9 predicted proteins | sample PhyGR1_FD_202135 | JGI IMG/M metagenome (GOLD analysis project Ga0308171, IMG submission 202135) | Phyllosphere microbial communities from UC Gill Tract Community Farm, Albany, California, United States - DLSLSG.R1 | ecosystem: Host-associated > Plants > Phyllosphere > Unclassified | place: USA...
GAGCGACAAGGATCTGTACGACCTGCCGCCGGAAGAAGAAAAGCTGATCCCGCAGGTCTGCTCCTCGCTGGACCAGGCCCTGGAAGCGCTGGACAAGGACCGCGAGTTCCTCAAGGCCGGCGGCGTGATGAGCGACGACTTCATCGATGGCTACATCGCGCTGAAGATGCAGGAAGTGACCAAGTTCCGTGCGGCCACGCATCCGCTGGAATACCAGCTGTACTACGCCAACTGAGCAATCGGTGACGATGACGAAGGACTTCCCTCCCACCTTCGTCATCGTCACCTTCTTCGCGGCTGGGGAGCCGCGTGGATGGAAAAGCAGCACCACGCTTCACCAGAAACTCCAGGGGCAAGAGAGACCGGACGCGCGCCATGGGCCCTTCCTCCCTCCCGCGTCACCGCGGCCATCGTCCTTGCGGACGGCGGCAACGGCGAGGCCCAGGCACCGTCCGGCGCAACGACCGGCAGCCATGTGCAAGTGGCTGCCGGTTGACCTGACATCGGCCTGCACGCGCAGGCCGGTTCCATCCACCATCGGGATATGCGCATGAAACTGATCTCCGCCATCATCCGGCCGTTCAAGCTCGACGAGGTCCGCGAGGCCCTCTCCGATGCGGGCGTGTCGGGCATCACCGTGACCGAAGTCAAAGGCTTCGGGCGCCAGAAGGGCCACACCGAGTTGTATCGCGGCGCGGAGTACGTCGTGGATTTCCTGCCCAAGATCAAGATCGAAACCGTCGTCACCGACGATCGCCTGGAGGCCGTGGTCGAGGCCATCCAGACCGCCGCAGGCACCGGCAAGATCGGTGACGGCAAGATCTTTGTCACCGCGGTCGAACAGGTCGTTCGCATCCGCACCGGCGAAATCGGCGCTGACGCGCTCTAACCCCACTCGGAGCCTACAAATGAAGACCTCTTTGTTCACCGGGTGGCAAGCCCGGTTCCATGCGGTGTGCCTGATGATGCTGGTCAGCGCGCTGGCCGTCGGTGCGTTTTCCAGCACCGCCCACGCCCAGGCCCAGGTCACGCCGGCACCAAGCGAAACCGTCGCCGTCGAGCCGTTGCCGGCCGCCACGCCGGCCGCCCCGCCCGTTGCCGAAGCCGCTGCGGCTGCCGCGCCGGCCTTCGACCACGGTGACGTGGCGTGGATGCTCACCTCCACCCTGCTGGTGCTGCTGATGGTGGTGCCCGGCCTGGCCCTGTTCTACGGCGGCCTGGTGCGCTCCAAGAACGTGCTCTCCATCCTCAGCCAGATCCTGGTGGTGTTCTCGCTGGTGCTGATGCTGTGGGTGGCCTACGGCTACAGCGCGGTCTTCAGCGAAGGCAACGCCTTCTTCGGCTCGTTCACCGAGTTCGCCTTCCTCAAGGGGTTCTCGCCCGATTCGGTCGGCAACACGCCGATCGCCGGCCTGCCCGATTACCTGTTCGTGGCCTTCCAGTCGACCTTCGCCGGCATCACCACCGCGCTGATCGTCGGTGCCTTCGCCGAGCGCATCAAGTTCAAGGCCGTGCTGCTGTTCTCGGCGCTGTGGTTCACCCTGAGCTACATCCCGATGGCGCACATCGTGTGGGGCGGCGGCTATCTCGGTGAGATGGGCGCGATCGACTTCGCCGGTGGCACCGTGGTCCACATCAACGCCGGCGTGGCCGGCCTGGTCGGCGCGTACTTCGTCGGCAAGCGCCTGGGCTACGGGCAGACCGCACTGAAGCCGCACAACGTACCGTTCACCTATATCGGCGCGATGCTGCTGTGGGTGGGCTGGTTCGGCTTCAACGCCGGTTCCGCCGCGGCGGCCGATACCGTGGCCTCGCTGGCCTTCATCAACACCATCCTCGCCACCGCCGCGGCGGTGCTGGGCTGGACCCTGGTCGAAGCCGTCAGCAAGGGCAAGCCCTCGGCACTGGGCGCGGCCTCCGGCGCAATCGCCGGCCTGGTCGGCATCACCCCGGCCTGCGGCACGGTGGGTCCGCTGGGCGCGATCATCATCGGCCTGGTGGCCGGCGTGGTCTGCGTGTGGGGCGTTACCGGTCTCAAGCGCCTGCTGAAGGTCGATGACACCGCCGATGTGTTCGGCGTGCACGGTGTCGGCGGTATCGTCGGCGCGCTGCTCACCGGTGTGTTCAGCGCCGAATCGCTGGGCGGCACCAAGCCCGATCTCGACATCGGCCACCAGGTCTGGGTGCAGCTGGTCAGCGTCGGCTTCACCATCGTCTGGTGTGCCGTGGTGACCGCCGCGATCCTGCTGGTGGTGCGCATGGTGTTCGGCCTGCGCGTCACCGAAGAGGCCGAGCGTACCGGCCTGGACGTGACCTCGCACGGCGAATCCGCCTACGAGGCCTGATCGGCCTGCACGACCGCATTGCATTAGAAACGAGAGAGAGATGCTGTACTTTCGCCGGCGGCCTTCGGGTCGCCGGTTTTTTTTTGTGGGGCTGCTCGAAGTGCCCTTGCTGCCGGCATCCGACACAGGCCACAGTTTCTGCCCCTGCGCGCCCCTGGCCGGGGGGCGACCGCAGTGCCTGTTTTCGGGGCGGGCGTGCCACGTGCAGGGCGAAGACCGGACCCCGCATCGACCGGACCAACATCACTTTTTCACAGTGCCGTCTTCACAGATCAGCCGACAGGCGGTCGTTTCCAGCCCTGTTTCCGGTGGCGCGATTCCTTTAAAGTTCCGGGCCCGCCCGCCGCTACTCTGCCGGCCGGCCCGGATTCTTGCCTAGGAAGAGCGTGAACGTGCAACAGGGACGTGTGGAACGCAGCCGCGCGCTGCGGTGTCGGTTGGCTGTGGGTGTCGCATTGGTCGTGGCCTGCATGCAGGCCACCGTGTGCGCGCAGGTCGCCCCTCCGGATCAGGAACTGCTGCGCCAGCAGGAGCGCGAGCGCGCCTTGCGCGAGCAGCAGGAAGCGACACCCGATGTGCGCCTGCAGGCCGCGCCCGCGGAGGCAGTCGGGCGCCTGCCGGTGGACGAATCGCCCTGCTTCCCGATCCAGCGCATCGCGCTGGAGGGTGAACTGGCCGACCATTTCCGCTGGTCACTGCGCGCGGCCGATCCGGGTGACGACCCCGCCACCGGCCGTTGCCTGGGCACCGGCGGCGTGGACATCGTGATCAAGCGCATGCAGAACGCGATCATCGCGCGGGGCTACGTGACCACCCGCATCCTGGCCGCACCGCAGGACCTCAAGACCGGCACGCTGACGCTCACCGTGGTGCCCGGCCGCATCAACGCCGTCCGCTTCGCCAGCCAGGACGGGCGCACGCCTGCGCTGTGGAATGCGCTCGCGGTGGGCCCCGGCGATCTGCTCAACCTGCGCGACATCGAGCAGGCGCTGGAGAATCTGCAGCGCGTACCCACCGCCGCGGTCGATATCCAGATCGCACCTCCGCAGGAGGGCGCGCAGGACAAGCCCGGTGCAAGCGACCTGGTCATCAGCTGGGCGCAGCGCGCACCGGTGCGTTTGAACCTGACCCTGGACGACGCCGGCAGCCAGTCCACCGGCAAGCTGCAGGCCGGCGCCACGCTGTCGCTGGACAACCTGGCCGGGCTGAGCGACCTGTTCTATTTCAATGCGGGCAGGTCCGTGTTCAACGGCAGTGGCCGCGGTACCGACAGCTGGTCCACGCACTACAGCGTCCCGCTGGGCGGGTGGCTGCTGGGTGCCAACGCCAGCAAATACGACTACCGGCAGACCGTGGCCGGTGCGTACGAGACCTATGAATACAGCGGCTCAAGCCGCACCGCCGAGCTGCGCCTGACCCGCATGCTGTTCCGCAATGCGCATGCCAAGACCAGCATGCATGCGCGTGGCTGGTACCGCGAATCGGACAATTTCATCGACGACACCGAAATCCTGGTGCAGCGCCGGCGCATGGCCGGCTGGGAGCTGGGGATCGCGCACCGCCACTTCATCGGCAAGGCCACGCTGGATGGGACCCTGGCCTACCGCCGCGGTACCGGGGCGTTCAACGCGCTGCAGGCGCCGGAAGAAGGCTTTGGCGAAGGCACCGCGCGCGGCAAGGTGGTGACTGCCGATGCGCAGCTCAGCGTGCCGATGCAATGGGGGCGGCAGGCGCTGCGCTACACCGGCAGCTGGCGCGCGCAGTGGAACCGTTCGCGGCTGGTGCCGCAGGACCGCTTCTCCATCGGCGGCCGCTACACCGTGCGTGGCTTCGACGGCGAACTCTCGCTCACCGGCGAACGCGGCTGGCTGCTGCGCAACGAGCTGGCCGTTGCCATGGGCGGCGGTGTCGAGAGCTTCGTGGCCGTGGACCACGGCCAGGTGGGCGGACCTTCGACCGAATGGCTGCTCGGCGACCGCCTGACCGGCATGGCCCTGGGCCTGCGCGGCGGCTCCCGGCACGTGCAGTGGGAAGGCTTCGTCGGCAGCCCGCTGCACAAGCCCGACGGCTTCCAGACGGCCTACACCACCTTTGGCATGAATCTCGGCGTCTCGTTCTGACGCCCGCTGTACGGCCCTGCGCGCCGCTGCGGCGCGCGCCCACACCGCATTGAAAGGAAGCAACGCCGTGAACCGAGTCTATCGCCTGGTCTTCAACCGTACCCTGGGTGTCATGCAGGTCGCCTCCGAACTGGTGAGCGCACCCCGCGGGGGCTGCGATGCGCGCGGCGGCAACACGATGGCCACGCTGCGGCCGATGAGCTTCGCGCTGTGGTTGATGATGGGCTGGGTGGGCCTGGTGCAGCCGCTGTCCGCGCAGCAGGCGCCCGACGCCGGCCGCATCATCGCCGACCCCGGCGCGCCGGCGCATGAGCGGCCCACCGTGATCACCTCGGCCAACGGCACGCCGCAGGTCAACATCACCACACCCAGTGCGGCCGGTGTCTCGCGCAACCAGTACCAGCAGCTCGATGTCGGCCGCCAGGGCCTGATCCTCAACAACTCCCGCACCGACGTGCAGACCCAGATCGGCGGCTGGGTGCAGGGCAATCCGTGGCTGGCCACCGGCACCGCGCGCGTCATCCTCAACGAAGTCAACGGCAGCAATCCCAGCCACCTCAACGGCTATATCGAAGTGGCCGGTGCCCGGGCCCAGGTGGTCATCGCCAACCCGGCCGGCATCCAGATCGACGGCGCCGGTTTCCTCAATGCGAGCCGGGTCACCCTGACCACCGGCACGCCCCTCCTCAACAACGGCGCGCTGGAAGGCTACCGGGTGCAGGGTGGCGCGATCCGCGTGGCCGGTGCGGGCCTGGACGCCAGCCTGACCGACTACACCGACATCATCACCCGCTCGCTGCAGGTCAACGCCGGCATCTGGGCCAACCAGCTGCAGGCCAGCCTGGGCACCAACGTGGTCAGTGCCGACCACAGCAGCGTGAGCGCGCAGGCACCCACGGGCGGTACGCCGACCTTCGCGCTGGATGTCGGTGCGCTCGGCGGCATGTATGCCAACCGCATCTGGCTGGTCGGCAACGAGCACGGCGTGGGCATGAGCAACGCCGGCAAGATCGGCGCGCAGGCCGGCGAACTGGTGGTCACCGCCGATGGCCGGCTGGAGAACACCGGGGTGCTGCACGCACAGCAGGACACCCGGATCACCGCCGCCGGCGGCGTGGCCAACGCCGGCACGCTCAGCGCCGCGCGCGAACTGCGCGTGGAGACCCCGGCCGATCTGGACAACAGCGGCGGCACGCTCAACGCCCGCCGCATCGAAGTGAACGCCGATGCGCTGCGCAACCGCGGCGGCAGCATCGAACAGGTGGGCAGCCAGACGCTGCAACTGAGCGGCGCGGACATCGGCAACGTGCAGGGCAGGATCGGCACGGTGGCCAGCACGTCGCCCGGCCAGGGGAGCGAGGGGGGCACCCCGGGCGGCACCGGCGGACAGCCCGGCAGCGGCGGTACGCCCGGCACCGGCACGCCTGCACCGGGGGAGGGCGGCACCGGCGGCACCACGCCGCCCCCGCCCAGCGCGCCGCTGGCGACGGGCGTGCTCAACATCGCTGGCACGCTGGACAATGCCGGCGGCAGCATCGATGCCACCGGCATCGTGCAGCTCAGCGCCCGCAACAGCCTGGACAACAGCGGCGGCACGCTGGGCGTGCAGACCCTGCAGGTGCAGGGCGAGGCACTGCGCAACGTGGGTGGCCGGCTGGAGGTGCAGGGGGCGGCCTCGGCCCAGGTGCAGACCCTGGACAACAGCGGCGGCCACATGGCGCTGGCGCAGACCTTCCAGCTGCAGGCACAGTCGTTGTTCAACCGGGGCGGCACCCTCGCCCACGGCGGCACCGCCGCCACCGCCTGGGCCATCGGTACGCTGGACAACAGCGACGGCAGCCTGGCCAGCAACGCCACGACCTTCGGCCTGGACCTGGGCCATCTGATCAACACCCGCGGCAGCCTCAGCCATGCGGGCAGCAACGGGCTGCAGCTGCGCGCTGATCGCCTGGACGGTGTGCAGGGCACCATCGCCACCGCCGGTGACATCGCCCTGCAGCTGGGCAGTGCCGACCACCGCAAGGCGCAGTTGATCGCCAACCAGGTGAGCCTTGCCGCCGGCGACTTCGACAACCGCGGCGGGCGGGTGCTGTCCACCGGGCAGCAGGTCAGCGCGCTCAGTGTGCAGGGCACGCTGGACAACGGCGACGGCGGCACCCTGGCCAGCAACGGCGACCTGCAGATCACCGCAGCGCAGCTGGGCAATGCCGGTGGCACCGTGCAGCAGGCCGGCACCGGCAGTCTGCATATCGATGCGGTCACCCTGCAGGGCCAGGGCGGCACCGTGCTCAGCAATGGCAGCCTGGTGGTACAGGGCGATACCACCAACCTGCGCGATGGCACCACCTCCGCGCAGCGAATCGCGATCACCACCGGCGATCTGATCACTGCCGGTGGCACGCTCACCTCGGCCGGCACCGAGGTGCTGGACCTGCAGGTGGCCCGCACCCTGGACAACACCGGGGGCACACTGGGCAGCAACGGCGCGCTGGCCATCGACAGCACCACCTTGATCAACAACGGCGGCAAGCTGATCGCCGCCGGCACCGGGCAGACCACGCTGCACGCCAGCGAAGCCCTACACAACCAGGGCGGCACGCTTTCCAGCAATGGCGACCTGCGCATCGATGCCGAGCGTCTGCTCAATGGCGGCGGCAGCATCGATCATGCCGGCAACGGCACGCTGCAGATCACCACCGCCAGCCTGAGCGGCGGCGAAGGCACCATCGCCAGCAACGGCCTGCTGCAGTTGCAGGCGCAGACAGTGGACCTGCACAAGGCCACGACCCGCGGCCGCGAGGTCGACATTCGTGCCGGGTCGCTGGACAACACCGGCGGCACCCTGCTCTCGCTCGGCGAGCAGGCCATGCAGCTGCGCATCAGCGGCAGCCTGGTCAATGACGGGGGCACGCTCACCGCCAACGGCGCGCAGCAGATCGAGGCAGGCGCGCTGACCAACCGGGGCGGCGCGTTGAACTCGGCCGGCACCGCCGATACCCGCCTGATCGTGGCCGGCACGCTGGACAACACCGGTGGCACCGTGGCCAGCAATGCAGGCGCACTGCAGCTGCAGGCAGGTGCACTGGTCAATGCCGATGGCACGATCAGCCATGCCGGTCAGAACGGACTGTCCATCACCACCGGCCGACTGGACGGTCAGCGTGGTCGCATCGGCACGGCTGGCGCGCTCGAGCTCAGCGCCGGAGCTGTCGACCATCGCGGCGCGTCCGTGGCCGCCGAGCAGCTGGACATCACCGCGCAGTCGCTGGACAACCGCGGTGGCAGCCTCATCGCCACCGGCACCGCCGCCAACACGCTGCAGGTCACCGATACGCTGGACAACGGCGATGGCGGCACCGTGGCCAGCAATGGCGATCTGTCGATCAGCGCCACGACCCTCGGCAACGCGGGCGGCACGATCCAGCAGGCCGGCACCGGCACCCTGGCCATAAAGGTGGACACGCTCAACGGCCATGCGGGCACGCTGCTCAGCAACGGCGCGCTCGACCTGCAGGGCGACACCCTGGATCTGCGCAATGGCACCACCTCGGCGCAGCAGATCCGCATCGACAGCGAGCGCCTGATCACCGCCGGCGGTCAGCTCAGCGCGCTCGGCACCCAGGCACTGCAGGTGCAGGCGCGCACCCTGCTGGACAACAGCGGCGGCACCCTCGGCAGCAACGGCGCGGTGGACATCAACGCCGGCCGCTTCATCAATGACCACGGCAAGCTCATCGCTGCCGGCGAAGCCGCCTCGCAGGTGCGCGTGACGCAGCTGCTGGACAACAGCGGCGGCGCGATCTCCGGCAATGGCGATCTGCGGATCGAGGCCGAGGTGCTGCGCAATGCCGATGGCACCCTGGTCGCGGCCGATGCGCTGCACCTGCAGGGCGAAACGCTGGACCTGCGCGACGGTGCGGTGGGCGCCACGCAGATCACCGTGCAGGCCGGCACCGTGGACAACAGTGGTGGCACGCTCAGCGCCACCGGCACAGCGGACATGCGCCTGCAGGTGCGCGAGCAGCTCACCAACGACACCGGCACGATCGCCGCCAACGGTGCCCAGCGCATCGAGGCCGGCGCGCTGTCCAACCGCGGCGGCACGTTGAGTTCGGCCGGCACCGGCAACAGCCAGATCCACGTGGCGGGTCAGCTGGACAACAGCAGGGGCGTGATCGCCAGCAACGCCGCGGCACTGGCGGTGGCCTCGGGCAGTCTGCGCAATGTCGATGGCACTCTCAGCCATGCAGGCACCCAGGGTCTCACCCTCACCACCGGCCAGTTGCTGGGCCAGGACGGCCACATCGTCACCGCCGGCGCCCTCACGCTCACCGCGGGCGAAGTGGACCACCGTGGCGCCACCGTGCAGGCCACTCAGATCGCGCTGACCGCACAGGCATTCGACAACCGCGGCGGGCAACTGGTGGCCACCGGCACCCAGGCCAACCGCATCGACGTGGCCGGCGCGCTGGATAACGGCGCCGGCGGCCTGATCGCCAGCAATGGCGACCTGACCCTCAACGCAGCGCTGCTCGGCAATGCCGGCGGTACCGTGCAGCAGGCCGGTAGTGGTCTGTTGGCGATCAACGCCGCCATCCTCAACGGTGCCGGCGGCACCCTGCTCAGCAACGGCACGCTGCACGTGCAGGGCGATACCACCGATCTGCGCGCTGGCACCACCTCGGCCCAGCGCATCCGCATCGAGACAGGCGATCTCACCACCGCCGGCGGCACGCTCACGGCCACCAGCACCGACGCACTGGCGCTGCAGGTCCGCGGCCGCCTGGACAACACCGGCGGCACCGTGGCGACCAATGGTGCGCTGGATCTGCGCGCCGCCACGCTGCTCAACAACGGTGGCAACCTGCAGGCCGCAGGGACCGCCGCGAGCCAGCTGAGCATCGACCAGGCGCTGCAGAACCGCGGCGGCAAGATCCTCACCAGCGGTGATCTCAACGTCACCGCGGCCAGCCTGGACAACCAGGGCGGCACGGTCCACAGCGCCACCGACCTGAGCGTGGGCGTGGATGGCCTGTTGGACAACAGCAACACCGGCCTGATCGCCAGTGGCGGCGATGCACAGTTGCGCGCGGCCACGCTGGACAACCGCAGCGGCAGCATCGAACAGGCCGGCGAGGGCCAGCTGCAGATCGATACCTGCACGCTGCAGGGCGCTGGCGGCCGCATCATCAGCAATGGCGCGTTGACCCTGCAGGGCGACGCACTGGATATCCGCGGGGGCACCACTGCAGCGCGCCAGGTCACGGTGACCGCCGGCAGCCTGGACAACGCCGGTGGCACGCTCAGCAGCACCGGTGAGCAGACCATGGTGCTGCAGGTGCGCGATGCGCTGGGCAACGATGGCGGCACCATTGCTGCCAATGGCGCGCAGCAGATCAGCGCCGGTACGCTGTCCAACGTTGCCGGTACGCTGAGTTCGGCAGGAACTGCAGACACCCGCATTGAAGTCGCTGGCCAGTTCGACAACACCCGCGGCACCCTGGCCAGCAACGGCGGCGCCCTGACGGTGCAGACCGGCAGCCTGGTCAATGACACCGGCCGGATCCACCACGCCGGCCAGGACGGCCTCACCCTGCAGACCGGCAGCCTGCAGGGCCAGAAAGGCAGCATCGCCACCGCCGGCACGCTGACCCTGCGTGCGGACGCGATCGATCACCGCGACGCCACCCTCAGCGCCGGCCAGCTGGACATCGTCGCGACCGCACTCGACAACCGTGGTGGCACCGTGCTCTCCACCGGCACCCAGGCCAACACGGTGCGGGTGGATGGCACCCTGGACAACGGCGACGACGGTACCCTGGCCAGCAACGGCGACCTGCAGATCACCGCGGCCACCCTCGGCAACGCCGGCGGCACCGTGCAGCAGGCCGGCACCGGCACGCTGAGCATCACCGCCGCGACCCTCAATGGTCAGGGCGGTACGCTGGTCAGCAATGGCGCGCTGGCGCTCAGCGGCGACACCACCGACCTGCGCAACGGCACCACCTCGGCGCAGCAGATCCGCATCGACACCGGTGACCTGACCACCGCCGGCGGCAACCTTGTCGCCACCGGCACGGGGCCGCTGGCGCTGAACGTGCGCAACCGCCTGGACAACACCGGCGGCACCCTGGCCAGCAATGGCACGGTGGACCTGCACGCGGCCACCCTCATCAACAACCAGGGCACGATGCAGGCGGCTGGCGCGGGCAGCAACCAGCTGCAGGTGGGCCAGGCGCTGGAGAACCGCGGCGGGCGCATTCTCGCCACCGGCGCGACCGTCATCGGTGCGGCCAGCGTGGACAACCACGGCGGCACCCTGCAGACCGGCGGGGCGTTGACCCTCGGCGTGGACGGGAGGCTGGACAACAGCGGCCAGGGTGTCATCGCCAGCGGCGGCGATGCGCACCTCACCGCCGCCACCCTGGACAACCAGGCCGGCAGCATCGAGCACGCCGGTGAAGGCACGCTCGCCATCGAGGTGACCGACCTGCACGGTGCGGGGGGCCGCATCGTCGGCAACGGGGCGCTGCAACTGAAGGGCGACACGCTCGATCTCAGCGGTGCCACCACCGGCGCGCGCCAGGTCACGGTGACCGCCGGCAGCCTGGATACCAGCAAGGGCACGCTCACCTCCACCGGCACGCAGGCCATGACTCTGCAGGTGGACAGGGCGCTGACCAACAATGGCGGCACGATCGCCGCCAATGGCGCCCAGCAGATCACGGCCGGTTCGCTGTCCAACATCGACGGCACGCTGAGCGCGGCCGGCACCGGTGATACCCGCATCAACGTGCTCGGCACGTTCGACAACACCCGCGGCGATGTAGCCAGCAATGGCCGCGAAGTGCAGATCGATGCCGCGCGCCTGATCAACGAGGAAGGTACCCTCAGCCACGGCGGCACCGAGTCGCTGAGCCTGACGGTCGGCCAGCTCGACGGTGCGAAGGGCATCATCGTCAGTGCAGGCGCACTCGCGCTGCAGGCCGGTGCGGTGGACCACCGCGGTGCCACCCTCAACGCAACCCAGCTGACCGTGCAGGCCGACGCCTTCAACAACCAGGGCGGCACCGTGCTGGCTACGGGCGCGCAGGCCAGCAGCCTGACCGTCAGTGGCGTGCTCGACAATGGCAACGGCGGCACGCTGGCCAGCAATGGCGACCTGCAGATCACCGCGGCCACCCTCGGCAATGCCGGCGGCACCGTGCAGCAGGCGGGTACCGGCACGCTGGCGATCAACGCCCACACCCTCAACGGCCCGGGCGGCAAGCTGCTCAGCAATGGCAGCCTGGCGCTGATTGGCGAAAACACCGACCTGCGCGATGGCACCACCGCCGCGCAGCGCATCCATATCCAGACCGGTGAACTGGTCACTGCAGGCGGCACACTCACCGCCACCGGCACCGACGTGCTGGCGCTGGACGTGCGCGGCCGACTGGACAACACCGCCGGCACCCTGGCCAGCAATGGCACGCTGGATCTGCGCGCCGCGCAGCTGCTCAACAACCAGGGCACCGTGCAGGCGGCCGGGGCGGGGAGCAATCAGCTGGCCATCGGCGGTGCACTGGAGAACCGCGGCGGTCGCATCCTGACCACCGGCAATGCCACGGTCACCGCCACCGGCCTGGACAACCGCGGTGGCACCCTGCACAGCGACGGCAGCTCCCGCTTGACGGTGACCGTCGATGGCCTGCTCGACAACAGCGCGCAGGGCACGGTGTCGTCGGGTGGCAACGCGCACATCACCACGCAATCCCTGAACAATGAAGCGGGCACCCTGGCCGCCGGGGCCGCATTGCAGCTCGACACGGCCACGCAGGTACGCAATACCAACGGCTTGATCCAGGCCGGTACCGATCTGCGCGTGACCAGCAGCGGCATCGACAACCACAGCGGCCGGATCATCGCCGGCACGGTGGATCTGGATACCCGCGGCTACACCCTGGACAACCGCGCAGGCACCGTGGCCAGCCTGACCGGCGGCGCCGTGCTGCGCACCGGCCCGCTGGACAACAGTGGTGGCCTGCTGCAGTCCGCCGGCAACCTGCACATCGATACGGCCGGCCAGGCGCTGATCAACACCAATGCCAACGGCAACGGCATCAACAGCGGCGGCACGCTGGAGATCCACAGTGGTGCGTTCGACAACCGCGGCGGCTCGGTCTTCGGCCAGGGCGCGATCACCGTCACTGCCAGCAGCGTCGACAACTCGGCGGGCGGTGCGCTGGTGGGCGCAGGCGACCTGACCCTGCGTGCGCAGTCAGTGGCCAACGCCGGCGGCAAGATCACGGTGGGCCGCAATGCGGACATCGTCCTGCCGGGTGCGCTGGACAACCGCGGTGGCCTGGTGGCCGCCGGCGGCACGCTCGCCCTGCAGGCGGGCAGCATCGACAACCGGTACACCCTGAGCGCGCCGGATGGCCCGGCGCTGGGCCTGCAGGGCAAGCACCTGCAGCTGGGCACCGGCAGTCTGGACAACCAGCAGGGCCAGCTGCTGGCCGACACCATGGTGGTGCAGGTGGCCGGGAAGCTGAACAACAGCGGCGGCCAGATATCCGCCGCCGAGACTTCCGATATCCGCGCCGACAGCATCGCCAACGCCGGCGGTTCACTGGTGGCCGGCAACAACCAGATCGTGCGCACGCGCGAGATCACCGGTGACGGCAAGCTGCTCTCGCAGGGTGACATGACCCTGGAGCTGGGCCAGAGCCACACCAACACCGGCGAGCTCGCCGCCAACGGCACGCTCACCCTGGCCATCCAGGGCAACCTGGACAACCTGGGCAAGCTGCAGGGCGCCGGGGTGAACATCAGCGCCGGCAACATCCACAACGCCGCTTCCGGCGAGATCAGCAGCGTCGGCCTGACCCGGCTGGTGGCTAGCGGTGAGCTGCTCAACCGCGGCCTGTTGGACGGCCGCATTACCCACATCGACGCCGGCACGCTGAACAACATCGGCACCGGCCGCATCTACGGCGACCACATCGCCATCCAGGCCGGCACCCTCAACAACCTGGCCGAAAACGTGGGCGGCGCCCAGCGCTCGGCCACCATCGCCGCACGCCAGCGTCTGGACCTCGGCGTGGGCGTGCTGAACAACCGCGGCCAAAGCCTCATCTTCAGCGATGGCGATGCGGCCATCGGCGGGGCGCTCAACGGGCTGACGGCGGTGGGCAGCGCGCAGCGCATCGACAATCTCAGCTCCACCATCGAGATCGCCGGCAACCTGGACATCTCCGCGCTGGCGGTGAACAACATCCGCGAGAACGTGGTGGTGCAGCAGCAGGTCACCCAGCACGGGCCGGTCACGCTCAACCAGCCGGGCTGGTTCAAGAACGGCAACAACACCGCCCGGAATCTGCGCGACACCTCCAACTTCCAGCCTTACGAGGTCTATTACCTCAATCCGGATGACATCCTGGAAGACACCGCCTACATCACGCCCGACGGCCAGCAGATCCGCCGGGCGGTGGTCCGGCTGACCGCCAACACCAGTGCGTACTACTTCGCGCGCGGTGGCCTGGATGGCGAGCGCGGCGAACGCTCGCGCCTGCCTGCGCAGGACGGCACGGTGGTCATCTACTACGTGGGCCGTGCGGACAGCCGCAACAATCCGGACCAGCTGGGCGCCGGAGCCGAAGATCCGTTCCGCGATCTGTCGTTGATGCCGCCGGGAAACCGGCAGTTCCGCTACGAATCGGACACCCTGGCCTACAACAACGCCTACGGCACCTGCACCACCACCTGCGTGCAGTTGATCACCTACCCGGACTACGACAATCCGGAGGCGATGCTGATCAACATGCAGCGCCACACCACCAACACCAGTGGCAACGAGAAGACCCGTATTGCCACCCGCACCACCACCGAAGACGTGCTGGTGTCTGCCGGTGCCGATGCGGTGATCAATGCCGGTGGCCACATGCGCATCGCCACCGATGCGTTGCGCAACGAGTACGCCAGTATCGCGGCCGGCGGCAACCTGGCCGTGGTCGGGTTGAACGTGGGTGAATCCTCGATCATCAACACCGCCCAAACCCTGTTCCGCACGCATAGCTTCAACAACGTGTCCATCACCTACGGCGGCTCGCGCAGCCAGTGGAGCGCCGCGCCGATCTCCGAGCAGATCGGCGTGCTGGGTGCAGGCATCACCGCCGGCGGCAAGCTGAGCATCGATGTCGGCAACCTGCGCAACGAGAACACCGGCCGCGACGCGCCGAACGTACGCGATGGCGACAGCATGGCCAACCTCAACACCGGTGGGCCGGGCGCGGGCTCGGTCGGGCCGGGCGCAGGCGCGGTGCAGGGACCGGGGCAGAGCAGCGGCCAGGGCGCGGGCCCGGTGGACGCACAGGGGCCGACGGCGGCCGGCGCGGCGCAGGGTCAGACCGGTAGTGCGGTACAGGGGCCGGGTCAGGCCGGTGGCCACATCGCCGATGGCGCGCACGCCCAAGGACCGTCTGCGGCCGGTGCCGCACAGGGCGCGGCAGGCCAGGGCCTGCAGGGTTCCGACCGTACCAGCGGCCAGCTGGCCGACGCCGCCAGCGCCCAGGGACCGGGCCAGGTCGGCTCGGCGGGCCCGGGCACGGGCGGCGTGCAGGACATCGTGGCCGGGCAGGCAGCACAGGCCACGGCCACCGGCCCGGGGGCCGTGCAGGCCGGTGGCCACGCCGGCAGCGGTGGCAATGCCGCACTGGCCAACAAGCAGGCCGTCGCCGCCGCCGGCAATGACCCGCACGTGGTGGTCACCACCACGCCCAATGCCAGTGCACCCAGCGCCAGCCTGTTCAATGTGGATGCCAACCGCGGCAGCTACCTGGTGGAAACCGACCCACGCTTTGCCAGCTACCGCAACTGGCTCAGCTCGGACTACCTGCTGCAGCGCGCCGGTTATGAGCCCTCGCAGACCCAGAAGCGCCTGGGCGACGGCTTCTACGAACAGAAGCTGGTGCGCGAACAGATCGGCGAGCTCACCGGCCGCCGCTTCCTCGATGGCCATGCCAGCGATGAAGACCAGTACCGCGCGCTGCTGGAGGCCGGTGCCACCGTCGCCAGTGCCTGGGGCCTGCGCCCCGGCGTGGCGCTGACCGCCGAGCAGATGGCGCGCCTCACCAGCGACATCGTCTGGCTGGTGGAGCAGGACGTCACCCTGGCCGATGGTTCCACCGTGCGCGCGCTGGTCCCGCAGGTGTACCTGCGGGTGATGCCGGGCGATCTGGATACCAATGGCGCGCTGCTGGCCGGTGCCGACATCGACATCAAGCTGCGCGGCGACCTCGTCAACAGCGGTGCCATCGCCGGGCGCCAGCTGGTGAGCATCGATGCGGGCAACATCCGCAATGTCAGCGGTGGGCAGATCAGCGGCCAGCAGGTCGGCCTGCAGGCCACCCACGACATCGACATCATCGGCAGCACGGTCACCGCCACCGATGCACTGGGGCTCAAGGCCGGTGGCAACATCACCGTGGCCTCGACCACGCGCGAGTGGCGCGACAACGGCGACCTGCTGGTGCAGCAGACCACCACGCTGGATCGCGTGGCCGGCCTGTATGTGACCAACAAGGACGGCGCCGGTGTGCTCAGCGTCAACGCGGGTGGCAACGTGGAGCTGCGGGCCGCGCAGCTGGCCAACGCCGGTACCGACGGCCTGACCGCGATCGTGGCCGGGGGCGACCTCAGCCTTACCTCGGTGGCCGAGCAGCGCAGCGTCTCGCTCACCCACGACGCCCGCAACTTCAACAGCCAGAGCCAGTTGACCAACATCGGCACCACCATCAGCGGTGCCGGCGATGTGGTGCTCAAGGCCGGCAACGATCTGAACCTGACCGCTGCCAACGTCGCGGCCGCCAATGCACTGGTGGCCCAGGCAGGGCGCGATATCAACAGCGTTGCCGTGGTGGACACGCGCACGTTCGACAGCGGTGCCAAGAGCAAGAACGGCTCGCGCGAGGTCAGTGCCGCCGATGGCTGGGTGCTGGGCAACCAGCTCACCGGTGCCGAAGGCGTTGCCCTGCAGGCCGGCCGCGACCTCACCCTGCAGGCCACCACGGTGGACAGCAGCGACGGCGGCGTGCTGCTCTCGGCCGGGCGCAACCTGGCGCTGACCACCGCGCAGGAAACCCACGATCTGGTGGTGGACGAAACCACCCGCAAGAAAAAGACGCTGTCCAGCACCACCACCACCACCCACGACCAGAGCTCGGCCAGCTATGCGGTGGGCAGCAGCATCGGTGGCAAGACGGTGGACATGATCGCCGGCAACGATGTGACCATCACCGGCTCGACCGTGCTGGCCGACAACGACCTGCGCATCGCCGCGGCCAACAACATCACCATTGAATCGGCGCAGGACACCTACAGCGAGGCCAGCAGCTTCAGCCAGAAGAAATCCGGCATCACCGGCGGCTTCGGCAATGGCGTGGCGTCGGTGGGGTACAGCAGCGCGCGCAGCAACAACGACAGCGCCAGCCAGTCCACCACCCAGGTGGCCTCGGCGGTGGGCTCGATGGACGGCAATGTGCAGCTCAACGCCGGTAACCAACTCACGATCGCCGCCTCCGACGTGGCGGCTGGGCAGGACCTGACCCTGATCGGCAAGGACATCAACCTGCTGGCGCGCCAGGACACGGTGGACAGCCAGATCAGCCAGTCCAGCAAGTCCAGCGGCTTCTCTATGGGCGTCACCTACGATCCCACCAAGGCTTACCGCAGCGCCCGCGATTCCACCACCGACGGGATGGCCGACAGTGGCTCGATCATGGGCGACATCACCCGCACCGCCGAAGGCACCGCCTCCGGCGTCCGTGCGGCCACCACGTCGGTGGTGGTCACCGGCGGCAGCCAGCGCTCCAGCGGCAACCAGGCCCACTCCACCAGCGACGCCCGCGTGGCCCAGCTGAGCGCGGGCGGCGACCTCACCCTGATCGCCAACGGCGGCTCGATCTACAGCCAAGGCGCGCAGATGGCGGCCGAGGGCGATGCCCTGCTGCTGGCCACCAAGGACATCGTGTTCGATGTCGCCCACAACACCGAATCCAGCACCAGCCAGAGCAGCGGCAAGGGCTGGGGCTTCGCCAACAACACCAGCGGCTTACCGTTCGGCACCAACAACTCCCGCAGTGACGGCAGCGGCCAGAGCGACACCATCACCGGCACCCAGCTGTCCGTGGGCGGTGGTGTGCGCATGGCCACCACCGAAGGCGACATCACCCTCACCGCCGCGAACATCGCCGCCGAAAAGGACGTGAACATCCGCGCCGCCGGCAACCTCACCGTGCAGAGCGGCCAGGACACGGTGAGCAACGCCAACACCGCCGACAGCAAGGCCATCGGCACGGTGCAGATCTCCGACACCGAGAAGTTCGCCGGCTGGCACCGCCAGCAGCACGACGACGACAGCGGCATGGTCTCGCAGGTGGCCAGCACCATCGGCAGCCTGGGCGGCAACGTCAACCTTGGCGCGGGCGGCAAGTACACGCAGATCGCCAGCAACGTGGTAGCCGCGCAGGATGTCAACATCACAGCGGCGGAGATCGAGCTGCTCACTGCCAACGAGACCGGCTATAACTCGCAGAGCGACAAGGACCTCAAGATCGGCGTGTTTGCGCGGATCAAGTCGCCGTTCATCGACCTGATCAACAACGTGGATTCAGCGCGCCAGTCGGACGGGCGCCTGCAGGCGATGCAGGGCATGGCGGCCGGTGCCAATGCGTATCAAGCGGGCAGTGCGATCGCCAGTGCGGCCAAGGGAGGTGGCGCGTCGCTGTTCAGTGCTGAAGCCGGCATCGGTTTCAAGTCCGCGAGCAGCAGCGCGGACGGCAGCAGCACCGTCTCGCGCGGCTCCACCATCCAGGGCGGCGGCAACGTCAACCTGACGAGCACCAGTGGCGATATCCATGTGGTGCAGGGCAACCTCAGCGCTGGCAACACGCTGTCGCTGGACTCGGCGCGCGACATTCTGCTGGAAGCCGGCCAGGCCAACCTGCAGAACAAGAGCAAAAGCAACAATGCCGGCGCTGAAGTCGGCGTGGGCGTGTCGGTGGGCGCGCAGACCGGCGTGTACGTGTATGCAGAGGCCAGCGTAGGCAGCAGCAAGTCCAGCGCCGAAAGCAGCACCTGGCAGAACACCACCCTGATCGGCAGCAACATCTCGCTGAAGGCGGACGGTGACACCACCCTGCGTGGCGCCACGGCCACTGCTGACCGGATCGACGTCAAGACCGGTGGCACGCTGACCATCGAATCCCTGCAGGACATCGCCGAAAGCATGTCGAAGGAGAACCAAGTGGGCGGCCGGGTGCAGGTCTCGTTCGGCACCGCGTGGGACGCCAGTGGGTATGCCAGCGTGGGCAAGGCCAATGGAAGCTACAAGGGTGTGGGTGAGCAATCAGGCTTGTTCGCAGGCGATGGTGGTTATCACGTGGACGCCGGCCACGTGAACCTGGTGGGCGGTGCGATTGCCAGTACCAACGCGGCCAATAGCGAACTGAGCGCTGAGACGTTTACCTTTACCGACCTCAAGAACGAGATGGACTACCGGGCCAGCTCGGCGGGCATCAGCGGTGGCTTTGGGTCGACTGGCAATGCAGCCACCGACGCCAATGGCGACCCCGTGCCTGCACCGGGCGCGGCCGGACAGTTCAAGGACATCGGTAGCACGATCCGTAACGGAGAGTACGGCGCGGCGAATAGTACGTCCTTCAGCCCGGGCATTCCGATGTCCGACAGCGGGCACGACAGCTCCACCACCTACGCAACCTTGACCGGTGGCAACATCACCATCGGCGGCAGGAAGGTCGACGCCGCCGACCTTGGGGTGAACACAGACGCCAGTGCTGCGCACCAAGCGCTTGAAGGGTTGCCAGACCTGCAAAAAATGCTGCAGGAGCAGCGCGCCATGGCGCAGGCTACGGGCACCGTTGTAGATGCGGGTATGCGTATTCGTGCGGGCATCAATGCATCGATTGATGAGGAAAATGCGCGCAAGGAAGATGCCAAGAAACAGCTCGCCGACCCCGCGCTTCGCGATTCAATGAGTCAAGAGCAGAAAGCTCAACTCATAGCGACGGCCGTCGAGGCCGACCGTGAAATCGAACGCCTGCAGAAGGTTGGCGTTCTGGTAGGTGCGATCACGGGCGGCATCGCGGCGTCCTCCGGCAGCACGGGGCAGATCGTGGCGGGTACTCTTGCACCGGTGATCTCGTACCAGATTGGCCAGTATTTCAAGGAGAATGCGGCCAGGAACGAGATGGACAACGGCAAGCGTGGCGAAGAGGGAAGCGCCACGCATCTGCTCGCGCATGCCCTGCTGGGCGCAGCGGTGGCCTCGGCAGGCGCTGACGACGCCCTGCTTGGCGCGTTGGCTGCCGGCGGTGCCGAGGCAGCTGCACCCTCCATCGCCAAGTTCCTCTTTGGCAAAGAGGGCAAAAACCTGACGGCCAGCGAGCAGGAAACGGTAAGCTCCATCGCCGGCATGGGAGGCGCGCTGCTGGGGTCGTTCCGGGACGGACTGCTCAGCGCAGCACTAGGTAGCAATGCAGCAAAGAATGCCGTCGACAACAATTGGGGCGAGGTGGGGCACTACTCCACGATGGCGACCATCCTCTATTTGGCCGGCTTCAAAGAGACCGATGCAAAAGCAATTGCCCTGGCTGCGTGGTCACCAGATACGGATTCCAGAAATGCCTTGAGCGAGCCCAACATTCTTAATGGCAAGGATCCAAACGCCCCGCAGATCGCCGATCACCTGCTCACCGGTGAGCAGGACCCAGCAAAAGTCAGGGAAGCTCAGGAATACTGGAAAGACCAAGTGACTGCTGTACTGTCTGACATCAAGAAGTATGAAGACGACCCCGAGATGAAGAAGAAAATCCTGCGTGACCCGAAGACGCAGAGAGCATTGCACGCTTTTGGTGACTCTTTCGCGCACGTTAAGGCAGATGGTACTCATTTCGACCCGCAAATTGGCCATGGACGCGAGTCGGTCGCCAACAGCGGAATCGAAGATCCCGATAGCCCCTACACGCACCAAGGTGCGTATTTGGATTACAGTCTCGCCATCTACAGTGCGGCAACTACTGCGTCCAAAGAAGGAGCCCTTCAAAGCGCAGACTATATAGCGCTGCTCGCGAAGACGGTGTCTGGTGCAAAAAAAGAGGAAACGCAAATGCAGATTCTGGATGCATCAGCGGCGTTTTTCATGTCCGGACGGACTTCTGGACTTGTCGAATCGCCAGTGAAGGAGTGCATGTTCCTGTTTTGTAAGTTCATAAGCGCTGGTGGAAGGATCAATCCCGAGATTGAAAGGGTATATCTTTCTGAGTTGCCCGTTCCGACCTTTCCCCCAGTGGTTGACTGGGCAAAAATGAATAACATCGGCTGGTGAGGCGATCTATGGGCACGTCAGGTTTTTCGGCAGGGCAGGTACTACGCAAGGCTGCTGATCTGGCACACCTGCTCGTATGGGCCTTCTTCCTTAGTTACCTGTCCTTGTCGACCTATGGGCGCTTATCGGTAGATGGACCGGATCTTCGTCCGCTTTTCCTGGGCCCGTACTCCGGCCACTTCTACATGGCGTTCTGGATGACGCTGTTTGGAGTGCCAGTCCTTACTGCGGTAGTCGCCGTCCACATAGCTCGTACCTCAAAGATCTTCTACGCGGAGACACTTGTAACGGCTGCGGCTTGGTGCATGCTCCTTTACAATCTCTCGTTCCTCAGGGGATAGGCGAGGAGCTGGCCGCGCTTCCGGTCTCTTGATCATTGACTAGACCGTGACGTTTGCAGATTTCGGTCGCCCCAAAACATAGCGAACAAGCCGCTCCGGCGAACCAATGGTACTGAAGTGCCGGTTGCTACGAGCTAGTGGAGAGTATCTGAGCGATCCGAGTGCAAATGGCCTAATCAACATCACGGTTCCAGGTGCACACGCCCTTGATCCCGGATTTGTAATCCGCCAAGTGGTGCCTGATGGATATGGTGGCTTCTCCGTATCCACCCAAAGGGTGGGGAACCGGAAGCAGTCGTAAGCTCCCCCCGGCAGCCAGACACCCGATAGATACATCGTTCCGGGATCTTTAACCAGCCGGGAAGTTTCATGCGCACAACGGATTCGTCGAAACGCAGATCATCACGATCCTCAAGTAGGGCGATGCCGGGCTTGCGGTGAAGGATTTATGTCGCCAAGCGATACCAGCACAGCGACCTACTACCAAGTAGGCGACCGGCGCATGTATCGTTCGGCACCGCGTGGAGCGCCGACGGCTACGCCAGCGCAGGCAAATCCAACGGCAGCTATCAGGGCGTTGGCCAGCAGTCCGGCCTGTTTGCCGGTGACGGTGGGCCCCCCGTCGGTGCCGGCCACGTGAACTTGGTGGGCAGTGCGATCGCTAGTGCCAATGCCACCCACCTTTTGAATCCTATAATCTCTGAGATTTATCAGGTTAAGAAGCCCGCCGCCCCAAATGGTGACGCGCCCAAAGGCAAGCAATAGCCGCACAATTTCTACTAAGAAGCGCGAGAGACTATCGAGACCATGAGTAACCGTAAATTCGTATTTCTATGGTTGGCTGTGATCGTTCTGGCAATCGCCGTTCCCGTACGCGTACTTTTCGATCATAAGTTGATGTTTCAGTGGCTCGCCGCTGCGATGATCGTTGCGTACTTCGCCACGTGGTCGTTAGCGGTCAGGGCGCGGAGAAATGCGATCCCTAGTCGTATCGAAGTGAGCGTTGCGGCGATTGCTTGGATCTCACTGCTGTTGAGTGCGGTTCTATTGGTACTGAGGATGCCGACTTCGTGAGATCGTCATCTGATGGGGTGGGACTGGGAGCCGATCCCTTACGCAGTCGGTAATGAAACGATACGTCTTGTGATCACGGCAGGATCGGTTGAGATGGTAGAGGGTCTGCTATGAATATGATGAGTAGTGAGAAGATGGGCGACGTGTTGAAGAAGATATATCTAGCTCTCTGGGTGGAGTGCTTACTGTTTTGCGTGATTCAGTTGCTCCTTGTGCCTGCTATTTTGCTGCCTGAATCCTGGTTGGCCGATGGGAGCGGGTCTCGGGCACGATTTGGCGAAGCACTGCAGTGGGGTGTCCAGCACTACCCGGCTTCCTTCTCGCTGTTCAACCTTGTCCTCATTCCTCTCATGGTCGTGGCGTTCATTGGCCAAGTTGGTTGTGGGCTCCGCCCGTCCCGTTCCGAGGTGGGGCTGATGATGGCAGTGCTGAGCCTGCTCTTGCCGTTCCAGATTGGAATATTCGTTGTATTTGTCATTTCATAGCAGCAAGAGCAGCAATGCGGGTGCGGAAGTGGGCGTCGGTGTCGCGGTAGGCGCGCAGACCGGCGTGTACGTGTACGCCGAAGCCAGCGTGGGCAGCAGCAAGTCCAACGCGGACAGCACCTCCTGGCAGAACACCACGCTCACCGGCCAGAACATCTCGCTCAAGGCCGAAGGTGACACCACCCTGCGCGGTGCCACCGCGACGGCCGACCGCATCGATGTAAAGACCGGCGGCACGCTGACCATCGAGTCGCTTCAGGACGTGGCCGAGAGCATGTCCAAGAACAGCCAGGTGGGCGGTCGGGTGCAGGTGTCGTTCGGCACCGCCTGGAGCGCCGACGGCTACGCCAGCGCAGGCAAATCCAACGGCAGCTATCAGGGCGTGGGCCAGCAGTCGGGCCTGTTCGCCGGTGATGGCGGCTACCACGTCGATGCCGGCCACGTGAACCTGGTCGGCGGTGCGATTGCCAGCACCAACACCACCAACAGCGAGCTGACCGCGCAGACGCTGACCTTCAGCGACCTGCAGAACCAGATGCAGCACAGCACCAGCTCGGGCGGCATCAGCGGTGGCTACGGCGGCGCGATGGAGGGCAACACGCCGGTGTTTGCCGGTGCCACGCCGAACTTCGGTGGCGGCGTGCCGATGCACGAGTCGGGCAGCGACAGCAGTACCACCTACGCCACGCTGACCGAGGGCAACATCGTTATCGGCGGCAAGAAGGTGACTGCCGCCGAGCTGGGCGTGAACACCGATGCCGCCACGGCGCACCGCGCGATTGATGCGATGCCCAATGCCGAGTTGCAGCTGGCCAACCAGCAGGCGATGGCCAATGCGATGGGCACGGTGGTGGCCACCAGCAAGCAGATTGCTGGGGATATCGGCAACCAGGCCATGCGGGATTTGGAGAATTCCTATCTCTCTACCCTGTCTGATGAGGAGAAGGATCGCTTCAAGAGCCAGAGCGCGGAAGGCAAGTCCAATGAGCTCGCAGCCAGGTTCCCGTACAGCTACAGCGACGCCGTGGCACAGCAGCAGAACTGGGGCATCGGCAGCCAGAATGGCCGCGCGCTGGAAGCAGTGACTACGCTGCTGGTGGGCGTCGTATCGGGGCAAGGTGGCGGGCAGGTTGCAGCCAATGCTCTGGCACCGTATGCCGCTCAGCTGATCGGCGACAAGTTCGATACGAACCACGGCAGTGATCCGAACGCCGCGTTGCAGCTGCTGTCACATGCGCTGTTGGGTGCGCTGTTGGCTGAGGCCAATGGTGGCAACGCAGCGAGCGGTGCAGGCGCAGCGGCCGGTGGCGAACTGGCGGCGAAGCTGCTGACCGAGGCGCTGTATCCCGGGTATACCGGCGAGCTGAATGATCAGCAGAAGCAGACGATTCTGGCGTTGTCGCAGGCGGTGGGGGCGGTTGCTGGTGGCATAGGTGGGGGCGGGGTCGCCACCGCAGCCTTGGGAGCAAATTTGGCAAGGAATGCAGTTGAGAATAATCGCCTCCTTAGCGACCCTGAAAAGGCAGCGCTGCGCAAGCTTGGCGCCGAAGGATACGACATCGATAAGATAAATGCGGTCGCGTGCGCCATTGCAAAGTGTTGGGAGGGCGCGGAACTTGGTGTGATGTCCTTGGCAGTCAAAGAGCAAATTGCTGCGGTAATGGCAACACTGACAGATCAGCAGAAGGATGAGCTGCTCGCTTCGCTGCGTAATGAAGCTCCAGGACACTTCAAGTACTCAACAGGTGACAAAATCTCCGATTGGTGGATGGGCAGCCCGTCAATTCAGGACGCAGTGGTACGCGCGGGCGGCGCACTGCAGGCGACAGGCGGGTATGTCACTGCCGTAGCAGGGGCGGGCACAACAGCCGTGGGTGGGGCTACTTGCTTCGAGACTGGCGTAGGGTGCTTCGCGCTCGTGGGGGGAGTTGCCATGTTGACGTGGGGTGCCGATAACATGGTAGCGGGGGGCACTACGTGGGCGTATGGAACGCAACAGCCGACTGCAGGTGGTTTGGGTATTTCGGCTCTAACCGGAATGTCACCGCAAAACGCGGAGCTCACGTACTCATTGCTTGGAATGGCTCCGGCATCGGCTCAGGCGTATGCCCTGAATAGAGCGGTCAATCTTGAGATCGCTGAAAATGCTTATGCGAGAGCAACGTACCTAAACCCCTTGCTCACGCGAAGAAGCGAGGCGTACTTCTGGTCTGGACTGGGTCCGGGCGGGTACACGGTTGCGGCTGGAGTTGCGTCCGGAAAGGGTGGCACAACGTTGGAGATGTTGATCGATTCCAGAAAGGTTGCGCTACCTACTTGGGATGCAGCAAATCCTGCATCTGTCAAAGCATGGCAGGATGTCTCATCCGCGTATGCAGAAAGTGCCTCTGGTACAGTCCGAGCAGTAGTCGGACCCAACCTTAGGCCAGGCAACATCTGGGAGACGTTCGAGCTGCCAGCGCTTAAGCAGAATCCCAAAGTTGATAAGATCATGACAGTCGACCCTTCTACTGGTAAGGAGAAGCTGGTGTGGTCAAGAAAGTAGACACTATGAGCCCAATGAAAATAAGTATAGGTTCCATTTTTGCTGCCTACTATGGATTCGGGTTTGAAGCGTATCCGAAGGCCAGTAGGGAACGCTTGGAGGAGTTGGTAGGTTCAGAGAACCTGCGTGATTCGGAGAAGTTGATCGAAGAAGTGGTCAGCGAGCTTGGGCAGCTTCGACCTGACTGGTCAACTCAATCCCTAGAATCCGTTGGTGATTGGGTCAAAGTGCAGATGCTTGCTACCCGCCCAACTCTGGACGGACTCTCTCTCGATACACTGGCGTGGGTGTTCACCTGGTCCAATCGATAGGCCATGTACGGAACACCTAGTCGGCGTTCCAATTGCCAGTGTGATGATGATTGACCTCCTCCCAATAATTTAGACCAGCCAGAACTAGAAAATTCGGCGACACTCAGGCCGGGGGGACGTCGCATTCATGGCAAGTCATGGTGTTGCCCTGACTGCAGAGGAGGCACGTTCCAGCCTCAACCGGTTTGCAAGCTCAAAGGAAGATAACAGCTGGTCAGCGGTTATTGGTCAGGATTCGCTCACCAGCGAGTTCCTTTCCAGCATCTCGAAAGGTCTGACGTATCAGGACTCAACCGGAAAGCTCACGCGTTCTTTGTCAGCTCAAAGACCGAGCTGAAAGATCCTACGATCAACTTGAATGCTTTGTACGATGCTAGGTTCGACCCCGTCATTGGCCAATATCTGGACAGCATTGGAGCCCGCAACCGGGAGCCCAGTGACCTGAATCGTGAGCTCTTTGGCTACGGACAGCTGGCCTGTTACTCCTACGCCGATGCTCAGAGATCCACTTGGGGCGACATCAAACTGATTGCAAACTCCATGGTGAGTGTTGGTCAGTCTGTGCTCTACAGCGGCACCAGTGATCAGATAGGCCCTTATGATGAGCTGAAACTCAAGGCAAAACAGCTCTTCGGTGGGGGATCAATCGACAAAAAGCCACTCGGTCCGAAGTGCTTGGGCTGCTGGCGCGCGCAGACACCGGATGGTGCCTGGGCGACGTCCCGACGTCCCCCCGAGATTGAGTAGCGGAGCGGTTTGGAGTCCAATCCTCAATGACAAGGAGATTGGACGTGAAGAAGCGCTTTTCCGAAGAGCAGATCATCGGCTTCCTACGCGAAGCTGAGGCCGG
>Ga0308171_1001787_pt1 | contig 26448 bp, 17 predicted proteins | sample PhyGR1_FD_202135 | JGI IMG/M metagenome (GOLD analysis project Ga0308171, IMG submission 202135) | Phyllosphere microbial communities from UC Gill Tract Community Farm, Albany, California, United States - DLSLSG.R1 | ecosystem: Host-associated > Plants > Phyllosphere > Unclassified | place: USA...
CCTTGCTCAAGACGCTGGAAGAGCCGCCGCCGGGCACCATGTTCCTGCTGCTGTCCAATCGCCTGGACCGCCTGCTGCCGACCATTCTGTCGCGCTGCCGCAAGTTCGCCCTGACCGCGCCCGGCCATGACGAAGCGCTGGCCTGGCTCAAGCAGCAGGGCGTCAAGGATGCCGATGCCTGGCTGGCCGAGCAGGGCGGGGCACCGCTGGCCGCGCTGGAAGCCGCCCAGGGCGAGGGCCGTGATGCCCTGGATGAATTGCTGCGCCACCTGGCCCAGCCCGGCGTGGATGGCGCCTTGCGCGCGGCCGACAAACTGCAGAAGACACCGGCGGCCGATCTGGTCGGCTGGGTACAGCGCTGGCTGTATGACTTGCTCTCGCTGAAGTCGGCCGGGGTGGTGCGCTACTACCCGCGTTATGGCAAGGAGCTGGGGCGTCTGGCCGGGCGGGTCGATGCGCTGGCCGTGTCCAAGGCCTTGCGCGGCATGGGCGATCGCCGCGCCATCGCCGATCACCCCTTGTCGGCCAAGTTGTTCATCGAGGAAATGCTGATCGATTACGCGCGGCTCTTCGACTGACGCCACGAGTGTTGCACGGAGGATCGCCCGGCTCCCCCTGTAGGGAACACCGGGCGATTTTTTTGGACAATCCTGGAGGCCCTTAGAAGGCTACCGAGACTGAGGTGCTGAAGGTACGCGGATTGCCCGCGACCAGATAGCCCGAATTGGAAGCCCCGCCGGCCGATTGCCAGTAGTTGTGGTTTGCCAGGTTCTCGATGGCCGCGCGGAAGGTGACGGCACGTCCACCGATGTCGGTCAGGTAGCGCGCGCCGAGGTCATAGCGCACCCACGAGGGTACTTCCAGCTGGTTGGCCGCATCGACGTACTGGGTCGAGGTATAGGTGGCGCGAGCATTGACGCTCAGGCCGCGCACGCCCGGTACATCGACATCCACACCGGCGTTGGCCTGCATTCTGGGCACCCCGATCGCATACTTGCCATTATTGATGCTGCCGCTGGTCTGCACCTGCTTGGCATCCAGGAAGGTCACGCCCGACAGGAGGCGCACGCCCCTGGCGAGCTCGCCATAGGCCGTCAGTTCCACGCCCCGGTTGCGCTGCTTGCCGTTGGTGGATTCAATACGTGTGACGGCATCCTTGTAGGACAGTGGCCGGTCGGTGGTGAAGAAAGCAGCGCCCAGGCCCAGTCCCCCCAGTTCATATTTGACCCCGACTTCCTTCTGCTTGGATTTGTAGGGCGAGAGCACCTGCCCGTAGTTGGCGGCGGTCGTGTCGGTGATCTGCTTGCCTTGTTGCAGGCCCTCGATGTAGTTGCCGTAGAGGGAAAGATTCTTTGCCAGCCTGAACACCACGCCGGCCATCGGCGAGGTGGCGCTCTGGTCGTAGTGCGCACTGTTGAGCTGGGTATTGTAGGCGTAGGTATCCGACTTGAGCTGTTGCTGGCGCACGCCAACGGTCACCAGCAGCCGGTCGTCGTAGAAACCCAGCGTATCGGAGACCACGGCGCTGAGCAGATTGGTCTTGATGGTCGTCTGCGGATCGGCCAGGCTGTTGCCCAATGTGGTCAGGGCCGGCCGGGCGTAGCTGCTGGGGTTGTAGAGGTTGGTGGTCAGCGCATAGGAGGGCGAAAGGCCGTAAGCATTGCGCGAGTTGAGCGAATAGGCCGAGGCGGCTGCCACCAGTTTGTGGGAGACCGTACCGGTCTTCAAGCTGGTGCGCACGCCCACTTCGCCGGTGGCGACGTCATCCTGGCGGGCGTTGTCGAAGCGGTAGGTGGAGGCCGCGCCGGTACTGGCATTGTTCACGCGCACGCCCGACAGCGAATTGTTTTCCGTACCCTGGCGCGCGCCGAAGGCCACCCAGGCGGTGGTGCTGGAGGACAGGTCCCACTCGCCGCGCACGGTGCCGAAGATGTCGCGCGCATTGGAGTACGACCAGGGCTGGGCATAGTTGTCGGAACCGCCCGGGGCGGCAGGCAGGCTGGTGAGTCCGGTGCCCAGCGTGACGCTGGGACGCATGTTGTTGAGGTTGTTTTCCTGCACGCCAAGGTCCGCCGAGAGGCGGAAATCTTTGCCGCGATAGTCCACGCCCAGCGAGAACAGGTTGGTTTCGCGTTTTTCGTTGGCCACGCCCGTACCCCCTGCATGGCGCGCGACATTGATGCGCACGCCAACACGATCTTGCGGACCGAAGCGGCGCGACAGGTCCAGTGCGGCGGATTTGCTGTTGCCGGAGCCGTAGCCCAGGGTTACATCAGTCAGCGCTTCGTTGGCCGCCCGCTTTGGAACGATGTTGATGGTACCGCCCAGGCCCGCATCGCCCGGAGTGGCGCCATTGAGGAAGGCGCTGGCGCCGTACAGGACCTCGACCCGTTCCATCATCTCGGCGGCCACATACTGGCGCGGCAGGATGCCGAACAAACCGTTGTACATCAGGTCGTCCGAGTTGGCGATGAAGCCGCGGATCATGTACGACTCCTGGAAGTTGCCGAAGCCGCGCGTGGTTCGCACCACCGGATCATTCTTGAGCACGTCGCCCACGCCTTGAGCCTGCTGGTCGGCAATCAGCTGCTGGGTATAGGCCACCGAACGGACCGGGCTGTCCAGGTTGTCGACATTGCCCAGCACGCCCAGGCGACTGCCGCGCGCCACCTGGCCGCCGGCAAATTCGGCCGGCAAGCCATCGGCCGAAGCATCGGCCGATGCATTGACGGTCACGGTAGGCAGCGGCCGGGGAGCGGCAGCCTCGGTGGTGCTGTCGGCCCCGGCAGTCTGCGCCAATGCCGGCAGTGGAACGAGGAAGGCCAGCGCCAGGGCGGCGGCAAGCGGATGGAGGCGGGGAGACGCAACTGGGGTCATGACGATTCTTTCAGGAATTTCAGCGAGAAATGAACGGTTGAAAGCGAAACGGCGCCAAGTATAATTGCAAATCGTTATCATTAGCGTTCAATATTTCACTTTCTGCGTGTATTGCATGAAAGGTTTGTCACCTGTGCATCTTTTGCTGTCCGACGGTAATCGCCTCGTGCGCTCTCCAAGCAGATCGGACCGCTGCGGCAAATCGCCGCGCCCGATGGGAAGCGGGGCGGCGGACCGTATAATCCGGGCATGATGTCTTTGACCTCCTTCTTCATTTCCACCCCAGATCAGGTGAACCAGCCGCAGCACCTGCTGCTGTCGCGGCTGTTCTGGCTGCGCGGGGCCATGGTGGCGGGCGAGCTGCTGGTGCTGGCCGGGGCGCATGCCTGGCTGCATATCGCCTTGCCCTTGCCGGCGCTGCTGGCCTTGATCGGCCTGCAGGCCCTCATCAACGCTGCTACCTGGCTGCGCATGCGCTGGGCGCGGCCGGCCGAGCAGGCCGAACTGTTCATGCAATTGTTGCTGGATGTGGCGGTATTGACGGCGCTGCTGTATTTTTCGGGCGGTTCGACCAACCCCTTCGTTTCCTTCTACCTGCCGGCACTGGCGGCAGGCGCTGCCACGCTGGCCTGGCCCTACGCCTTGCTGCTGGCCCTGTGTGCGCTGGGATGCTATTCGGGGCTGGTGTACTTTTACCAGCCGCTGCACATCCACGACCACGGGCAGGCGATGGCCTATCACCTGGCCGGGATGTGGATCAATTTCTCGATCTCGGCCTTGCTCATCACCTGGTTCGTCAGCCGCATCGCAGCGGCCGTGCGCTTGCGCGACGGCCAGCTGGCACAGGCGCGCGAGCGCCAGCTGCAGAGCCATCGCATCGTCGCTCTCGGCACCCAGGCTGCCGGTGCCGCCCATGCGCTCAATACACCGCTGTCCACGGTAGCAGTGATCGCTGGCGAAATGCGCCGCGACATGGCCAGCAATCCCGCGCTGGCGGCCTATGAGGAAGACGTGCGGGTGGTCGAGGAACAGATCGCCGTCTGCAAGGCCGCATTGGAAAACATGCGGCTCGACGCCGATGCCCAGTTGCGCAATGAAGACAGCGCGCCCATCACGCCCTGGCTCACCAGCCTGCTGGAAGGCTGGCGGCTGCGCCATCCGGCTGTGCTGCTGGCAGCTGAGGTACATCAGCCGGGCTGGAAGGCCAGCCAGTTGCAGGACCTGTCGCAGATCCTGCTGACCTTGCTGGACAATGCGGCCCATGCCGTGCGCGGCCTCGGCCATCAGGGCGAAATCCGCATCCGCCTGGCACCGGCCGAGGCGGGCGAGGGCGCACCTGCCGCCTCCGGCAAGCCGGGGCGCACCATGGCGATCATCGAGGTCTCCGACAATGGCGCAGGCATCAGCCCGGAACTGTTGCAGCGTCTGGGCCACGGGCCGGTGGCCAGCAGTTCGGGCGGTTCCGGCATCGGACTGATGCTGGCCACGGCCAGTGCCACCCACCTGGGCGGCAAGCTGAAGCTGCGCTCTTCGCCGGGGCAGGGCACGGTCGCGCAGTTGCGCTTCCCCCTGGTCTGAACCGCCATCCTATTCTTCTGGTTTTACGGATATCCCCATGAGTGCCGCCTTCTTGATCCTCGATGACAATGACGTCTTTGCCAGCACGCTGGCACGTTCGCTGGCACGGCGCGGCTTTCGTGCCGTCGTCGCCCATACCGGCGAAGAGGCCCTGGATGCCGCGCGCCGCGAGCGTTTCGACTACGTCACCATTGACCTGCAGCTGGAAAAGGATTCCGGCCTGCAATGGGTCGGGCCGCTGCGCCAGGCGCTGCCGGAGGCGCGCCTGCTGGTGCTGACCGGCTATGCCAGCATCGCCACCACGGTGCAGGCCATCAAGTCCGGCGCAGATAATTACCTGGCCAAGCCGGCCAATGTGGATTCCATCCTCTCGGCGCTGTCGTACGTGGCCGAAGGCGAGGCAGTCGATGAGCCCGTATTGCCGGTGGAAGAGGCATCGCCGCTGTCGCTGGAACGTCTGGAATGGGAGCACATCCAGCGCGTGCTGGCCGAGCATGAAGGCAATATTTCCTCCACCGCACGGGCGCTGAACATGCACCGCCGCACCCTGCAGCGCAAGCTGGCCAAGCGGCCGGTAGCACGCTGAGCCGACATCGCGGGGCTCTGTAACGAAAGGTAAGCGCCCGGCAAGCAGGGGCGACAGCCTGTCGGCATGGCTTTACAATAGCGGCCATGTATATCGATTCCCATTGCCACATCAATTTTCCCGACCTGGCGGCGCGCTTGCCCGAGATCTTCGGCAAGATGGCTGACAACCAGGTCAGCCATGCCCTGTGCGTCTCGGTCGACCTGCCGGATTTCCCGCAGGTGCTGGCCCTGGCCGAACAATATCCCAACGTCTACGCATCGGTCGGCGTGCATCCGGACTACGAAGACACCCCCGAGCCGACGCTCGACGAGCTGATCCGCCTGGCGGACCATCCGCGCATCGTCGCCATCGGTGAAACCGGGCTGGATTACTACCGCCTTCAGGGTGACCTGGAGTGGCAGCGTGAGCGCTTCCGTACCCATATCCGCGCCTCTCGGGCCACTGGAAAGCCGCTCATCATCCACACCCGCTCAGCGTCGGAAGACACCATCCGCATCCTGCAGGAAGAGGGTGCGAGCCCGCAGGCGGGCGGCGTGGCCGGGGTGATGCATTGCTTCACGGAATCACAGGCGGTGGCCGATGCGGCCATTGAACTGGGTTTCTACATTTCCTTCTCCGGCATCGTCACCTTCAAGTCGGCCAAGGACTTGCAGCAAGTCGCCCGCACCATTCCGCTGGAGCGCATGCTGATCGAAACCGATTCCCCCTACCTGGCGCCGGTCCCTTTCCGGGGCAAGACCAACGAGCCGGGTTACGTGCGCCATGTCGGCGAATTCATCGCTGACCTGCGCGGCATCAGCGCGGCCGAAGTGGCGCGCCAGACCTCTGACAATTTCTTCAAGCTGTTCGGAATCAAGCCATGACCCTGCTGGAAAAGCTGCGCGCCCGCTTCGGCGGCATCGGCCGTATCGTCCTTTATACCTCGCTGCTGTTGCCGGGGGCCGCCCGTGCGGGAGCGTATGAAGATTATTTCCAGGCCATCCGCATGGACAACGTCTATTTCCTCAAGCAGCTGATGCAGCGCGGCATGGGGCCCAACTTGATCGAGCCCAAGCGCGGCTATACCGGCCTGATGCTGGCCATCCGTGAAGATTCGATGAAGGCTTTCGACGTGCTGGTCAATGCGCCCGATGTGAACCTGGAAGCCCAGGCCACCAACGGTGACACGCCGCTGATGCTGGCCTCCTTCTACGGCAATATCCCGGTGGTCAAGCTGTTGCTGGCGCGCGAGGTCGAGGTCAATCGTCCCGGCTGGACCGCCCTGCATTATGCCGCCATCAATGGCAGCTCCGAGATCGTCAAGCTGTTGCTGGATGCCTCGGCCTATGTCGATGCCGAATCCCCCGATGACAAGATGACGCCGGTCATGCTGGCCGCCATGCGCGGTCGCGTCGCGGCAGTGGAAGTGCTGCGCGACAACGGCGCTGATCTCACGCTCAAGAACAAGGATGGCTTGACCGCCATGGACCTGGCCCGCCGCTACGGGCAGGAGGGCGTGATCGACGTGCTCAACGTCAAACCGCGCCAGTAAGCCGCACATTCGGTCCCGCAAAAGGAAACGTCCCGGCCACCTCACGGTGGACCGGGACGTTTTACATGGTCGGCTGCTTCAGCGCACCAGGATCTGCGGACCGACGTCCTTGATGTCCTTGGTACCGGTCAGCGCCATGCTGACGTCGAGCTCCTTGCGCATGATTTCCAGCATCTGCGACACGCCATCGCCGCCCATGGCGCCCAGGCTGTAGAGGAAGGCGCGGCCGATCATGGTGCCGCGTGCGCCCAGGGCGACCGCCTTCAACACATCCTGGCCGGAGCGGATGCCCCCGTCGAACCAGACTTCGATCTGGTCGCCCACGGCTTCGGCAATGGCGGGCAGGGCTTCGATGGAGGACATGGCCCCATCGAGCTGGCGGCCACCGTGGTTGGAGACCACGATGGCATCGGCACCGCTTTGCACGGCCAGTTTGGCATCTTCCACATCGAGGATGCCCTTCAGAATCAGCTTGCCGCCCCATTGCTGCTTGATCCAGGCGACATCTTCCCAGTTCAGGGTCGGGTCGAACTGGCTGGCTGTCCACTTGGACAGCGTCTGCACGCCGCCGGCACCTTCACCGCCCTTGATGTGGCCGGCCAGGTTGCCGAAGGTCTTGCGGCCGCCCAGTGCACGCAGCGCCCAGCCGGGCTTGCTGGCCAGGTCGAGCAGGGTGTCGAGGGTCAGCTTGGGCGGCACGGACATGCCGTTTTTCAGGTCCTTGTGGCGCTGGCCGAGGATCTGCAGGTCCAGCGTCAGTACCAGGGCCGAGCACTTGGCGGCCTTGGCGCGGTCGATCAGGGACTGCACGAAGCCACGGTCGCGCATCACGTAGAGCTGGAACCAGAAGGGTTTCGTGGTCACGCTGGCCACGTCCTCGATGGAGCAGATGCTCATCGTGGAGAGGGTGAAGGGGATGCCGAATTTCTCGGCCGCGATGGCACCCAGCATCTCGCCATTGGCCCATTGCATGCCGGTCAGGCCGGTCGGGGCGATGGCCACCGGCATGGTCACGTCGTGGCCGATCATGGTGCTGCGGGTGCTGCGCTCATCGACATTGATGGCAACGCGCTGGCGCAGCTTCAGGGCGGCCAGATCCTTGGTGTTGGCGCGATAGGTGCTCTCGGTGTAGGAGCCGCTGTCGGCGTAATCGTAGAAAGCCTTGGGAACGCGCTTCTTGGCCAGCAGGCGGAAGTCTTCGACACAGGTCATGACCGGCATGGTGTTTTTCTCCGTTGTTATGGTGGACGGCCAGGGCCGCCTTGTGTTGGGCTTGCAGACACGAACCGGAATCGGGCTGCGGACAAAAGGACTGCAGAATGACCGTTATGCTAGTGCATACCCGCTGGGCTTGGGGTGAATCCCTTTGCCGCCATCCATGAAAATTTTACGGTCAGGCCGCCAGCAGCCGCGCTGCCGCCATGCCGCTGCGCACCGCGCCTTCCAGGGTGGCGGGGTAGTCACCTGCCACATAATCCCCGGCCAGTGCCAGTCCGGCAGGCATGCCGGTATTGTCGGGCCGTTGCAGGCCGGGCGTGCAGGCGAAGGTGGCGCGTTTTTCAGTGATGACGCGGCTCCAGCCGGGCGTGGCCAGGGCCGCGTCGCCGAAGTCGTTCGCCAGTTGGCGCGCGATGCCCGCGCTCAGTGCCGCATGGCCATCGGCGATGGCCTGACCGGCCGCGCTGACGACGACGGCCAGCAAGCCCGCATCGCCTCCCAATTGCCCGCGATCAAAGACGAACTGGCCCCAGGCCTGGCGTTGCGGATCATCGGCCAGCGCCAGGAAGGGAGCCGGCAGGCGCAGGCCAGACGGGTATTGCAGGTAGCAGGTGGTGATCGGTTCGTGTTCCAGTGCCTGCAGGAGCGCCGTGTCATGCAGACCCTCCAGCAACTGGGCGGCGGCGTCGGGGCCGGTGGCCAGCGCCACGCCGGCGAATTCGCCCAGGCTCTCCCCCGCGCGGTCTTCCAGCCGCCAGTTGCCCTCGCCATTGCCGGGCATCAGGCGCGCAACGGCCACGCCAGTCTGCACCAGACCGCCGCGCTTGCCCAGATAGGCTGCGGCGGCATCGGGCAGCAAAGCGCCCAGGTCAACGCGGGGGAGCAGCATGTCGGAGGCAGCACGGCGCGCGCCCAGGCTATCACGCAGCACGTTCAGGAAGACTTGCGCCGAAGCCCGTTCCGGCGGGGTATTGAGCGCGGCGATGCACAGCGGACGCCACATCAGCCGGATCAGGCGCGCGGTCTGCTCATAACGTTCCAGCAGCTCGGCCACGCTGCAATCCTGATGCAGCTGCCAGCCCATCCAGCGCGCCGTGGTGGAAAAGCGCGCCAGCGCCATCTTGTCTTCGCGTTGCAATCCCTTGGCCCGCAGCAGCGCCACGGCCACATGCCAGGGGGCCGGCAGGCGGGGTGCCACGAAATCCATGCCCTCGGCCCCCGTGGCCAGCGGATAGCGCATCTGCAAGGGCAGGCGCAGCAAGGCGCTGGCCGGATCGACGCCGACCTGCTTCATCAGCGCCAGCGTCGAACGATAGGCCCCCAGCAGGATGTGCTGGCCATTGTCGAGCGTGCGCTCGTCCAGTTCTACCCGGCGCGCGCGGCCGCCCAGCGTACGGGCAGCTTCGAACAGGCTCACGCGATGGCCGCCGGCGGCCAGCGCCACGGCAGCAGCGCACCCGGCCCAGCCGGCACCGATGACGGCGTAGTGACGCGGGGCGTTCATCGGGAGCACACCTGTTCAGCCGAAGACATAGGTCTTCCAGGCCAGCCAGAGCTTGCGGATGGGGGTGAGCGAGATGCGCTGGTTGAGCACGTGGTAGCCGTCGCGCGTGATCTCGTCCAGCAGGGTGCGATAGATGGCGGCCATCATCAGGCCGGGGCGCTGGGCGCGGCGGTCCTCCTTGGGCAGCAGGGCGAAGGCTTCGTCATAGACCGCCTGGGCGCGCTCGACCTGGAACTTCATCAGTGCCTCGAAGCGCTCGCTGTGGCGAGCGTTGAGGATGTCGGCAGCAGTGACGTTGAATTGCTGCAATTCATTGACGGGCAGGTAGATGCGGCCCTTGCGGCCATCCTCGCCGACATCGCGGATGATGTTGGTGAGCTGGAAGGCCAGCCCCAGCTTTTCGGCAAAGAGCAGGGTGCCGGGCTGGGTATGGCCGAAGATGCTGGCCGAGAGCACCCCGACCACCCCGGCCACATGCCAGCAGTAGCGCTGCAGGCCGGGGTAGTCGAGGTAGCGGGTCTGGTCCAGGTCCATTTCCATGCCATCGATGATGGCTTGCAGGTGTTCGCCCTTGAGCTGGTAGGTTGCCACGTGCGGGTGCAGGGCCTTGGTGACCGGGTGCGTGGGCTGGCCTTCGAGCATGGCGGCGATTTCCTTGCGCCACCACATGAGCTTGGTGCGGGCCACCATGGCGTCCTCGATTTCATCGACGGTATCGTCGACCTCGCGGCAAAAGGCGTACAGCGCCGTGATCGCCAGCCGGCGCTGCGGCGGCAGGAACAGGAAGCTGTAATAAAAACTGGAACCGCTGGCGGCGGCCTTCTGCTGGCAGTATTCGTCTGGAGACATGGATGCGTGGCGGGCGGTTGAAGCATGGGGCAGGTAGCCTGACGGCCCCCTGCGGCAAAGGCGCTATGCTAGCCGAGTGCGCCCGGCAGGGCAAATGCCGGCTGCCATTGACCCGGCCTTGAAACGGGGCCTGAAACCCGTCTATTGCGGCCCCCGGCGTTGTCCATTAAGCTCAGGTCAAGCGCATCCCGGAAAAACAAATTCACATGACATCAAATCCGGATGAATTCTGCCGTTAATCTAACCAGACGTGGCGTTGCAGCGGTCAACCCCGCTTGCTGCGCGGCACATCGGCAACCCCGGCCATCGACGATGGCCCCCTGGAGGCTGGAGACAATATGGACAGACTGGAAATCTTTCGCAACATCGCCTCGCAGGCTGGTCGCGGCGAGCTGGTATTCCCGGCCAACGTCAGCGCCTCGCTGAAGCTGCAAAAGGCCCTGGCCGACCCGGAATGCCATCTGGAGTTGGCCGCCAAGCTGGTGATGGCCGAACCGCTGGTCTCGGCACGCACCGTGGCCATTGCCAATTCGGCGGCCTACAACCGTTCCGGCGGCGAGATCAACAACGTGCGGGCGGCCGTGATGCGGCTGGGCTTCCGCACCCTCAACACCATCACCACCTCGGTGATCGTGCGCCAGTTGGGGCGTACCATCAACAATCCCGGGATGCGCATCAAGTCGGCCCAACTGTGGGAGCACTGCGCCCACGTGGCGGCAACCGCCTACGTGCTGACTTCCAAGCTGACCAAGGCCGATCCGGAAACGGCGATGTTTGCCGGCATCGTGCATGAAGTGGGTGGTTTCTACCTGCTCTCGCGCACGGATGATTTCCCCGGCCTGCTCGACGGCGGCACCGAGGATTGGATGGAGTACGGGGAGAAGATGATCGGCCGTGCCGTGCTCAAGAAGCTGGGTGTGCCGCAGCCGGTGGTCGATGCCATCGAATCCCTGTGGCACGGCGTGCGGGTACTGCCGCCCCAGACCATCGGCGACGTGCTGCTGCTGGCCAAGGAATTGTCGCCGGTGCCTTCGCCACTGGCGCGCACTGCGGTGGCCGAAGCCGGCGTCGGCGGCGAGAGCCTGGTGGATGACTATATCGGGGACCGTTCGCTGCGCGAGATGCTGGATGATTCCGAAGAACAGATCCGCACCCTGACCGCTGCCTTGCTGGTCTGAACCAGTACGCGACCGCTTCTTTTTGAAGCCCCGCCTGGCCAATGTGCCGGGCGGGGCTTTTTCATTCCGGCTGCGGTTTATCGGGTCAGGCCGCGCCAGCCGATGATGAGCCAGTCCGGCTTGCCCAGCTTGGGGCGCTGCCGGAAGACATCGCCTTGCACCGCCTCGATGCGCTCCAGGATGCGCAGTCCGCCTTGTACCACCATGCGCAGTTCCAGCCCGATGCGGCCGGGGAGGCGGCGCGCCAGCGGGGCACCGGAAAGCATCAATGCCCGCGCCCGCGTGACCTCGAACTGCATCAGTTGCTGCCAGCGCTGGTCGCTGCAGGCTTGGGCGATGTCGTTTTCATTGATTCCGAAGCGCTCCAGGTCCTCGAGTGGCAGGTAGATGCGCGTCTTTTCCAAGTCGATGGCGACGTCTTGCCAGAAGTTGATGAGTTGCAAGGCGCTGCAGATGGCATCCGAATCCCGGAGGTTTTCTTCATTTGCCGCACCGTACAGGTGAAGCATCAGGGTTCCTACCGGGTTCGCAGACCGGCGGCAGTAGTCCAGCAGGTCCGAATAATGGGGGTAACGGGTGGTCACCACATCCTGGCGGAAGGCCGAGAGCAGGTCGCGGAAGGGTTGCAGCGGCAGGGCATGGTCGGCGATGGTCTGCTGCAGCCGGGTGAAGATGGGATGCGTGCAGGGCAACTGCTGCTGGATCAGGTCGAGCTGCGCGTCGTAGGCATGCAGCGCGGCCAGCCGTTCTTCCGGCCGGGCGTCGCCTTCATCGGCGATGTCGTCGGCGCTGCGGGCGAAGGCATAGATGGCCGTGACGGCCGGGCGCAGGCGCGCCGGCAGCAGCAGCGAGGCAACGGGGAAGTTCTCGTAGTGATCGACGGCCATGGGGCGCGCGACTCAGTCGAACTTGTCCTTGAGCAGCGCCTCGATGGTGGCGATGCGGGTTTCGACCGTCTCCAGCAGGGCCTTGGGCATGGTGCCGCCGGCGTTCAACTGCGCGGCCAGCGAGCGGGCGATGCCCATGGCGCCTTCGGTGAACTGCTTGCCATCCTTGGACAGCACGGCCGCAGCCGTGAAGAGGGTGGAGAACAGGATCTGGTCAGCGGTATTGTTCTCGATGAACTTGTTGAGCAAGGCGTTGTGGCTTTGCTTGAGTGCGTCGAATTCTTCCTGGGTGGGCATGGCGGGTCCTCGCTGGATGGCGCGGCTGGTGCAGGAAAGGTTCGCGCACCAGCCAGCAAAGGCGCGGATTGTAGCAGTTCAGCACGCCGCTGCGCGCAGGCGGTGTGCAATCGGCCCCGGGGCACGTGGATCGTGAAAAAAAAGCCGGGAAATGAAGTTTTCTGCGGGAGCCCCTTGCCGCCGCCCGCCGGGGGCAGCAGCCTACTGAGCTGGTGAAGCAATTTGCAAAAAAACGGAAGCCGGCAGCGAGGTCTGATTCGCTACCGGCTTGCCTGGGGCCTGCCGTTCAATGCGCAATGGCCCCAATCGGTCCCTCCATCAATGGCTGACCGCCAGCAAGACCTTGCCGTCGCCTCCTTGTGCCTGCGCCCAGGTAGTCTGGGTCGCCGCAGGCGGGGCGAAGCTGGCCATGGCTTGCACCAGCTTTTCGACATCAGTGTCCAGCAAGGATTTGCCGTCGGCGGTCTTGATGCGCTCGATGTGGTTGTCGGTCGTCCCGGCAGCGCCGGCATACCAGTCCTTCACCGTCACCTGGTCGGTCGTGCCCAGTACCTTGATGCGCAGGTCCTGGCCGGCCTTGCTGAACCACAGGTTGTCCTGCCGGGCGTCGGCGAAGCTGATGGTGTCGACCTTGCCTAGGGTGGCATCGTGGTCGTACACCGCGTCCTGGCCGTCGCCCTTGGCGAAGCGATAGCTGTCGTTGCCGGCCCCGCCGATGAGCAGGTCATTGCCCTTGCCGCCTGTGAGGACATTGTCGCCGCCGTTGCCGGCCAGGATGTTGTCAAGGCCGTTGCCGGTGGCATTCACGTTCTGCCCGAAGAGCTTGACCGCCTGGTCGGTGGTCAGGGTGTCGGCCGAGGTGACATCGGTGGCGTAGCGCAATTGCCGCAGCGTGACGTAACGGCTCATGTCGTCCGCTCTGCCGCGTCCGGAGTCGGCAATGAAGAAGCCGGCAATCTGCTCGGTATCGACCGAGTAGGCCACCCCGGTGACCGTGACGCAGTGGTTGCTGCGGTTGTTGCTGGCCATGGGCATGTCCCAGAGCCGGCTGGCATTGACGCTCAGGCCGACCGCCTTGCCCTCCTTGATGCTCCGGGCGACTGCCATTTCATCGAAGCCATGCGTGATGGTAGCGTCAAGACCGAAATCCTTGAGCAGGGCTTGCTGGCCCTCCGTGTAGGTACCGCCCCGGTGCTCCGGCAAGGGGTCGATGACATTGCAGAGCATTTCGTCGATGGCGCGGGTGACCACTTCCTTTTCCGTGAGGGGCCGGCCGGCCAGGACGCTCATGTTGGCCACGACCGTCTCGCCGCAGGTGCCCAGGAAGTCGGGGACGGCATCGCCCTGGGCGTAGTCCAGCTGGTAGGACTTCGGCATGCCGTACACCAGCACGTTGACGCCATGGATCACAGCGCTCTGCGGCTTGGTGGCATCGAACAGCACCAGGTTCTCGATGTTGTCGGCAAGCGTGGTGCTGACCGTCGCATAAACCGTATCGATGCCTTCGCCCGCCTTCTCGACCACGCGGTCGCCGCTGTTGTCGACGTAATAGCTGTCATCGCCCTTGCCGCCGGTCATGGTGTCGGCACCGCCCAGGCCATCGAGGATGTTGTTGCGGTCGTTGCCGGTGAGCCGGTTGTTTTGCGCATTGCCGGTGGCATCGAGGTTGTCGGCTTCCAGTGCCAGGTCCTGTTTGTCGCTGGCCAGGAAGATGTGCTTCCTGACCTTCACGCCGGGCAGCTTGTGTTGCGAGCCTTCGTCGTCGCCGAACGGGGCGGGGGCGGTGAAGCTGTCCAGGTAGTGCGCTGCCAGTGCATTGCCGCCGGATGCGGCAGGCTTTGCCGGTGCGGTCAGCCCGGCCTGGCCGGACAGTTTGCCATCGGCTGCGGCTTGATCCAGGGTGGCGCCAGCCCCGCCATTGATCCTGTTGAAGGGCTTGATGGCGTCGTTGGTGGTGATGGTGACGGAGCCGCTGGCGTTGGTGCAATCGCGCAACGTCTGCAAGCTGACGTAGCGGCAGGTGTCGGTATCGCGCCCCCGGCCGGAATCGCTGATGTAGAAACCGTCCACCTCGCCGCTTTGTGCACCGTAGCCCACGCCGATGATGGCGATCATGTGATCGGTCATGCCGACGTTGACCGGAATGTTCTTGGCCCAGAGGTTGCTGCCATTGACCGTGACGATGACGCCTTTGCCCGCGAGGATGTCGCGTGCCACAGCGTTTTCGTCGAAGCCCTGAGTCAATGTCGAGGCCAGGCCAAATTCCTTGAGCAGGATCAGTTCGTTTTCCGCACTGATGGTGCCGCGCTTGGTGGTGGATTTGCTGGTGGTATCGCACAGTTTTTCGGCGATGGCCTTGTTGACCACGTCCTTTTCCGTTACGGACATGCCGGCGATGGTGGCCAGGTTGGCGATGCAGACCTCGCCTGACGTGCCTTCATAGCGGGCGACCGCATCCCCCTGGTTGTAGTCGAGATCGTTGGAGAAGGCAAAGGGATTGCCATAAGTCAGCACATCCGGGCCGGTGATGAGCTTGTGTTGCGGTTTGGCCGGATCGGCCATCCTGGGATCCTCGGGCAGCGCCAGCTTCTTGATCGGATCGACAGTATAAAAACCCGAGCAACCGGACTGGAAGTGCGCGGCCTTGTCCAGTTCGCTCAGTGAAACGTAGCGTGCGGCATCGCCGGACCGTCCGCGTCCCGAGTCGACAATGTAGAAGCCTTGCAGGGCACCGGTATCGGCCGCATAGACAGCGCCGGTCAGGTTGATCATGTGATTGACGTTGATCAGTTCCAGCAATTTCTTGTCCAGATCGGCACTCCACAGCGCATAGCCGTTCACGCCCATGAGCACACCTCTGCCCTCCTTGATGAGGGCGGCCAGTTTGTTGGGATCGTAATCCGTGATGGCCTCGACGGGCATGCCATAACTTTCCAGCAGCAGGCGTTGCATCCCCAAGACGGTGCCGCCGCGCTGGCCGGGATTGGAGCTGACGGTGTCGCACCAGCCGTTGTCGATGGCTCTCTGGACTACGTCCTTTTCGGTCACATCCCGACCGGCGATCATGAGCAGGTTGGCGATGCTGGTTTCTGAACAGGTGCCCATGTAGCCCGGGACGGCATCGCCCTGGCAATAGTCCAGATCTTGGTAGGACTTCGGGTTGCCGTAGACCAGCACGTCCTTGCCATCGATCTTGTCCCGCAGAGCTGGCATGGTCGTGGGGGCTGGCTGTTTTTCCGGGGTGGCTGGCTTGAGGCTGGCGGGCGCTTGTACCTGCACGGGGGCTGGTGTCGGCACTGCAGCGGCGGGCTTGCTTCTGATGGCTGCAGGTGGGGTGGCGACGGCGCCGGGCGGGGTGACAACCTGCCGCGGCGAGACCGGGGTCGATGCCGGGACGACGGCAGGCGTGGCAGGGTGCACGGTGGGGATGCTGACCGGCGCGTCGAAGCTGGCGGACATGTCGAGTCTGCCGGACTTGTCGCTTGCGGGCTTGCCGGCGATCGGGGCCGCGGCGATGTCCGGTTTGACGTTGACCGGCGTTTGGATGGGCGACGGCTTGGCTGGCGCCGGTTTGGTGGGGCTGGCCACAGGCGGCTTGACGACGGGCTTGCTTGCGATGGCTGGCGGCTTGGTGGCTAACGGTGTGGCAGCGGGTTTTTCCGGTGGGTCGAAGAGCTTGATGTCGGGAGAGATCGGCGCAAAGATGATTTTGGTGACGCTGCCGGTCTTGATCTGGACGAAGCGTTTGTCGATGCGGGTGATGACCGGATCCGGGAGCGGGGTTGCGGCGGCGCGTGGTGCTTGCGTGGCGGAATGGGTCGACATGGTTTCCCTTTGAAGTACGCCGGTGAAGGCGAAGGCGTTCGAGGAAAGTCTGCGCAGGCTGCGTCTTTCCCCGGGGACGTGTGGCCCGCAGCGCCGCTGGGTTCGTAAGGAGGCCAGACTGCGCCTCTGACGGACCCGGGCCGGTGCCGCAAGCTTGCTATATGAATTTTGTTGTCCCGGGCCGATTCAATCGGATTGAAATGCTTCGGTAAATCGCACAAAAGTGCCGTTGGCCGCTTGACAAGAGCTGGCCACAAGGGAAATGCCAACGTGAGGGGACTGATGGTCGTTCAAAGAGGTGGCAGTGAGGACTGGAAGCGGGGGAGGCGGGGAGGGGGCATGATATTTTTTTCATGCCGGTGCGGCCTGTGACGAAGGGTCGGCATTGGCCGGGTGCAACGAGGGTGAGCCGTTGCTGGCGAGTTTTGCTGCTCAAAGGAGTTAGGTCGGTGAAGCAAGGGCAGGCTTCACGGCGTATCAATGGCCCGGAGACGGTTCGATGCTGTAATGCGTCTTGCGCCTATTTACGCCCTCTTGATTCTGGCATTTTCTTGTTGAGATCGAATTTGCTCGACGATGCTGTGCGACGAGGCAGTGCATAGTTGGATTCTCTTTTTGGGCTCTACGGCGGGACGTCAATATCTCTTCATTCAGGCAGCGATCAATCCGCCCCCGGCTCGCTCTGAGTCAGGAGAAAACCCCTTGAGAGGGTAGGTAAGCGCCAGACGATTCAATTGACTTCGTGCATCTGAAATGCAATCGATTCGCCCCTTTCTTCCTGATGAATCCCAGGTAAATGGCGGGATTAATGGCGCAGAGTCAGCCTGTCGGCTCGCCCAGGCCCTGGTGTACGTGTTGAGTTTGCAATCCAGCGCGACAAGCCGATGAGCCTGTCGCGCATTTGGTCGCTTCTTGTTGTGGTGATCCGGACTCGCCACCCCCCCGAAGCCCGGCCCGCTGAATGGCGGTCCGGTTCCCCCTCCTGAAGTCGGCAAATCCAACAGCATTGTAGGAATTCTCACGGACATTGGCACTAGTCCAGATGGACTGTGTATTTCCGGCTCATCGCGGCGCCATGCCCAGCCGCAACGGGTTCGGTCCCAAGCCGATGACTTCAGCGATATTGAGCAGCAGCATGGGTGGGTACAAGTCCAGGCCCTGCGCGGTGCGCATGTTGATCAGCAGCGAGAAGCGCTGCAGGGTGGAGGCCGGTATGCGTTGTGCAGGGATGTGCTGTACCAGAATCTGCATGGCCTTGGCGGCAGCGTAACGCCCGGTGTTGGCCCCGTTGGAAAACAATCCGAACATGCAGCCGGAGCGCCGCACGATGCTCTCGGTGGCGCAGAACGTGGGCAGGCGGGCCTGCAGCGCTGCCCCGGTGACCAGATCCCGGTGGGTGAAGGCCAGCAACGTACTGGGGCCGATGTACAGGAAATCCACCTTGCGTTCGGCCATGCCGCGGATCAGACCCGGCAGGGCCTGGACATCAGGTTCGCCGCGGGCATCGAGCGGAATGTCGGCGCTTTCCACCTCGAATTTCTGCTGCGCTGCCAGTTGCTGCAGCTGGGCGCGGACCAGCGCGGAATTGGGTTCGGCCGGATTGTGCAGGTAGCCCAGCCGACTGAACGGGCGATATGAGCGTATCGCATTGAGCTGCACCGGCAGCGGCGCTACGTGACTCACGCCGGTGACGTTGCTCTCATGGTGATCTAGTGAGCGCATCAGTCCGGCTCCGACCGGATCGGTCACCTCCGTAAAGACGATGGGAATGTCGCGAATGGCGTCGCCCGCCGGGCCATCGACCTTGCCAGCCAGTGCCAGGGTGGTGGGCGTGCCCCAGGAATAGATCAGGTCGGGATGCGCATCGCGCACTTCCTGGCGCAAGCGGCCGGCGTCCTCGGCTCTGCCGCTGAAGCGAATTGGGATGTAATGCACCGACAGGCCCTGATGCTGCAGATAAGCCTTGAAGGCTTCCTCGATATTCTGTTCCTCGCGCGGCAGGACCATGGCAATGGTCACCGTCCCGATATGGCGCGCCTCGACCGGCTGGTCCCGGGGAGCCGGCGTCTGGGCCAGGGCCAGCGTCGCATTGCAGAGAAAAAGCGCACACAGCAAGCGGGTCATCCCGGCCGACGTGAAAGCAAAGAAGGCATGCATGGAACAATTCCTTGGTATAAGCAGGTGATTCATCAAGAGCGAGCGCTGATCGCCAGCGGCGCAGAGGGTCGCAGCCCCAGCCAGACTCCTAGCGCGCCCAGCGCCAGCAACACGCCCACGGCCGCTACCGCACCCTCCAGGCCCAGCAGTGCGATCGCCAATGCGGTCACGAAGGGGGCGATGATGCTGCCGCCCCGTTCGATCAGGCGGAAGGCCGCCAGCGCCTGCTCAGGCGTGGCGGCCTGAACGGAGGCATCCTTGCGCTCGAACAGCTCGGTCACCAGCGTGATCTGGGGCGAGGACTGGACCGCCTGACCCACGCCCAGCAAGGCGCAGCAAAGCGCCAGTCCGCCGATGCCCTGGATGGCCGGCAACTGCAGGCAGGCTACAGCAGCCACGAGGCAACCGGCCACAATGAACGGTTTGCGCTGCCCCAGCAGGTCAGACCAGTGCGCCATCAACGAGGCGGTTGCCGCAAAGCACAGGAAATACATCAACATCACCCGGCCCGCGGCATCGGCTGACAGCTCCAGCTGCCTGACGTACAGCGGTGCCACCACCACCAGGACGGTCACAGCCACCAGCCTGGCCGGCAGTGCCGACCCCAGGATCACGCACATGGCCCGCCAGTTGTGGAGGACCGCCAGGTAGCCACGCCAGGTGGGTGCCGTGGTGGTTACCAGGGTCTCCGCGCCCCGCGCGGTACACGACAGGCGCAGGCGCGATGCCACCACGAGGGCGCCGATCATCGCCAGCGCGCAGGCCAGCAAGGCGTGGGCGTCACCGATACGGCCTGACAGCATGCCGCCGAACGGAGGGCCGACGATGCCGGCGGCGACGATGGCCGCAGCCACCTCCGCCAGGCTGCGGGCGCGTTGGGCTGGAGGCGCATGGCGCACGATGGCGGTCTGCACCAGGATCAATCCCAGGCCGTAGGCTGCGCCGCTGACCGAGCGCAACAATACCAGCGCGCCAACGTCGTGGGTGAAGGCTGTTCCGACCAGCGCCAGGGCTCCTGCCGGTGCCGCGAGCATGAGCATGCGGCGCAGGTCGAAACGTTGTGCCAGCATGGGGCCGATGATCTGCGACAAGGCCAGCGTGCACATGAAGGCCACCACCGGAAGACCGGCCAGCATGGCCGGTGACAGCCATGCAGAAGACGTTTGCATCTCACTTGCGAAAGCGGTGAAGAAGGGACGCAGCAATTCATCCGACAGCGCAATCAGGAACACCGCCAGCCGCAGCCGCGTCAGCTGGACGCCGAAATCCGTGCCGCCGCTGTCGATCTCGCCGTGGACGTGGCCCGAGGCGGCGATGGAGAGTTCAGCCTTGCATTTCTTGCGTGCCTCTTCGACGGTCTTCGACGAGGGCTTGCGTCCCCGCAGGCCATCAATCCACCACCAGACGCGGGCAATGCGATAGTCCAGCAAAGGATGCAGCAGCGAACGGCGCCACAGCCCTCGGGTGAGCTCACGCAGCAGCACCACGCTGATGACCACGGCCAGTACCAGGTCCAGCAGCATTGCGCCCAGTGCGCGATCCACGTAGTTGTGCGAATAGGCGGCCACGATGCGGGCGCTGCTGCCGCCAACCGGGGCGCTGCGCTCGGTCATGATGTCATCCGGATGGCTGGTGCCGGCATGCGCCAGTTCCTGGCCGTCGGGGCCGCGCAGGGCCAGCCAGGACAGCTCGCGCGCCACCGCCAGTCGATCCGCGAACAGGGCTGGCAGCCCGTTGAGCGACTGCAGTGGCACGCCCAGCTGCAGCGCGCGCTGGACCTGGCCGGCCACGCTGGCTGCCACCATGTCGGCGCTGGATTCGATCTGTGCACTGACGTAGGGGCGGGCGGCTTCACGAGCGATCCAGATCATCGCCGGGGAAGCCAGCAACAGGGCCGCCAGCATCAGCGGCGCGGCGCGGCGCGCGCGCCGGCTACCGGCCGTGCCGGTGTGGCCGGTGACCAGCCAGATGCTGCGCCTGGCCCAGCCATGCATGGCCAGGTAGAGAACCAGGCAGGACAGCACCGCCAGCGGCAAGGCCTTCAGGACCACCGCCTGGGCTGCGCTGCGCGCCTGGATGCGCAGCGCCTCGGGGCTCGCGACCAGCCACAGGCTGGCTACCGGGCTACCGGTCGGATCGAACAGATTGGCACCGCTGATCGTGTGCGCCGGCAGGTGACGCAGTTCACTGGCCGCGCTGCGTCCCCCGCTCATCAGGCGCTGGATCCAGCGTGGATCAATCAGCCGGCGCAGGGCACGGTCGCCCGATTCCGCCACGGCCTCGCCGGTACGGGTTTCGACGAAGGCCAGCAAGATGCCTGGATCGTCCTGGCGCAAGCGCTCCAGACGCTCCTGGTAGAACTGCAGGTCGCCAGCATCGATCCCCAGCCGCATGGCGCCTTCGCCTTCCTCGACCAGCTGGCGCACGATGCGATCGGTCCTGTCCTGGGCCAGCGTCGTCAACATCTGCTCGACCCGCCAGATGATCAGTACCAGTGTCAGGCAGAACAGCAAGCCGCAGAACAAGCCTGAAAACTGCATCGCCTGGCGACGCAGTTTCTTTCGCATTGAGTGCGCTTGAACTGAAGTATCCAACTCTTGCTTTCCCATGTTAGACTCCGACCACATTCAGTTTTACCTTCCCCCTCCTCGCGCCGAAGACTGAGTATTTCCCTACGCTTGTCTAGGAGATTCAGACTTGTATTCGACGCAATATTCCATCATGTCCACGCAGATGCCTGTCGGCGGTTTCGCCGGCCGGTCGGAACTGCACAGCCGTTTGCTCTTGCGGGATGACCTGCCGGCTATCAAGGCGCTGCGTGATGAAGTGCTGGCGGCGTTGCCCGATCCCGATTGCTATGTGCGCGAATCCGATGAGCACACTTTCCTGCTGCAACATCTCGGTGCGCATGGTGCCACCATCGGCGTCTTCCATGAGGGCGGCCTTGTGGCCTATGCCATGTTGGCCTTGCCGCACCCGGAGGATCCCGCCAACCTGGGTGCAGTGATCGGCCTGCCGCCGCGCGATCGGATGGAGGTGGCTCACCTGACAAGCTGCATGGTGCGCGAGGGATGGCGTGGCATCGGTTTGCAGCGCGCGCTGCTGGCTGCCCGCCTGGCATTGGCGCGCGGCTATGGTCGCAACGTCTGCATGGGCATGGTCTCGCTGCGCAATCACTCCAGCCGCCACAACATGCTGCGTTCGGGCATGCACATTGCCTGGGCCGGCGACATCGATGGCTTGCAACGACAGCTCACCCTCATCGACATGCGGCGCAGGCCCATTGTCGCCACCAGCGACGAGCGCCTGATCGGCAGCGACAACCTGAGCGGCCAGCAGCAGGCGCTTGCCGCCGGCTACATCGGCGTAGGGGAGCAGCGTTCGCTGCGCGAGGTGCACCTGCGCTTCCAGCGCCGTTTGCCGGGCCATCTGCCGTTCTGAAGCCGAGGGCGCCAGGGGCGGCGGGGCGGGAGTATTCATGCGCCACCCCGGTAGCGCACCATCATGCAAGTGATGTCATCGGCTTGCGGTCCGCCAGCCTCGAAGTCCTTGATGCGCTCGACAACGTGTCGGGTAATCTGGTCTACCGGCCGTCCGGTCACCTGTTTCAGCTCTTCGATGAGCCGCTGCTCGCCAAACAGCTGTTGATCAGGATCGGTGGCTTCGGTAATGCCGTCGGTATAGAGGAACAGGCCATCGCCCGGCGCAAGCTGTACCGTTCCCTGCTCGAAATACATGTCCGTCTCCACTGCCAGGGCAATGCCTCGGGTCGCGGGAGGATGTCCGGCGCGCCCGTCCGCACGCAGCAGGTAGGGAGGGTTATGCCCGGCGTTGATGTAGTGCATGCTGCCATCACGAGTGTCGAGGATGGCGTAGAAGAGGGTCACGAACATCATCTCTTCATTGTCTGCTGCCAGCAGATCGTTGACGCGCGCGATGCAGGCCGCTGCGCTGCTCGTATACGGCGCAATGGCACGTAGCAACGTGCGTGACACGGCCATGAAGAATGCCGCAGGCACGCCCTTTCCGGAAACGTCGGCAATCACCAGGGCAGTGCGATGGGCGTCGAGGTCGAAGAAGTCATAGAAATCGCCGCCGACTTCCTTGGCCGGAATCATCATGGCGTGCAGCGACAAGGCCGGATTGGCAGCGAATTGCCGGGGCAGGATGGATAACTGCATCTTGCTGGCGATTTCGAGTTCTTGTTGCAGCGCGATGAACTGGGTCTTGGCTTGCAAGGCCTCGCGGAGCTGGTTTACCAGGCGGTCCAGTTCCTGGTATTGCTCGCCGACGCGGCTCACCAAGTTCTGGAAACCCAGTGCCAGCACGCCGAATTCGTCAGCGATGCGCCCGGCGCGCTCATCGGTTCCGGAATCGCTGGTCGCATCCGGGCGCCGGCCGTGCTCGATGCGGTGCAGGTCTTCCAGGATGCCGCGGCGGGCGGCTTCATCGAGGCGCTCGGCCAGCTGCATCATCTGGCGCCGGATGAAACGCGCCTGACGCTTGCCCTGGCGCTCGCGCGAACGGCGAAGCGTTTCGAGGGCATCGATCTTGCCGGCAATACGCTGCATCATGCCGTGCCATAGTCGTACCTGGCGAACGCCCTGCAAGGGCGCCTGGACATCGGTGTCACCGTCGGCCAGTCTTTCCAGCTGCCGTGTCGCCTGTCCGAGCAACACGAACGGGCTGCGCACGTAGAGCAGCAAGGCCAGCAGGGCCGATGCCGCCAGTGCTGCCCACAGCAGGATCGCCAGGTCTTCCTCCGGTTCCAGCCGGGGCGCCTGCGGAAGCATGGCCAACAAGGTGCCCAGCGCATGCCCGCTGGGCGCATTCAGGGCCAGGCTCACCAGGACTGCGGCCTGATTGCCATCGCGCATGAAATTGCTGCGATCGTGGGCGCGCCATAGACTGGTCAGTGACGCATAGGCGTCCAGTACCGGCTGGCCCCGCAGGTCGGCCACCGCCACCTGCAGACTGCTTGCGCCGTCGTCCCCGGCTGCCACGCGAGTGGCCAGCAGGCGTTCGCGCAGGCGGCCCAGACTCTTTTCCAGCGGGCGGGTGGCCACCAGCAGCAGGGCGTGTCCCTCGATCTCGATGCGCCTGACGGCACCGCTCTGATAATCGCGCACACCGTTTTGCCAGATGCCGTACAGGCCATCGGTGGCGCCCCGCAGCAAGGGCAATGTCAGCACCGGAATGGTGGTGGCTTCGCGCGACTGGCCGGCGGCGGCACGCAGCGAGCCGTCCAGCTCCAGCACGGCCAGCGCCAGCCCGGGTCGGGTACTGTGCCGTATCACCGTCTCCAGGACATCGTCAGGGCTCTTGTCGCGTAGCAGCCGCGGGCCGGCCTCTGCGGTCAGCAGCGGTGCCAGATCCTGGTCGAACTGGTTACGGTCTTCGTCGAGCACAGCTTGCCAGGACTGCAGCAGCAGTTGGGAGCCGCCTTCCAGGAGCCTACGCTGATCCGCCTGCTGGTATTGTCGGTGCAGCCCATAGGCGCAGGTCAGCAGGGTCAGCACACACATCAGTGTGACCAGTAGCGCACGGTGCTGAGCATTCGCGCCGCGAGCGGTGGACTGCGCGGCCTCCTGATGGGAGGGCGGGCGGCGCGCCAGCAGCGGGCGCGCCAAGTTATCCAGGGTCTCGACGATGGCGGGGTTGAAATGTGCCGCGCGGACTTCCTCCAGCTTGAGCAGCAGCGCATCGTTACGGCGCCGCAGCGCATGCAGGTATCCCGCCAGGGCCGCCTGATATTGCGAAGCCGGATCGCGTACCGGTACATCGCTGAGCTGCGACAACTTCCCGCCGGCCAGTGCCAGGGTGCACTGGTGTGACAGTGCCAAGGGCGACTGCAGGCGCCAGCGGACCAGTTGCAACAGGCTGAGGGCCGCCAGTGCGGCCAGGACGACGGCTGCCGACAGCGACCACCACCAGCCGTAGAGCGGCAGGGGGGGAGCTTTGCTGCCCACGTGCAACCAGCCGGCCAGCGCGCCGTCGGGGGTCTTGATTGGCAAGGTTTCGATGTAACTGAAACTGCCGCGCGCCATGCCATGTGTCGCCGTGGTATGGGCGGAAGCCGCGCGCAGCTCGCGCAGCACGGTCGCATCGCCGCCAAGCCTGGCCAGGATATTGCCCTGGTCATCGGTGAGCACCAGCAGGTCCAGCATGGGATTGTCGCGCGCCAGTCCATTGAACCAGGCATCGACGCCGACCAGGCGGGCGATGGGAATGCGATAGGCCAGGGCCCGTTCCAGATCGCCGACCAAGGTGCGGCCAATCAGGCGCGAGCTTTGCTTCAATTCGGGAGTCGCCAGATCGGCGGCTGCGCGGTGGGCCATCCATCCCAGGCCGGCGACCAGCGCCAGCAAGGCCGCCAGCATCAGCAAGGACCAGCCCAGCCAAAGCCTGCGCAAGGGGCGGGGCAGCATCAGCTCGCCTCCAGGTTGTCGAGCCGATCGGCTTCGCGGTCGACCTGCGCCAGCGCTTGCTGCAAGGCGTGGCCTTGCACGATGGCATCGGCCAACGGCCCGCACAAGGCATCGTTGTGCGCCGTACCATCGCCGGCGAGGGCGGCGGTCTGCGCTTGCAGGTCCCGCTCCAGCGGGCGCAACAGCAGCCACGCCAGCAGGCCGCCACCGCACAGCAGCGTCGCGCCCAATCCCAGCAACATCGGCCAATAGCGCGTCAGTTGATTGAGCAGGCTGCTGCGGTCCGGCAGGCCGTAGCGCAGGGCCACACCCCCGGCGACCTGATCGAAGCCGGTGATGACCGAACCGCACAGCAGGCGGCCCTCTTCATCCTCCGCCCCCCAGTTGGCTGCAGTCGCGCTCAGACAGGACTGGCGCCAGGACACCGGGATGTTGGCACCCACGCCACCGCCGTCGGTACTGAAAACGATATGCCCCTGGGCGTCGAAGACGTCGATGGAACGAATGACCACCTCGTAGGCGCGCACCTGCTCTATGAGATGCTGCATGCCGGTCTGCTCGGGCAGTTGCAGCCCAACCTGCAGTCCGGATTCGAGCTGGCGCTTGATGGTGTTGAGATTGAATTGGAATCGTGCCTCGCGCAGGACAGCACTGCGTTGTTCCAGCGCCTCGCGCCAGGCCAGTACACCGGCCACGCTGCCCACGAGCAGCACCAGTGCCAGCAACATGACGAAAAAACGGTTCAGCGTGAGCGTGAACATCCAGAGGCGCTTCAGCGAGTTCATGCCAGGTCGGCTCCCTCGTCAACGCCTGTTGCGCTGGATGTGAACGGACCGACGCAAGCACGCGCCTCACTCGAAGCGCATGACGCGACGGCTGCGTTTGCCCAGCTGTTTTTCCCGTCCCTTGATATTTTCACGGCCATCCCCCCGTACTGAGCGCCCTTGCCGGTCAGATGCCGGCTGCGTCGATCAATCCGCGCGCTATTGTAGATGGAAATGAGCGGCCTCGGTGACGGAAAACCGCCGTTGCGCGCCAGCAGGCGCGTTGGCGCAGGGCTCGAGAGTCACGCCCGGCTGACGCAATTGCCGGGGTGTGAGACATCCTTGTGTTTCAACTGTAACCAAAACGGTGTGGGCGTGAAATGTGCCGGTAACGAAAGCGCCCCAGAATGATTTCCATGCCCAGGGCGCTGAAGAAGGACTGGGCAGGGGCAGGCAAATGATGGTGTGTGGGGCTGAGGGGCCTTGCCGCCGGAGCGGGCCCCATGAATGGATGTGCCCATTACGCTATCAACAGCGAACCAACCGACTATCTACATAAAGGAAATCATCATGCCGATGCCATGCTACCTGATCCTCGAAGGCCAGAACCAGGGCAAGATCGAAGGCTCGACCAAAGTGAAGGGCCACGAAGGCAAGATTCTGGTGCAAGCCGTGGATCACACCATCGAGATCCCGAAGAGCCCGCAGACCGGGCTGCCGACCGGCAAGCGCGTGCACCTGCCGATGACGCTGACCAAGGAAATCG
>Ga0308171_1001790_pt1 | contig 26395 bp, 15 predicted proteins | sample PhyGR1_FD_202135 | JGI IMG/M metagenome (GOLD analysis project Ga0308171, IMG submission 202135) | Phyllosphere microbial communities from UC Gill Tract Community Farm, Albany, California, United States - DLSLSG.R1 | ecosystem: Host-associated > Plants > Phyllosphere > Unclassified | place: USA...
TACACAACTCGCCCAAAGCACCCTGCCCTTCGGGTCGCTGAGGGTTAACTTAATAGAAACGGCTACGCATGTAGTACCGACAGCGGAGTACTGGCGGACGGGGGTTCAAATCCCCCCGGCTCCACCAATCAAACATCTAAAGACGTCCGAGGACGTCTTTTTTTGTGCCTGAAATCCAGTGAATACAGGGGTTTAGAGTCCACCAGCGTCCACCAGCATCCGTGACCATCTTGAATTTCGTGTATTCCAAGTAGTATTCCAAGCCCTCACCTGCTATTTTTTGGAATACATAAACAGCATCGGAATACACCATGGGGGCCCAAGCCACGCGCCTTTCAGACGTAAAAGTCAAAGCCGCGAAACCAAAGGAAAAGGACTACATACTCACCGATGGCAACGGCCTTCAGATGCGAGTGAGAATCAATGGCTCTAAGCTGTGGAATTTCAACTACATCCAACCTGTGACGAAAAAGCGGATAAACATGGGATTGGGCACCTTTCCTGAGGTGAGCCTGGCGCAAGCACGTAAGAGAACCGTTGAAGCGAGAGAGCTTGTCGCCCAGGGGCTGGACCCTAAAGAGAAACGCGACGCCGAGCGGCACGCGAAAAAAGCAGCCACGGAACACACTTTCGAAAATATCTCGGCAGCGTGGTTCGAGCTCAAAAAGGATTCAGTCACCCCTGCGTACGCCGAGGATATTTGGCGCTCTCTCACGCTGCATGTCTTCCCTGATCTGGCCACCACCCCAATCTCTGCTATCACTGCCCCTAAAGTCATAAATTTGCTTCGACCCCTCGAGACGAAGGGCAGCCTCGAAACCGTTAAACGTCTAACCCAACGCCTCAATGAGATCATGACCTATGGTGTCAATTCGGGATTGATTCACGCGAATCCGCTCAGTGGAATCCGCTCCGTCTTCAAAAAGCCCAAAAAGAAAAACATGGCGGCCCTTACGCCCGATGAGCTGAAAGAGCTCATGGTGGCAATTGCCAATGCCAGCATAAAAAGAACTACGCGCTGCCTAATTGAGTGGCAACTTCACACCATGACTCGGCCAGCCGAGGCTGCCACTTCCCGCTGGGCTGATATCGACTTCGAAAAGAAAATCTGGACTATACCGGCGGAGCGCATGAAGAAACGTCGGATACACATCATTCCGCTCACGGAACAAGCTTTGGCGCTCTTGGAAGCGATCAAGCCCTACAGTGGACATCGGGAATACGTTTTCCCTGCAGACCGAGACCCTCGCACCCACTGCAACAGCCAGACCGCCAACATGGCACTGAAGCGTATGGGTTTCGAGGGGCGCCTGGTAAGTCACGGCATGCGATCAATGGCGAGTACCATCCTCAATGAAAACGGCTGGGATCCTGAGTTAATCGAGGTTGCGCTAGCCCACGTCGATAAAGATGAGGTACGCAGCGCCTACAACCGAGCCGACTACATTGAGCGCAGACGCCCGATGATGGCCTGGTGGAGTGAGCACATCCAAGAGGCGGCAACTGGCAGCCTATCGGTGGCAGCTATCAAAGAAGATAGAGACCGAAAAGTCGTGCCAATACGCTGACCGAGGGCAGCGATCGGTCGACTCTACCTAAAAAGTAGGTGCCGTCCCAGGTTGCGCACACGAAACCGACAAACGCCCGACCGAGGCGCTGCAATACAAAGCTTGGAACAATTCAGGCGCAAATCGGCCCCTGCCGACACCAAATATGGACTCGTTACTTGGAATTCGACCGACGTTTCCAGTCCCTGGGAATCAATCCTTTCCCAGACGCTCGCGTCCAACGTTGCTTCGTAGCTTTCACATAGCGAGGGTCATCCGGGAAATACGCGTGTTCAAGCAGAAGGACCTGTAAGCCATCACGAGCCTCGACCTCATTGAATAGAAAATCAATGTGCTGGCGCATGGCTTGATAATCTTCGTCATCTGCATTAATCGAAACCACATCGCGCCCTGATCTATCAGACTCCGCTTCGGGATCATCATAGCTGCCGGTATCCACGACTTCAGGCTTCGAATTAGCATCCTCGTGTCCACTGTTCGGGAAGTAAGGACGGCTAAGCTGATCAAGAACGAGCACGCCGGGTACAGGGCGTTCCTCCTTCTCGAAGTAGCGCTGCATTCCGAATGCCAAGGCGATATGTACAGCAAGCCAGTTCTGGTCCGACCCCAGATCAGCCATTGTCAGGATCGCGCCGCCTGCTCCAGGCTCCACCACATTCACCTGCGGTACCCGAGATGAAAATACGATCTCTGCGTCCACGCAGGGCTCTACTTTCGGTAGCAAAGCGAAGGACTCGGATGCGAACTGCGAGACAGCATTCTCCGCTCGCTGCAAACGTACTCTTCGGCTGTCAGTGTCTACTAGTGCTTCCAGTTCGGCGATCTCTGCAAGCTGCGCGCTCAGATCCTTCCCGGGGCGAAGCAACTGATCGTCCAGAGTTTCAAGGAAGAAACTTGCTTTGCCCCGAAAGTAGGCTCGCACCTGCGCCAGATCTGTGAGCCTCTTCCCTTCTTGGATTTGACTCAAAGCAGAGGCAACACTGGCGTCAAGCTCCCGCAGAGCCGAACTCAGTTCGTGCACGCGCTCGGCGAGCTTTCCAACCGTAGCATCCAGTTGGGGCCGAATGCGGCCGACGGCACTTGCCTCAGCGCGAATCGTCTCCAATGACCGCTTCATTGCGAGCGCTGCGGCCGCCCCAGCATCTGTATTGGACTGGCAGATTGGACATGTTTTAGGAACGTCCAAGAGGTTTAGATGTTCAGCTATGTGCAGCTTCTCGTGCTGCTCGCTCACCGCTTTTTGATAGCCGTGCGACTCCTGAGCTGCCGCTGTCATCGCTCGATATTTCCGCTTTGTCTGATTAAGCTCAGCAAGCGCTGAGCGCCGACGCTCCTGCAGAGAACCCAATTCGCCCTCGCTCGGATACTGCAATGAATCAGCATCCGCCGACATTGCCCTTCGCAGCATCTCTAACAGCTCAATCTCGTCCGCTGCTTCAAAAGCCCCGGCCGATAGGCCAATCTGCTTCGCCTCTCCGAGCAGCACCCGCGTACGCGCCTTCACCAAACTTTCTTTGGACCGCCGCGCTTCCTCGCGAGCGACGTCAATCTCCAAGGCCTTGCGCGCTTGCCGTAAGCGGCGCTCAGCAGCTGCTGTCGATTCGGTCACAACACCCAAGAAGTACGGCATCGTCGAGATAATGCTGCCTGCCTTGCGATTGTCATCCAGCCCGTGAAGTAACACCGTCTCACTATCAATAACCTCTTTGGTCACGAATACATATGGCGTGACATAACGCACCGTAGGGCGGTCGCGAGATTCACGACCTGGTACCAGCGGCTCCGGTTGACCGGCATCACCGATACCGAAAGCCTGTCCCAGCTTGGTCTTGGCGACTTCGACGGTAGTCCGACCTTCGAACTGCTCAACCTCCCGCGGTACCGCGAGGCCCCGCCCAGAGGTCACGAACATGTGGTCGCTGGGGCCTTTACCTACCGGCGGTACGAGGCGACAAGAGATCAGCTCGTCGGCACCTCTAACCCACTTGACGCCCACCGCGATACAGCGCCGTCGCACGTACACTGGAAGCCCGCACTTTGAAGAACCTAGACAATAGTCCAGGGCCTTGATCACTGCGGACTTTCCTGTCCCAGAGGCGCCGGTAATCACGTTGACCCGGCCGACGTCCAACTCGACTTCCCGGAATGCTCCCTCTTCTCCAAGGAAAAAGATGCTTGCGATGTTCCACCGCGTCATACAGACACTCCCAATGCTTCAATGACTGCTCTCGCTGATCCGGCGCCGGCGAACCAAATACCCAGCAACCTTGCGCGCTTCAACGCCGCCCCCGCGACACCGCCAGACACCACCGCAGGCACTTTCCGGTCTGACGACTCGATCTCACCTTCGCGATTTAAGCGCAGCATTCCTGCAATACAGCCAAACCTGATGGCTTCCGTAGACACTGTCAAAGTAGTGTTCACACGCTGCGATAGACTCGTCAACACGCGGGGGCTGCGGTCTAGCCACACGAGCAAGCCAGTGTTTTTGTTGCATCCGTCGAAAGTTGACGCAAGGTCTTCCGAAAGTACAAGTGGTAGAAGCAGATAGACGACGGCGGCCGCGGGAGCGTGGCCCTGGACCTGTTGCTGCCGATAGGCCTCACAGAAGTGGGCAAGCACCGTAGCGCAATAGGCGGGATTTGTTTCTGCATGAATGTCATGCGCTGCCCTCATGCATCCCGCTCCAACAGATTCTTGAACTCGGGATGCCAGCCAACAATCAGATCGATGGCCATTACTTGGTAGCTGCCGCGAACGTAATAATTACCGCTCCAGTTGGGAGCGAAAGGCCGAACCTCGGTGTGCGCGGAGTTGAAGGTCCACCTCAGCAATTCAAGCCCCACACTGCGCTTCTCTACTTCGGCCGCCTTCTCGCACTCCTCGGACATGACTCCATGCTTATCCTGCCAAGCTTCCTGAAGAAGCCCATCATACAAATCGATGCGCACAGCCATATCGAGACGGTCCGTGGCCCATTTATGCCGCTGCGAACGAGCACGCCACTCTTCGCGTTCGGCGGACCGCACTTCGGTCCGAGTCCCGCCCACAAGTTGAATCTGGCGAGCAATCATCGAATCTGGGACGTGGTACTCAGGCATGAGGGCATTCTCGAAGTCAGGAAAGAGCTCATCACGTTCGACCTCGCCAGCCAGCTCGGAAATTTTCAGCTGGACCTCTAGCTTCGTGATGAACCGCTCACGCTTTCCACATAGCGTGAAGATGACTTGAAGATCCCACCATTCGATCAGACGGGTGCAAATGGCCTTGCGGCTATCTGGCGGAAAATTCACCAAGCATCCCGCAATGTCGTCGGAGATACCGGCGATATTGCTCCCACCTGGGCGCACGGTAATTCTGGATAGCAGTTTCTTTCGCGTTGAGTCGTCAAGTTTTAGGAAAGCGGCGCAACCGCTCACCCGGTCTGTATGGGGCAACGGCTGAAGTCCCGCCAACTTTGCAGCCTGGTGTGCGTCCACTACCCGCTGAGCCTCATCTAGCAGCGTGGACCGCAAAGATTCGCGGCTAGCGGACTCATCAAGCAGGGAGCTAAGAAAGTCCTTACTGCTCAAGGGAGCAACCGTTACCAGTTGAAAACGCGTGTCCTCAATCGCAAGTTTTGGCAGTACATCAATCCAGGCCTTGAGAGTTTTCCACAGCGCTTTGGACGCCAGGCTCACAGCGACCGGGTTCTCGACAATGGAGTGTTTAAGCTGGATGAGAAGCGGCTGACCATTGGAGATCACTTCAACATCGTCGAGCCGTTCCAGGCAGACTGCCGCGTCGTCATGTGACTCTTGGAGGACGCTTAGAAGTGCGTACAGTGACTGGAAGTAGAAGCCGAGTGCCGCACCTTCCGCGGAATGACTTCCTGAATCGATATGTGCCATCTGGTCAATTCCCTGTTTAAGCAGCACTATCTATGCGTGGGTGGCCCTCGTTTCGTCCATACTTGCGACCGATACGGTCCGATCGTGCCGGTCGTGCCGGTCGTGCCGGTCGTGCCGGTCGTGCCGGTCGCTAATGTACGCAAATTTTGCATGACTTCACAAATTCTGTCGCATGTAGCCTCACGACAGCAACAAATCTTTGAGCGACCAGCGACCACCATACGGCTATGTCTCGTCCACACGCCAAACAAAGCGTCCGTTACCAGGTGCAGAATCCTACCGGGGCATACTACCCATGTTGAATCGTTTTCAACCGTAGAAACCAAATCCCTATCGCCTTAGCAACGAATACCGCACGGATTCTGCGTGGTCCGGCCAGGGTGCTCAGATCACGCAACTTGCTTTGGATGCCTCCATGTGTGTTGCCGCTTAAACCCTACTCACTTCAGCCCTTGCGCCCGGCCAGTCTTAACCTGGTCGAGCGTTTTTTTGCCTACAGGTGAGCACAATGAAAGAACTTCATTGAACAGCAGCACCTGCCGCGCTACTTCAGCCTTCTGCTAACCACTTATGCAAGCACTCGAAAACAGTATCACGCCTAGTAAGTACCCCAGCCAAATCAACGCTACAGATCACCAGTTGCACATCTGTGTCCTGGATCGATAGCTTGTCACGCACCCCTGGACTGACGCCTTCCATCGCCGGATAGATCAGCGCCAGCCGCTGACATTGGTAGCGCTGGGCGTAGCTGACCAACTGATACAGGTCGGCTGATGAAATACCCAGCTTGCGCTCTTTGAGATTAAGGATTTTCCACTTGGCATCTGCAATAGCGACCACCTGCGTTCCATGGAGCACCGAGATATCTGGGCGCAATTGGAACACCTCACGCCCTACCTCATTGACCGCAAGATGGCGACGTGGCCCCTGAGCCTGGATGTGATGATCCTTGAAGGTGCGGCGCATCCGCCAGGTAACATAGCCTTCAAACAAACGGTTCATATCGAACAGCAGGGCCAGCGCCGGCATACCGCCGGCAGTCACATTAGGGTGCAGTGCACGTAGAAAGTCCCCACAACGCTGGAATACGGGCTGCCAACGCTGATTGAGCCGATCGAACGCCAGCCCCTCAACTGCCTCAGACGTAAAATTGCGATCCGAAACCGCCGCAAGGTGTATCAGCAGCTCATTGATGCCACGCTTGATACCGGGATGCTGGGTGCGCCGCAACAGCAGACCTAGCACATGGCGTAGCACCTGGTTGTATGGGGTGTCGATATCGAACTCATCAAAACGGCAATGTACTCGCTGCGGTGTGAAGGCATTCAGCCGCACCTGCCTGACCAAATCAATTCGTCCGCGTACGGTGCTGAGTTCATCTTGTCTCGGCACATATCGACGAATCAGTCCGAGCTGCATCTGCTGAGCGATCATGCCGCGAAAGTGTTCAATGAACACATCCAACAGAGCATGTCTTTGTTGGCCCAGTGAAGCCTCTCCGATACTGGGCGGCGACAACGAACCGGTTAGCTGCAGCAGGCGTACTAGAATCTGCCGGCACAACTGCGCGTCACGCTCGTGGCGAGCGATCTTCGGTAGTACCTCGATGATCAGCTCACCGAGCTGGATCACCCCGCAAAACTGGGTGAATTTCACCGCTGTCCGCCGCCACTCAAGCGCCTTGGCTGGCAAGGAAGCAGCAAGCTGTTCGAGCAATACCGCTTGTTGCAAGCTCAGAGACTGACCGCCTCCGGCTCGAATGGGTAGCCACTCGTGCTCGAGAACCTGCAATAACGTCATGCCAGGAGCTCATAGATCTTTCGGATGGCCTCTGGACTGATCTCACCTGGTGAACACACCTCGTAGCGCTGCGACTCGGGAAGGTCATCCTCCAGCTCGCCGAAGATATCGCTCGCCAAGTCACTGAATTCGCGGACGATCTGCATTTCAAGCGGAGCCTTTACATCCCCGAATATCAGCCGAATGCGCTGCCAGTCGTTGTAGAAGACTTCTTGCAATAGCGGAATGACTTCGCGGCACAGCACACTGCGCAACCCTTCCATGTCGCTCACTCGAGTAAGGAAGGCATGACCGATTGTTTGATCCCGGTGCAGCAAATAAGCGATACGACGGTTCAGCGTATCCAATAACGCGCGCAGGTTCAGCACACCACCCTCGCCATCCGGGATATACCCATCCCCCTGTGCCCCTGAAATCACCAGCGAATCAGGCATCAGCTCACGGAATTGGAAGCGTCGACGCAAGGCCGCATCCAGTAGCGCAATCGAACGGTCCGCCGTATTCATGCTGCCGTAGATATCTAGGTTGCGTGGTACTCCGAAATGCTCCCCGGAGTAAGGCAGAGTCAGCTCCATGCCATCCAACAGTCGGCCTTCGATGTCATAGTGGGCGCGCTTGTCCACCTCAATTAGCGTGATCAGCTCACCCAGGATCTTCGCCACATTGCCGCGGTTGATCTCGTCGATGAAGATGGCATAGCGATGCTGCGGATTCAGCCTGGCCCGTTCACACAGCCGCTTGAACACGCCTGGCTTCACTGCATAAATAACACCCTGACCGTCAGCGGACGGTTCAGGACGTATACCCTCAATGAAATCTTCGTAGCTATAGGACTGATGGAAAGTGACGAACTCGTAGCGCTTAACCAAATGCTGATTGGACGACTTCGGGCCTTTCTTGATCAGCTCCGAATGCTCGATCCACTCAGCGCAACTCTCCTTCCAGTCCCCTGCAAGAAACCATCTCCCTTCCTCGTCCTTATCGAACACATACGGAGCCCTCCGGGCTGCCGTATCGCGTTGAACGGTCGCTGAGTCGAGAACTGTATGACTCTGCAATGCCTCCCAGCAAGTCGCGCGCAGGTTGCTGTTGCTACTGCGAGACTTCGCCTTAGCGACAAAATAGCGATGGCCCATCAACTGACTAACTTTCGCTTTGCCCCCCAGGGCGTGAAGGGCCATGAAAATCACCTGCCACCAGACCACATCCACTAAGTTAGAAAGGAGCCACTCGGTCTCCGTCAGCGTGCTCGAACTGTCTTCATACTTGGATAGGCGCGCTTTCAGGCTATGAGTCTTACCGGTACCAGGAGGGCCATAAAAGATCAGATTCCGCGGTTCCTCGACCAGAAATGGTTTACCCGAAGGCGGCTGTTCAGTTTCAGGCTTTGCCAGGCGCCAACGATCTGCCCAAGGGCTTATATAAAAGTCCACTTCACTACCTGCGGCGGCCTCCTCGGCCTGCCGAATTTCCAGCAACTCCCTGTCGAGCTTAATCGCTGGCCATGCCTTCACCTCAGGAAGTGCCAAAGTCTTGAAGGCAGATATGATGGTCGCTTTGTCATTAGGGCTGGCAATCCGTTCAAATGTCCCCGGGAACAACAAATGAAGCAGAATATGCCGCATCTGCCGGCCGCCGCCCCATGGCTGAGCATCCAACCATTCAGCAAAGTGCCAAGGTTCCTTCAAATACTCCTCTTGCTGAGCGCGCGGTAACTGATGAAAAGCCTTGACCATTCGAATCAACCAAGCCAGCTCTTCAGCCCGGTAACGATTAAAGCCCTGCCCTGCGGAGCCTAGCCCCTCAAGGGTTTCGTCTGTCATCAGCGTATTACTGAGCGGAAAATCGCTCCCCGACCAACTCCATACCTGTTTGATATTTTCGCGCTTCTTGGTCGGCGTTACATTACTTTGGAACAACATCACCACCCAGAGCACCTCGGCCATCAGCTGGATAGCCTCGGGCGACGCGTCAACCAACTGCCCTTTAAGCTTCTCCAAGAAGACCGCCGAGGTCTCATCGGGGCTGTCGATGAAACGCAAATGCAGCTCACCAAGCAAATCAGTGGTCCAGCGCGGGCCAACAGCAAAAAGCGCCTGACCGTCGAGCAGGCAGTTTTGCTTCCACTGCTCGAAGGCGGTAAAGATGGGTGCTGCATTGTGATGAGGGTTGAAAGTCGACATGACGATCCCTGTAAAAGCAAATGCGAATTCAGGTACCAGACGCACCTGACGTTAAGTACTACTGCGCGTTGTAATCCACCCGATTCCACTCAATCGCACGCTTACGCCAATGCTGCTCAATGGCCTGAGTAAAGTCGGCGCGGACAATCTTGGCGCGTGCCTCGCACCAGTCGGCAGATTCGCGGCGGATAACCAGCCCCTCCAAAGGTCCGCTACGAAAATGGCTAGGCGAGGTCTGTACCTGTTCAAGTAGCGCCTTCACACTGGTTCGCCCAGAAAACACCCGCGGCACGATCTTCAAACCAGCCTGCGCGGCCAGCGTATTACGCCGCGCGGAACTCCAGAACTTACCGGCGTGGCGGTCATATACATCGAACAACAGGAACCAGTCCGGCAGGGTGCCGTAATCCAGTGAATGCCGAGCAGCACACCACTCGCCGAAAAGCAGCACTTCGGGGCGTAAAACCGTGCGGATCGCTTTTCCATGCTGGGCCAGCCAGCTAGGCAGACGTGAAAACTGCCCGGCATGCGGCTCTTGTAGGTACTGGCCACGGTTTTGCGCGCACAGTTGGCCGTCGTCCGCCAGTGAGAGGCCCAGATTGGCCCCGTCGAGCTTTTCCTCCACCACCACGCTGCCCGCCAGCAGGGCCTTTACCTCGGCTGCGTCCAACACCTTGTCGTCGCGGGGCTTATCTGCACCCAACCAGACAAGATGTGGTGTGTGGGGGAAACGAAAGAACTCAGTCATCGCACCTGCTTTTCTGCATGTTTCTGCCGCGACCAGTCTTCAATAATGGGATCAAGCAGTATCTGATGGGTCTGAAGCGCCCCTTCCCAGTCATGCCAGTCCGTGTCCCCTGCAAAAGCGACACATCCCTCCCCGAACGCCACATGTGAAGCCAAAGCAGCAGCCACCATTTTCCTGTCTGCTAAATCATGCACAACGGCCTGTAAGGATTGCGGTAAGACCCCACCGCTTTCATCGTATTCCACTATCACATTGTCCACGGCGGCGGTGCTCCATTTGTGCATCACCACCTGAATGCCGAAGTCGTTAAAACCGAGCTTGTGATTGTACTCCCCATAAATTTGGCCCTCCCCATCCAGAACCAACCGGGAGTCGCTCTGCTGAAAGCTGTCCAGCCAGGTCCAGACCACCAAGCGCAGCGCCGGATCTCGAGGAGTTGCGTCAATATCACTGGGATGTACCGGATCAGCAGCACTCGCTGCGATCAGCACATTGGTATCGACTACATAGCGCGCTTTCAAATCCTTCATGATTTGGCACCTTTCTGACGCTCAAACATCAGTCGTGCCTGTTCGCGCGTCTCACCCAACGCATCACCGAAGAAACCTTCAGGCCAATTCCTTACCCGTCCAAACTCATCAAGCTCCAGCTCACGCAACCTAGCTAGCTTGCCTTCGCGCTCGACGAAGTACATAGCCGTTTGGGCTGCTGCGCTAATCTTCTGCTTTGCCGCAAGCGTCTGCATACGCCTGAACAAGTGCTCGGAGTGTGTCTCGACAATGAACTGCACGTTGCGCTCACGGGTAATCTGGGTAAACAGTTCGGCTAAGAGTGACTGCGCCAACGGATGCAGATGGCTCTCCGGCTCCTCGATGATCACGATATGACCAGGCTCGGCAAATAACGCTCCCACGATGACTGGAAGAACCTGCGATACGCCAACACCTACATCCCTGAGGTTCGAGATGCTGCCTTGATTTTCGATCAGCAATTCATAACGCGCCGAACCGCCCAGTGCACGAACGGAAAGGCCATCGGCGAGCCCCATCTCCTTTAGCCAATGGGTGGTCTGTTGAAATAGATGCGCTTCCGGTGGGAGCGTCATCTCCTCATTGCCCTTTTCTTTGCGTTTATATGCCGCCTGCATCGCCAAGCCGCTGGCAATCAATGCGTCCACCGCCTTGGCACCATCATCACCGATGGTCGCCGGCATACGTCCTGCCCAGATGTAATCGCGCTGCGCCAAGCGGCGTACCGGGCCGAGATAGATGATCTTGCTCAGCTCATCCAGCAATGTGGGACCAATGTCCTTGATCAATTCGCCTCGCGCGCCCAGCGAGGCAATCGCCGCAGGTGCGAAAGCGAAGGAACGCTGAGGCCGAAAATGCGGACTCTGGCCTATCGGACGAGGCTCTGCACCTAGCTGCAAGCGATAGATGCCCAGCCTGCGCCGCTCCACGAAAAAGCCCTGACCATGTTTGCCAAGGCGCAGATAATCCAACTCGGCACTGCCACCCGGCCCTTGCCGGTAGCGTGCGGAAAAGATGGTTGCATCTTCCGATTGACCGGATTCGCTCCACTTGAACTCGATCCCCACCTGATTGGCCTTGATCGCTTCAGACTCCCCACCATGACGACACAGCAAATCCTTGAATTGCCCCAGCGTGACGGAGTCACCTTCGTCAGGATTGCCCAGGTTCAGATCAAGGTTGACGTCGTCGCCTTTCACCGTTTGGCGGATCAGCAACAGACTTTGGATCAAGCTGGATTTGCCCGATGAGTTGGTACCCAGCAGCAGAGTGATTGGAGCCAGACGTATAGCTCCGGTGGAACGCCAGATCTTGAAGTTATCCAATTTCAGATGGGTCAGCATATTCGCTCCTTACACCAACTCGCCCTTTTCCAGCATGTCCCAAGCCTCCAACACCAACCTTTGGGTGCGGTACTCGCCAAACTCCTTTTCTTCGTTTCTTTTCAGTACGGAAAAGGTTTCTGATGGATAGCCTGGCTTGATTGATTCTGGCTCAAGCAGAAATTCAAGCTCACCACGACTCAACCCATAAAGCTTTGCATAATAAGCATCAAGCTCTGCCTGTATCTTGCTTTTTGATTCGCGGTCAAGCTCAATGACACTGGAACCCAAGTCCCTTGCAAACTCCAGCATATCCGCGGAGGTACAGCAGATCTTTGAGATCCGTGGAACAATAAAATCAAAATTTTCCTTTGAATAAAAACCAGGATCAAAAACGGGCAACTGCTTGAAAATAAAATAGTTAAAATTCAACCCGCCAACCTTGTTTCTAGCGACATAATCGATCACTAGAGACGACATATTACCTAACAACAAAGCACACAATTTCGGCTCCACAGCCGAAGGCATATAAATAGGTAAGCTGTTGCCTACCCCGCAAAATGGGATAACTGTGGTTACAAGCGTTCTTGCACTTGCTCGAGAATCGGCAACGTTACGCCAAGCAAAGAACCACTTTTTACTCCATCCCACTCCCTTGAGAGCGTTACCAACATCACTACTGTTAATCCAGTAATAAGGCATGGTCAGGTAATCTCGGTTTGCCAGCCGAGCCTCAGGAATTTTCGGCAAAATATGCGCCCGCTCATGATTCGAGTCAGCAAAATCGCCATGCCGATGGTTGTACAGCTGAATCATTTTTGACTCATAGAGTGGAACAAACCGCTCCTTCTCTAGAACAAACTCATTCCCATTCAGCTCAAACCCTCCCTGCACTAGGTCCTGATATGTCTTGAACAAATGACTGTCGTTAGACATGTCAAACATGCGCATAAACGAAATGCCCCAGGGATTCTGCTCCGACCGTCCATTATGAGCCTCGCGAATCAACACCGGCACACGCTGATATATCTTTTTAGTGAGCTCAGCGTCGTAGCGGGACTGGAAGATCGGGCAAGTCAGCGTATTGGGATTTACCAGCTCGATGTCCTCGGCGCTCAGCGTAAATACCCGCTCAGGGTCATGCAGATGTTCCAGCTTTTTCGCCTGGAACAGGAAGCGTGTTGCCGGCACCTGCTGATCAGCCCCAACAATAGTAGTCAGCGAAAAGCGCAACATGTGGCCTTGACCCGCACCTGGGAAAAAACCTTCGTTTTCGAACTCAAAGAAACTCTCTAGTGACTGACGCTCGATCAGATCCCCAAAGAACGCTTTGGTGGTGTTATCGGTAGCTAAACCAGAGGGAACGATAAAGCCGGCGCGTCCTGACCGGGAAACAACCTGACGAATCGTCTCAGAGAACAAAGCGTAGGTGTTCACATCACCAACACCAGTAAGCGGGAAGCGGCCATCATCCTCGCCCTTCACATGAGCAAAAACACTAGCAGCCTCAGCAGTGCGGCGGGCAACAATAAACTCGCGATACAGCAGACGCTCGGCATCACATGTTTCAATGCTCGATACCTGACCCGGATAGAGATTTTGTGCAAGCAGCCCCTGTGCCAACCAGTCAATTCGCTGGCGGCGCTCAGCTTTATTTTTGGCCGTAGCAACCATCTGACTGCGCGAAGCAAAGAACTCCTCCTCCTGTAGCTTGATGCGCTCCCATGGAGGATTGCCTAGCACGCAGTCGAAGCCCCCGGCTTTAAATACCTGAGGAAAGACTAGTGGCCAATGTAGTACTCGTGCTCCCTCACAGGCTGCAGTTGCTGCAGTGAGCTGCTGCTCGTGCTGTTCATTACGGGACTCGCTGAACAGCTCCAGATACAGCGTTTTACTAGTGGGGATGCTGACCTGCGTGGCCTCGGCCTTCTCCAGAAGGAAGGCACCAACATGAAGATTGGCGGCATGTAACAGGCGACTGTTCTGGGCTTGCTGTTGGTACGCACGGTAAGCCTCATCCTTGGTGGCGATATCGTCCAGGGTATCATCCGGCAAAGCATCGAGTGCCTGCAGCTCGTTGTAACCAACCGCTGACTCCAGCGACAGACTGACGGTATGCTTGCGATCGAAAGCCTTTTCCAGCGCCTTAAGACCGTCCTTGTTTTCCTTGATCAACGTCTTGCAGACATCCTTGTCATCGCCAGAAAGCGCCTTGAAGGCATCTTTCGGAATTCCCTTTTCTAGCGTTTTGAGATCGATGACGCCAAGCAACGCGTTACCGCAAAGAATGTGTGCATTGAGAAAACCCAGCGGTTTGCCCGGCTCCAGCGCTTCCAGCCAGAGCGCGGTCTTGCACAGCTCGATGGCCAGAGGGTTGAGGTCAACCCCATAAATGCAGTGCAGTACCACCTCGCGCAGAGCGTGGCGGTACTGCTCTTCAGTGTACTGATCGCCTTGGGCATCCAGCTCGGCCACCTTGGCGGCTAAACGGCGGGCGGCGGCGAGCAGAAAATGGCCGCTGCCACAGGCTGGGTCGCATACCTTAATCGACAAAAGCGCGGCACGGGGCTGTTCGGGGTTGGCCCTGAGTCGCTGTTCGATCACTGGCAGCAGCGCGGACTGAATCAGTTCCTGCACCAAATTATCCGGAGTGTAGTAGGAGCCGCTAGTCTTGCGAGCGTTGCCCTGATTACTCTCGCCCTCAGCATCGCCGATAAAGCCAAAGCTCCAAGGCGATGTAGCCGGGTTGATACGAGGTTCAAGCTCCAACAAAGACTCATAAACCGAGCCCAGCTCCTCGGTGTCCATGTCGCGGTAGTTGATGCGAGTGGCGCCGTTCTTACGCTGCACCCACGTCACGGCACGGATGGCGGTAAGCAACGCTTTGTTGCCAAGCTGCGCGGTGTCCAGATCAATGCACTGTTCCGCAGCAAAAAGCCCACCTAGCGCCGGCAGGCCAAGCAGCGGCTGGCCGCCGCGCAGGGCGGTAAAGGTGGTGCTCAGCACCTGCCAAAGGTCAGCATAATTGTCGTAGAAGCGTCGCTTGCGGGCACGCTCACGCAGCAGGTTCAGGCTGTAGCCCTGATCATAAAGGCGGAGAGCCTCCGGCGTGGCGGTGTCCGGGTCATGGAGGATCTTGCGATCCTCGGCAGTAAGCAGGAACAGCATGCGGTAGACCAACCGCAATAGTTGGTGAAAATAGGCATGACGGCTGAGCCGGCCGCACGACAGAGCCTCGCGCAGCGCATGGTTGGCCGGATGGGCGACGAAGCCGTCGCCCAACGCCCGCAGCGCCTGTTCCACGCCGGTGCGCAGGTCATCACGCGCCCGCTCTCCCTCAATCGCCGCCTGCTCGCGCCACTGTTCCAGCCAGCACCGCGCGATCTTGCCATTTTGGGCAAGAAAGCGGCTGGCGTGCAGGATCAGCCATAGGGCAACAAAGTCAGAGTAGAGGTCGTCCTCGAACAGACGAGCAAGATCCACCTCGACAAAGGCCGGGCGAGTCATCGACGGGTTGTCGCGCAGGATACGCAGCACCAACCCATTGCTAACAATGCCCCACAGCGCCTCGCCGCTGGCGTTGACGTATTCCTGCAGCAGCCCCTGCGGCGAGCGTCGGCGCGCCTCGTCACCAAAGGCGAGGTGGCTTTTGTCAAGATCGAAGTCCGGTCCTGTCAGCACTAGCGGAATATGCGCAATGCGGCGGGATTCACCGCTTGCACCGTTTCCTAGGGTAAACCCAGAGCTGGCAGGATCCTGTTCGACATAGCCGGCCTCATGGCTGAGCGGAAAACACCGCTCCCCCAAGTAGCGTGGCTGGCGGCAGACCTGCAAATCTGTAAAGGCAAACGCCTGCTGCAACAGTGGCACCAGGAAGCGCTCTACGGCCAGCGAAGTACGATCAATGTCCTGACGCTGACGTGCGTCGTTGAAGGCCTCCCACTCAGCTTTGGCAATACGCCAGTAACGACTGATTTCCTCACGCAGTTTAAGCGTGCGGTGCAGGCCGTAGTCAGTGCTGCCCTGCCCCTTGAGCTTGAGGTCGCGCACAGTATTGAGGAACTCGCCGGGGAAAATACCGCCTTCGATACGCAGGCTGTCGAATTCGCGGTGGATGGTGCGGGTCATGGGGGTGATTTTCCGTTTCTTGTCTGCCGGCATTGGCCGGAAAGCGATAATTCATTGCTGTCGTTTGATGCTTCAGACCAGTTGCGCGTCCGGCATCAGCACGTAAAGGCCGACCACATCGACCGGCAGTTGCGGATACACGTCATAGGTACCTTTGGCCTTGGCAGCATCACGCACACGACGATGATCCTTGAGCAGTTCATTGGCGCGCTGGCGGGCAATGTCGTCGAGCACCGGCTGCCAAGCCGACACCTGTTCCAACGCTTGTTCGACCTGACGCTGGCGCATCTCTGGGGCCATATTGCGGCTCACCGGCCGCTGCATCAGCGTCAGCACCTGGGCTGGCGTAATGACTTGCGGTGATTGTTGACCGCTAATAACGACGGCGATGGCCTCTTCGGCGAGCAGTTCGCGGCGTTGGCTCGCTCGAGTCATCGTCAGTTGGGTACGCAAACGAACCAGCAGCAAAGTGGTTCGCAGTGTCACCGCCTGGGTGAACCAGGCCCCGGAACGACTAGCTGCAGCGTCGCCGTCGCCTTTAAGTGCCTCCTCGGCGAGCTGATCGGCCAATCCGGCCACCAGCGGGTGGGTACGGTGGATGTGCTCGGCCACCCCAGCCGGCGGGTAGCTGAAGTCGATGTTACGCAAACTATCGATACCGGACTGAGCCAAACGGTCACGCAGTGACTCGGGTAATTCGACATAGGGCAGACGCATGATCTGCTTGTACTGACCCAGCGGCGCATTGAGCGCCTGGCAGGCGGCAGTAACGAAGCGGCGCACGTCAGCCTCGGTGCCCAATACTTCGGACATGCGGGTGAATTCCGGAATGACATCGTCTGGTTTGAGAGCACGCTGGGCGAAAATGGTTTGATTGCGGCGCGCCTTGTCTAGAGCATTCTGCCACTTGCTCTCAAGGTCATCCTCGATTGCCTGCTGGCTGTCGAAACCGAAGTCCAAAGAGAGGTTGTACTTCATCTCTTCACGAGTGAGCAGTACGGTCTGCAAGATTGCCTGACTGATGCGGGTTTCGTCCTCGGGCATAGGCACAGAAATACCAAGCGCCTTACGAATGCTTTCTGCCTTACGTAGGATCACCTTCAATACTGCACCATCTACCGGGTTATCGGCACCGTAGAGCATTAGCGCACGCACCTTGCCAGAACGTTGGCCAAAGCGGTCGACGCGGCCCTCGCGCTGCTCATGCCTAGTCGGATTCCACGACAGGTCGTAGTGCACCACAGCATCAAATAGGTCCTGTAGGTTGATACCCTCGGACAGGCAGTCGGTGGCAATGAGAATGGCTGGCTTATCGATGTCGCGCAGAGCATGAATCTTTTCTTCGCGCTCGCCCGGGCTGAGTTCGCCGGTGATGCTAAGCACTTCGTGATCCTTGAACAGTGGCTGCAGGGCATTCGCCACATAGTGGGCGGTAGCAATGTAGCGGCAGAAGACCACCGGTTTGAAGCCCTGTTTGACCAGCCCCCTGACCTCGACGATCAGTTGCTGGAGTTTTGGGTCTTTGTCATCGACAAGGCGACCTGCCTTTTCGATCAAGCTGCGCAGGCGCTCGGCATGTTGCTCCAACGCGGCCCCCGGCTCAATGTCGTCGGAGGACAGCCCACGATCGCTGGAGCCATCCAGCACGGTGTTGATGCCAATAGCCTCAATTTCCGCCAGTTGGGCAGCATCGTTACATCCACTACCTCCAGCAGCTCCTTTTAGTCGAGTCTGTAGTGCGCGCACGGCGGCTGCAGGTGAGGACGAGATACACCTCAGCAAAGCCAGAGCAGCCCACCAATTGAGGCGCTGATGCAGGGTACCCAGACCTTCCGCCTCACGAACCAACTCACGAGCATAATCGAGCACATCACCGAATAGTGCGCCCCAGGAACCACTGAGCTGGTACGTCTTTTCTGCTGTTTCGCGTTGAGGAAAGCGCGTGCTGTCCTGCCATTCGCTGATATCGATCCGACGGCGCTGGACCAAGTGATCGCCAAGCTGTTTGTACAGCGGATGATCAACGCGGGAGATATCTTTCAAACCAATAAAAGCCTTGTTCAGCAGGCCGAGCAGATTGTAGTAGGCATCCTCGTTGCCACTGTGGGGGGTGGCGGTGAGCAGCAACAGGTGACGCTCGGGGTTGTCGGCCAAGGCGCGCAGCAGACGATAGCGTTGATGTTTACCGCGACCAATGCCTTCGGCACAGGTATGCGCTTCGTCGACGATCACCAACTCTGGACACGCGTTCTGGAACTCGTCGCGGCGTCGGTCTGACTTAATGTAGTCAAGACTAACTACGGTGAAGGGGAATTCAGTGAAGATCGAAGTGTGGGTCTGCAGGCCTCGTTCTAGACGCTCGACTGTACCCGTGGTGACCACCTCGGCGCGTATGTTGAACTTGCGCTGTAGCTCCTCCTGCCATTGCTCGCAGAGGTGCGGCGGGCAAAGTACAGTGAAGCGCTGGATCTCGCCACGGTCGAGCATTTCCCGGGCAATTAGCCCGGCCTCAATGGTCTTACCGATACCTACATCGTCGGCGATCAGCAGGCGAATCACTTCCTGCTTGAGCGCCATTAGCAGCGGAACCAGTTGGTACGCGCGGGGCTCGACGTTAATGCGACCTAGCGCGCGGAACGGGCCTGCACCCGCACGCAGTTTAAGCAGCAAGGCATCACGCAGAAGCAGCGCCGAATTCTGCGTACCGCGCTGCGCCTGTGTAGCATCGGGCAATGGGAAGGTAGCCGGCTTAGGTGCCTCTCGTTCAAGCAGTGCGTGAATGACAATCACATCGTCGTCTGAGCCACCCAATGAGCGCAAATGCAAACGAGGGCCGTCAGACTCAGGCAGTACGATCCATTCACGGCCGCGGGCGCTGACGATGCTGCCGGGTTGAAACTCCTGAAAAGCGGTCATGCGCGGAAATCTCCAAAAATGTCCGGATAGCGGCGCACGACGTCGGGCCAGCTACGGGTATCACGGGTGAAGCGGATGACGGTAAAACCGTGGTCTACCAGCTCGCGGCTCAACTGCTCATCGAACGCACGCTGACCCGGCTGCTCATGGTGTGGGCCATCGATATAGACCAGTGCAAGCGCTTCCCGATAAACAAAGTCGGGCCGGGTCTGCTGGGACTCCAGGTAATGCTGGGCAAGATCTGGCTTGCGCAACTGATGTTGCTCGATGAAATCCAGCCATGCCTGTTCCAGGCTGCTAGCGGACTGCTGACGCAGGTTGGCCATGTGGTCCTGCCCTTCGCCGTCGAGGTGACCGACTTCTAAGGTGGCGCTAGCCAGGGCACAGAGCAGGTCAGTGACTTCATTGAGCTTGCGATCCAGCAGTTTGTGATCGGGCTGGTTGTAGTAGCTGAGTAGGCAGCGGTAACAGGCTGCGTCGCACTCCTCGCTTGCGTTCTCCAGAATGGAGACCGACCAACTGTCGTCCGGGCTCCGGTAGTGCATGATCTCCAGCGCCCGGCGTGCGACGCGCGGTAGTCCGGCCGGATCGGTAGCCAAGCGAGTGAGCACCCCGGCACCGCCTTCGGCCGACTCGTAGAACAGCATGCTGTTGCGCTCGTCGCGACCAGGCAACGGCTCGACCATCAACTCGCTTTCTTCAAGCTGGAACTCAGCCTCAATACCGCGTTTAAGGGCGTACTGCAGTGTGGCCATGCCACGTTCATCGAGTGGTATCGAAGGCTTGATCACCAGGACATTTCGACGATCCTCGACAAAGGGCGAGATACGCTGAGCCTGGATTCTATCGATCTCGGCGTTCTCGTTTTCCTCCTTGGGCGCCTGCTCGTCGTTGCTCCAGTAGCCGCTAACCGGATCAATCTTGAAGCCGTAGATCTCCGCATCCTTACGGCGGCGCCAGCCAAGATTCATGCGCCACACCGTGGCGGCCGGAGCATATTGCAGGTCGAGCAACGGAGCATCACCCTGCAGCATCAGGCTGCGGACTACTTTGGGCACGCCATTTTCTTCCTGATACTGCAGGGTGGTACGCACCTCGTAGCCCTGTCGCATGCGCTCTTCTTCATCACATGTGATACGGGTAACCCGTTGGGTGCTGACGTTCTCAATACGGAACAGGTTGTTGATGACCTTGCCGCCTGCCAGCGGTGCCTGGCACGACAGGCACTGTTCGTAGTGCCGCTGATTGCGGAAATGTCCATAGCCACAGACGGGACACAGCAGAGCCTCTTCGGTAACAATCCGAGCCTCGTTGGTGCCCTGATTGCGCACACCTAGAATCACTCGCTTGACCCGGTACTGACTGCCTTCGTGGTAGATCAGGCTCAGCGGTCCAAACTCGGAGATAGCCAAAAAGCGCGGACGAGATAGCACGCTGTCACGGCCGACCCCACCCATACGGCCGGGTATGAATGCGGAGAGGGGAAGACGCGGGAAGTTGTAACCGGGCAGGAAGCCCTGACTAGCCAGGTAGCGGTAGGTCTCGAAATCCGAATGACCGCCCCCGCTGGTTTCCAGCAGCAGATTATGCTGAATCATCGCCTCGCGGTGACGACGCTCGGCAATCTTGCGCTCTTTCTCGGGCGCAGCCGGGTTGGTCATGATCGCGCTCGCCTCGTCGATCTGCCTGCGCGTGGAGGCATAGAGGTCACGCCAGCGTTGAAGAGCCATGTCGAAGCGTAGGAAGGTGGAACCAAGCTTGGCATCCAGCCATTGAGCAGCAGCCTCGTCAATAGGCTTGCCGCGGTCCAGCCAAATACCCTGCGCGCTTGTTAGCTCGTCACGCAGCATGCCCAGCAAACGAGTTCCGCGTCGACCTGCCCGCGCCAGCGCGTCCTTGTTGCCGAGTGCAACCACATAGTCGTCGAGCAGCGGCATGTCGCTGGGGCTTTCCATATCAAGCATGGTGTTAATGGTTGAGGGCAACTTGCAGCCAGTTTCCGCCAGCCAGGTGGCGAACAGGTGACTCTCCACCAAATCCTCATTAGCTAGGTCTAGAGTTGGCGGGCTGACCTCGCCATAGACCATGCGCCGAGGCTCCTGAAAGAAGTACTGGTCGTGCGGGCTGAGCGCAGCGCAGTAGGTGATAATCAACGCCGGTTGCCCGGAACGCCCTGCCCGGCCACTACGCTGGGCGTAGTTGGCCGGAGTCGGCGGCACATTACGCAGGTAGACAGTATTGAGTGAAGCGATGTCCACGCCAAGCTCCATAGTCGGCGAGCAGAACATGGCGCGCAAGTTGCCAGCACGAAAGCGTTCCTCACGCTCCTCCCGCAACTCTGCTGGGACCTGAGCCGTATGTTCACGAGCCTCTAGGGTGAACAAATCACGCTGCTGGCTCTCTAGCATGTCCGCCACACCGTTGTAGAGCCGCTGGAAATAGGGGTTACGGCTGACTGTCTGGTTGAGCAGGTCGGGCTGTGGATCACTTTTACCCATACGCCAAAGCAGAGCCTCGCCTAGCACCTGATAACCGCGAATGCCCTTCTCGAGTTCGACGCCCTCAATCAGCCCATAGCTTTCGACTATATCCAGCAAATCCTGGATGAACTGGGCGTAGTTAGCCTCCTTGAGCGGCTCATAATGTCCACCCTCCCAGAACGAAGTGGTTTTAACCACCTGGCCAAAGCGGGTACGCAGACCAAGGGTCACCGTGTTAAGGTCCTTGCGAGGCTTGCTAAGCGTAACGTAGCCGGCTTCGGTGAGGATCTCGTCCTCAGTAAAAGCCCATGGTTCCTTGAGATGCTGGCGGCTTTTGTTTTTCCACTCTTCGAGGTTGTAGCGATCGAGATAGCGAGTCTTGATACAGAGGTTGCGACGCATCACGTCCAACAGCATCTGCACCAGCTTCTGTCGCACGGTGGGACTGGCCAGCGCCAGCATCGGGTGCACCTGGCGCTCACCTGCAGCTCCTGGCCTTGAGGTTTTCTGCCAGCGACCATCGTCGCAACAAAGCGTCGGTAGATCCTCGTACTCGATGCGTAATAGGTCGAGCTGTTCGAGGTTGGGATTGTTGAAACGCCAGCCGCGTCGCAGATCGAAATACAGCCGGTAACCGAGAATGTTCCGCATGGTCTCCTCGGCATCGCGGCGCAGGCGCGGCGCAACGTTGCCAGGGTTTTGCAGGTATTCGCCGCGGATCAACGGATCATCGATTGCGAAGCCGAGGGCCTGGAAAACCTGCTGGGTGATCTGGCTGTCGCTGAGCGGATCGTCGCCACGCTGGCGCACACAACTAAACAACGCGCTACGCATCAGCAGGATCTGCATGAAGTCATTGAAGTGACCGGCCTGCAAAGAAGCGTCCTGGCGGTTGTCAGTGAAGCCCAGCAGCTTACGAGCATCAGCGGCCAGTTCGCTGTCCGCACCCAGCATGTAGCGCAGGGCGGAAATGCTCAGAATAGTGGTGGCTGAGCTGCGGCCTTCACCAGACAGCCCGGACAGCCGCGTCCAGTCTCGACCACGTGACTGGTTGGCCCCGCAGCACAAACAGAAGCGGAAGCTGCCTGGGATGAACCAGCAACGCACGCCCTGCATGGTTATCTGGCCATTGCTGGCGGCAAAGATCTCCTGTGGCTGGTATTTGCGGTAGGAAGATTTGATGCGAGGTTCTTTACCTGTCAGCTCCACCCAGCTTTCTGGATAACTCTCTAGGTTTTCACCATCCCAAGTGCGCTGAGGATCGATCATCAGAAAGCCGTGATGCACATCCTCATCGTCGTGGCTAGTTTCCTTGATGCTGCGCGGTGCAAATGAGCGGTTGCCGTTCTCCACTTCATCCCAAACAGGATAGTACTCCTGGCCACAATTGCGGCAAAAATGCACACTGTAAAAACGCCGTTCGCGCTCACCGGCAACAGTAAGCTGCCCGGATAAATCCAGCTTGCGTGTGCTTGGCGCCTCCAAAGTGGCATACAGATTAGCGGCACCGGAGACGAACTGGTGCAAGCGGAAGGCAAACAGGGGTTTGCCACTGACGTCTTTACACTGGTAAGCCGTAAGAAGGAACTCAGACAAGTAGACTGCGCAACGCTCGGCCGACTCTCCGCTCGAATCGGCAAGCCGATGGGAAGCCTCCTCAATGCTAAGCGGTTTTGCGCGAACCCAACGGCCTTCGGTATGCGAGAGGCCGAGTGTCAGCTCGACCCAGGCGGAAATTGGGTGCTCACGCAAGCTCTTGAAGGAGGGGGTCTGCGGCACGCTGGCATTGATGGCGCCGGCCAGCACATCCGCAGCGGGGATCTCCAGTGCTGGCGTCACCCGCTGCAGAGTTTCAGTGATGATGTTTTCCGGTTTGACCTTCGCACCAAAGATCTTCCCGGCAACTTCAGCTACAACCTTGTTGCGTTCAGCGAGAGTGCCTTTTGTGGACATGGTGGCTGATGTGCCAACGCACAAGAGACCACTATTTAGGCGTTCGCGCACCCTTCGCACCAGCATAGCAACGTCCGCCCCCTGACGGCCGCGATATGTGTGGAGTTCGTCCAGTACCAAAAATTGCAGTCCCTCTGCCGCCTGTATAAAAGCACGATCTTGCTCGCTCTGCCGGGTCATCAGCAGCTCGAGCATCATAAAGTTTGTGAGGATGATGTCTGGCGGATTGATGCGCATTCGATCGCGCTCATCGGCCTTTTCTTGTCCGGTGTAGCGGCCGTAGGTTACCGGACGCGGCTCAGCGCCATAGCTGGCTAAAAACTTTTCCAGCTCCTCACACTGGCTGTTCGCCAATGCGTTCATCGGATAAATGATGATCGCCTTGATGCCCGCTTTGGCGCCCTGCTCCTTGCCCTTGAGGATCGCATCAAAGATCGGAATAAAGTAGCTGAGCGACTTACCGGAGCCCGTGCCAGTAGTCAGAACATAGCTCTCACCTGCTTGGCAGCGAGAAATCGCCTCCTGCTGGTGCTTGTGCAAGCTCGCCGGCACGCCTGGTTTTCCGCCTTCCTTGCCGAAGCGGAAAATATGCGCACACTCCGGATGTAGGGTCCGGTTGGCAACGAGTTGCTCTATATTCTGCCCGGCGACAAAAAAGGGATTTACCTGAATCAATGGCGATGGCCAGTAACGCCCAGTGCTGTACTCAGCCTCCAAATACGCCCGGATATCCTCAGCTCTCGGATTGGTGAAGCTGCGAGCAAACTGCTCGTAATCTCGAATAACCTGATTGCGAAAGCTAAATGCATCCACCTTGATGCGCTCCTTGGGCTCGAAAACTACTGGGACACCGGCCCCGCGTCATATCAAAACAGCATCTTACTTCATAAGTGTCTCAGGTGGGCTGATGGTCTTGATTGGATAGTGGCGATCAGCGAACACCTAGCCGGGAAGGCAAACGTGGTTATGTGCTAGAGGCTCTTCGAGCCAGTCTGATTGACTACGTAACAAATCAAAGGTGCCTTCGCCGTACGCTTACTCTCTTGTGGCCCAAGGGATAGGACTATCATTGGGTCGTGCGCGTGCGCGTGTGCCGCTGCCGCTAGATTGCGCTGTCCCGTACAGGATCAACAGAGCAGGTCCACTAAAACGACACGCGGCAATCGCAGCGTCAGCTCAAGTGCCCCAGCAAGCCATACGCCACGTAGACCGCCATCAACACGAGAAGAACGCCGGTGGTGATCGTCAAGTTCCTGACCTTGGCCTGGCTCCGATCAAGGCGAGCGTTCAGTGCTTCGGTATGGTTGGCAAACGCCGCAATTAGCTCATCGTGACGGGCGCTGAGTGACTCGTTTAGGGCCTGGGCTGTTTGCACGCTCTCTGCAGTCGCGGCCTGTGCCTGAGCAGCAGCATCCCTCATCTCGCTGAACATAGCCTGATGCGCGGCTTGGGCCGTACGTTGCTGATGCATTACAAGTTGGGATATCCGGCCGGTAGTGCTCTTCAGACCCAAGGCAATTGCTGAACTGGTCGCCTCCAATTGCGCCTGCGCGATGGCTGTATCTACGAGCGCTTGGCTTTGGCGAATCTGGTCCTGCAACGTTTGGTCGAGATCTTCTAAGCTGGCATTGGTGATACCCAACTCCTGGCTTATATGGGCCGGCAACGCTTCAATCGTTTGAGCGGTACTGCGTTGCTCCTGGCTGACACCGTCCAGGGCGGACAACACATCCTTAGCCACAGCCTCCAGCGCTGAGGCGCTGCGATCGGTGTAGGCGCTCAATTGTGCTTGAACTGCCTCGACCCCTTCTTGGGCATGCTGAGCGATGCTGCTCTTGAGTGCTGGCAAATGTTCATCGTGCAGGCTTCTCGATAGTTTGACTGCTTCTTTGCTTTGCTTGAAAGCGCCTTCCGCATTCTCCAAGCACAGTGAAAGCGTGCCCGCGCTGTCGTCAGCCAGCTGTTTGATATCCGACAGCTCCCCATTCACTTGGCTTAGATGGGCCGGCAACGCTTCAATCGTTTGAGCGGTACTGCGTTGCTCCTGGTTGACACCGTCCAGGGCGGACAACACATCCTTAGCCACAGCCTCCAGCGCTGAGGCGCTGCGATCGGTGTAGGCGCTCAATTGTGCTTGAACTGCCTCGACCCCTTCTTGGGCATGCTGAGCGATGCTGCTCTTGAGTGCTGGCAAATGTTCATCGTGCAGGCTTCTCGATAGTTTGACTGCTTCTTTGCTTTGCTTGAAAGCGCCTTCCGCATTCTCCAAGCACAGTGAAAGCGTGCCCGCGCTGTCGTCAGCCAGCTGTTTGATATCCGACAGCTCCCCATTCAAGTCGGCCATTGATTTGTCCAGCGGCTTAAGGGGCTCCTTCAGGACTCTCGCCATTAACTCGGCCAGGCTTTTCTCTTTTTCCGTCGGTTGAAAACTCATGATCTTTCCCTGACGCATTGAATATAGGGTGTTGAGGGTGACGGAAGTTCTCTAGCTGGCAGACTGTTCATTGAGCGCTATAAACTCCTGGTACTGGTAGCCCAACGCTAAGCACGAAAGCAGATGCAACAGTGCGTCACTGTCGTCTGGCACATGCAGAGCGGCGGTGTACCGCTCATCAAGCTCTGCAGCGTATTCTTGCTTAAGCAAGTCAATGAAGTGCTCACACCGCTCTAGATCTTCTTTCGAATTGAGTGCAACGCGTTTGCGCTCGACCTCCAGAGTGGCGATTTGCTGCTTGATCAAATGGTGCTCCTTGAATCGCCCCGGGTTTCGTAGACACCTCCATGCCTTAAACTGAGGCCAATCAGGAGGTGCCATGAGCAACCCACGTTATCCCGAAGAATTCAAAATCCAAGCGGTCAATCAAGTGACCGAAAAGA
>Ga0308171_1001791_pt1 | contig 26386 bp, 23 predicted proteins | sample PhyGR1_FD_202135 | JGI IMG/M metagenome (GOLD analysis project Ga0308171, IMG submission 202135) | Phyllosphere microbial communities from UC Gill Tract Community Farm, Albany, California, United States - DLSLSG.R1 | ecosystem: Host-associated > Plants > Phyllosphere > Unclassified | place: USA...
TCTCGATGAAGTCGGCGATGGATGCCGCGACGAAGAAGTACTGCTGCTGCAGGCGCAGCTCCTTGCCCTGGGGCGTGGAGTCCTCGGGGTAGAGCACCTTCGAGATGTTCTCGGCGAAGGTCTGCGAGCGCACCGACTCGACGTAGTCACCGGAGTTGAAGGTGTGCAGGTCGAAGGCGTTGGTGGCGACCGCGCGCCACAGGCGCAGGGTGTTCACGCGACCGTTGTGGTAGCCCGGAACCATCATGTTGTAGGGCACCGCGAGGACGTTCCACTCCGGGACCCAGCGCGTGCGCTCGACTCCGTCGTCGTCGTAGGCCTCGGTGGAGCCGGCGAAAGAGATGGTCTGCGCGGCCTCGGGGTGGGCGAAATCCCACGGCGAACCCATACGCAGCCAGGCGTCGGGCTGCTCGATCTGCTGTCCGTCAGCGAAGGCCTGGCGGAAGATGCCGTACTCGTAGCGGATGCCGTACCCGATGGTGGGAACGCTCATCGTCGCGAGCGAGTCGATGAAGCACGCGGCCAGACGGCCCAGGCCGCCGTTGCCCAGCCCCGGCTCGATCTCGACCTGGCGGAGGTCGTCGATGTCGATGCCGCACTGGGCGAGCGCCTCGGTGGCGATGTCGGTGAGGCGTGCGGCGAGCAGGTTGTTGTCGAGCTGACGCCCCAGCAGATACTCGGCCGAAAGGTAGCAGACGGTCTTCGCCTGCTGCGTCTTCTGATTCGCGCGGTCGTCGAACCAGCGCGCCATCAGGTAGTCGCGCACGGTGTAGGCGAGGGCCAGATACTGGTCGTTGACGTCGGATGTCGACAGCGTCACGCCCTGGTCGAAGTTCAGGTTCTGCAGGAACTGTTTCGTGAAGCCGTCGACCGAGGCCGCCGGGGCGACGACGGGCGCGATGGCCAGCGGGTGAGTCGGGCGGAGCTCTGAGCTTTTGTCGGGCACCTAACGACCGTAATCAGTCCCGCACCACCCTGCCAAGACGGCAATGGCCCCGACACATGATCTTCACCCGGACGCCGTATTGCGGGTCATCGCAGACCGCAGCCATCGATGACCTGCGGTTTGCGCTCGATGAGGTTCTTGGTCCAGTCGAACAGCACGGGGAGGAAGCGCGACTTCGGCAGGATCGGGCGCAGGTGGTCGTACCCCGCGTAGCTGGCCCAGCGGACGGGCTGGCCTTCGGCGCAGAGCTTCTCGATGTACTCCCGCTGCAGCTTCGGCGGGATGACCTCGTCATCGGCGCCCCACGCCACGAGCATCGGCGTGCCGAGCGGCTCGGTCATGGCGTTCTCGGCGAGGCGACGGCCGAGGGCCCCGTCGGTGAGATCGGCGCTGTAGAGCGGGCGATCTTCCGAGACGCCGAGCGCGGTGAGCACCGAGACGACCACGCCGGGCTCGGTGGGGCACCGCTGCGTCATCTCGAGCACGATCGAGCGCGACCCCTCCGCGATGTAGTCGTCGAGGTGCACGTCGGCGTAGGTCTCGGAGTACGGGACGAGCACCCACGACGTGATGACCGACAGCATGGCGTTCGGCGGTCCCGAGAGCAGTTCCCGCGCGAGAGCGGGCGGGTCGGCGACGGGGGCGACGACCGCGGTGCCCAGCACGTCGATACCGGGGGCGTACTCCTTCGCGATCGCCGTGGTCCACAGGGCCGCGTGGCCGCCCTGGGAGTGCCCCCACACCACGGTGTCGGGCGAGAGCGTGAGATCGCTGCGGAGTTCGGCGGCGGCCAGCACCGCGTCCAGCGACGAGCGGGCCTCGCCCTTCCCGATCAGGTAGGGATAGGCGCCGGGTGCACCCTGGCCCGAGAAGTCGGAGGCGATGACCACCCACCCGGCCTTCAGCGCTTGTTCGAGGGCCGGGATCGCCCAGCGTGTGGCGGTCGAGTCGCGCAGGCTCGGTGCGCAGCCCTGGGCGACGCCGGTCGTGCCGTGGTTCCAGATGATGACGGGGCGCGGGCCGGGAGGGGGATCCTTCGGGGTGATGACCATGGCGCTCGCCACGGCGGGGCGGCTCACGGCATCCCGTGTCGTGTACAGGATCCGCGTGACGTCACCGTTCTGCGGGGCGCGCCAGGGCGACGCCGCGGAACGGATCAGCCGCCCGTGACCGCTCGGCACCTCGGCGGGCGGGTTGTAGAACGCGTCCACGACGGGCGCCCCCTCGTGGAGCCAGTCGTTCACCCACCACCCACCCGCAGCGGTGGCGACCAGCACGAGGGAGAGGGCGTAGCGTCCAGCCGCCGTCCATCGGGCGCGATGCCGCCGGCGCCGGACCGCGCGCTCGGGATCGAACGGCGTCGCGCGAGGACGACGACGGATGCCGCCCACCCCGCGCGCGAAGACACCGACGCCGAACACGATCGTGCGGACACCGAACACGACCGCCAGCACGAGGACCGTGACATCGGGCCAGGTGAACGACAGCACGCCGAAGGCGATCTGCGCCACGCCCCACGCGAGCGAGAGCACGCGCGCGCTGACCGCACCGCCGGTCACGGCGCGTCCGACCGAGGCGAGACCGCCGATCACGAGCAGGACGGCGAGCACCGACGGGAGCAGTTCGAGACTGCGTCCGAGCCACACCAGCACGGCGATCCCCGCGACGATCCAGGCGATCGCGACGGCCCGCGCCCACCATCGCGTGGAACGGCCGAAGAGCTCGAACACGCCCATGACCACGGCACTGGCTCCGACGTACACGCCGAGGAGCACGATCGAGGTGAGCGGACGCGAGACGATCAGGGCCCCGAGCAGCACCACCACGGCGCCCACGACGAGCAGGACCCGTGGCGGCGCGTTGCGCGTGAGCGCGGGAAGGGCGTTCCACCGGCGCACGAGCGGTCGGCGGGATGCGGGCATCAGGCCATGATAAACAGCCCCTCGGACGCCGCGCGCAACCGGCTGTCCGTCCGTCACGGAAGCGCATACGGTGCCGGGATGCCGTCTTCCGCCCGCTCCGCCGCTCGCGAGGCCGAGGCGAACCCCGCGTTCCGCGTCGCCGCTCGCGCGGGCTCTGTGGCCGATGGCATCCTGCCGGTGTTCCGCGCCCACGACGCGCGGCTCGACGTCTGACCGGGTTCAGTCGAGAGAGGGGTCGCGGCCGGTGCGCTCCCCCGTCTCGAGGGTCGCGATCGCCGCGTGGTCGTCGGCATCGAGGGCGAAGTCGAAGACGTCGCCGTTCTCGCGGATGCGGTCGAGCGACACCGACTTCGGGAAGACCACGAGCCCGCGATCGAGGTGCCAACGCACGACGACCTGTGCCGGAGTCTTGCCGTAGCGTGCGGCGATTCCCGTGAGCACGGGCTCGTCGAGCAGACCGCCCCGAGCAAGCGGGGCCCACGACTCGGTGACGATGCCGTTCGCCGCATCCCAGTCCACGAGGGCGTTCTGCGGGAACCGGGGGTGCAGCTCCACCTGGTTGACGGACGGCAGCACGCCGGTCTCGTCGCGCAGGCGCTCGAGGTGCGGGATCGCGAAGTTGCTGACACCGATGGAGGTCGCCCGCCCCTCCTGCTGCAGCCGGACGAGCGCGCGCCAGGTGTCGACGTAGCGGTCGGCGCTCGGGATCGGCCAGTGGATCAGGTAGAGGTCGACCCGGTCGAGACCGAGCCTCGCGGCACTGGTCTCAAAGGCCCGCAGGGTCTCGTCGAAGCCCTGGTCGTCGTTCCACACCTTGGTCGTGACGAAGACCTCGTCGCGATCGAGGCCGGATGCGCGCAGACCTTCGCCCACCTCGGTCTCGTTGCCGTAGAGCGCGGCGGTGTCGACGTGGCGGTAGCCTGCGGCGAGCGCCCCCTCGACCAGATCGGCGGTGACGTCGGCGGGCACCTTGTACGTGCCGATGCCGAGCTGCGGGATCGTGGAGCCGTCGGACAGCGACAGACGAGGAGCCGAGATCATGGCATCCACGCTACCGATGCTTCCGCCCGCGGGTCTGCTCCCTCCCCGGCCGATCCCTCAATAACCGCGAGACTGCATCTTGCTGACACTTCCGTTGCAGCCTGCAACGGTTTCGTCAGCGAGATGCAGTCTCGCAGGAAGAACAGGGTTAGCGCGTGAGCGCCGCCACGGCGTCGGCGACCGGCACGGTCTCGCGCTCGCCCGTGCGGCGGTCCCACAGCTCGACCTGGCCCTCGGCGGCGCCGCGGCCGACGATGAGGATACGAGGGATGCCGACGAGCTCGGCGTCGCCGAACTTCACACCGGGCGAGACCTTGGGGCGGTCGTCGTAGAGCACGTCGAGGCCGGCGGCCTCGAGGTCGGCCGACACCTGCTCGGCGAGCTCGAACGCGGCCGCGTCGCGACCGGTGGCCACGACGTGCACGTCGAACGGGGCGACCGACGCGGGCCAGACGAGGCCCTTATCGTCGTTGTTGAGCTCGGCGATGATCGCGAGGATGCGGGTGACGCCGATGCCGTACGAGCCCATCGTGACCGTGGCGAGCTTGCCGTTCTCGTCGAGGACCTTGAGGCCGAGGGCCTCGGCGTACTTGCGACCGAGCTGGAAGACGTGGCCGATCTCCATGCCGCGCGCGAGCTCCACCGGACCCGAGCCGTCGGGCGCGGGGTCGCCGGCGCGCACGGTCGAGACCTCGACGAAGCCGTCGCCCACGAAGTCGCGGCCGGCGACGAGCGAGTGGACGTGCTTCTGGTCGATGTTCGCGCCGGTGATCCACGCGGTGCCGTCGACCACGCGCGGGTCGAGCACGTACCGGATGTTCGTGGCCGACTCCTCGCCCAGCACGGGGCCCGTGGGCGACCAAGGGCCGATGTAGCCCTTGACGAGCAGCGGGTTCTTCGGGAAGTCCTCTTCGGTGGCGGCTTCGACCTCGGCGGGGGCGAAAGCGACCTCGACGCGCTTGTCGTCGACGTCGCGGTCGCCGGGCAGGCCCACGACGACGAGCTCACGCGTGCCGTCGAGGTGCGTCAGGGCGAGCACGACGTTCTTCAGCGTGTGCGCGGCCGTCCACGCGGTGGCTTCGGCCGTGGCGGGGCCGGCGATGCCGGGGGCCGGGGCGTCGAGGTGCGTGTTCGCGTGGTCGACGAGGGTCGCGATGGTCGGCGTGTTCGGGGAGTCGAAGATCACGGCATCCGGCTGACCCTCGATCGGGAGCGCCTCAGGCACGACGGTCGTGAACGCCTCGACGTTGGCCGCGTAGCCGCCGGCGGAGCGTACGAAAGTGTCCTCGCCGATGGGGGTCGGGTGCAGGAACTCCTCCGACTTCGACCCGCCCATCGCGCCGGCGTCGGCGGCGACGATCACGTACTCGAGACCCAGGCGCGTGAAGATGCGCTCGTAGGCGTCGCGCTGAGCCTGGTACGAGGCGTCGAGTCCGGCATCCGTCGCGTCGAACGAGTACGCGTCCTTCATGGTGAACTCGCGGCCGCGCAGGAGGCCCGCGCGGGGACGCGCCTCGTCGCGGTACTTGTCCTGGATCTGGTAGATCGTCAGCGGCAGGTCTTTGTACGACGAGTAGAGGTCCTTCACCAAGAGGGTGAACATCTCCTCGTGCGTGGGCGCGAGGAGGTAGTCGGCACCCTTGCGGTCCTGCAGGCGGAACAGCGCGTCGCCGTACTCCTCCCAGCGGCCGGTGACCTCGTACGGCTCGCGCGGCAGCAGCGCCGGGAAGTGCACCTCGAAGGCACCGGCCTTCGCCATCTCCTCGCGGACGACCGCCTCGATCTTGGCCTTGACCTTCAGCCCCAGCGGCAGCCAGGCGAAGATGCCCGGAGCGTTGCGGCGGATGTATCCGGCCCGGACGAGCAGACGGTGGCTGGCCACCTCAGCATCGGAGGGGTCTTCGCGGAGCGTGCGGAGGAAGAAGTTCGACAGACGGGTGACCACGATCATCGAGTCTACGGCGCGCGGATGTGGAGGATGGATGCCGGAGACCTCGCCATCGCGTCCGACGGCGGGGCCTCGCTGTCTCACAGGAGAGGGAGGATGCGCTCGGCGACGATGGTGGCGTTCTCAAGATCGACCTCTGGCGTGGCGTTCCCGGGAGACACATCCACGAGCAGGAGATTGACGCCATCACTGACGACGAGCACGTTGCTCCCGCCTCCATCAAGCCCATCGACCGCGGAAGCCCAGTAGGCGTCGCGTGCTCCGGCCACCTCCACCGGCGATGCGTCAGCGGCCGCGACGGACGGCACCGCGACCGCGCCACCCGGGACCACATAGGCGAAGGAGGTCCAGTAAGCGTCCGCGCGCCGGAAAGTCATCCCGCACGCGTCGGGCATCGACGTGACGAGAGGAGGGCCGACTTCCAGCGAATCGAACCCGACCGCGCTCGGATCGACAGCGCTCTCCACTGCCGCGCAGTCGAGCGGTGCCCACCACACATCGGTCGGTGTCGCGGCGACCCCGGGCGCATACGAGCCCACCCGGGAGAGGACGAGATCAAGGATGGCGCTCGACCCTGCGGTGACCTGCTCGACCGAACCGGACATCCGCACCCAGATCCGCATCCCATCGGCGGTATCCGACAGGGTGCAGACCACCATGTCGCCGTCGCTGCACCCGGAGTCTGCGAAGAGCTCTGACGTGGTCGGCTCCTGGCCGAGGGGGAACACCTCGACGTTCACGCTCGCTGCCAGGTACTCATCCGTCGACACCCACCAACATGTCAAGCCACCCCGAACCGTCGCCCTTCCGTCGTTCCACGTCACCCCGGCGACCTTCATTGGGTGACCGGTCGTGCTCGCCAGCGACTGCTCGTCGATGACATTCGCGCACGATCCGTCGAAAGGTGCCGATCCCAGACTCACGCCAGGAGTCGTCGGTGTGGGTGTCGACGTCGGCGAGGGTGTCGGTATCGGCACGGGCTGATTCGTGGCCGTCGGTGACGGGGTGTTCGCGATCTGCGGCGCCGACAGCGTCGACGTCGTCGCCACCCCACCCGCGATCGCCACCACCAGCACCGCCGCGATCGCTCCCGCGATCACCGCGCCCCGATGAGCGCCGACAGGCTTGATGTCGCGTGCACCGCCGAGAATTCGAGAGCGCATCGCCGCGCGCTCGTCCGGGGTCAATTCGTCATTCATGCCCGTGCCCCTTCCAGGGACGAAAGATCCTCACGCAGGCGCGCTTTCGCCCGCGCCAGCCGCGACTTCACCGTTCCCGCCGGAATGCCGAGGGTCTGCGCGACCTCGCGCTCGGAGTACCCCTCCAACAGCGCGAGAACCACCACCGCCTGCTCCCGCTCCGGCAAACGCCGAAGCGCCGCCATGACGTCGCTGTCGTCGTGATCGTGCGGAGCCGCCACCGACACCGGAGCCCGATCCAATAGCGCCCGATACCGCCGCCCCGACCGCTCCAGATTCCGCGCACAGTGCGCCACCGTGTTCAACAACCACGGCAACGGCGACCCCTCCACCAACCGCACCGACGCCCGCTTCCGCCACAACTCGAAGAACGCCACCGTCACGGCATCCTTCGCATCCTCCCGATGCGTCAACAACCGCGACGCATGACGGAACAACCGCCCGTCATACCGATCGAACAAAGCCGCCAAAGCCAGCTCATCGCCCCTGAGCACTCGGGCCCACAGCCCGGCGTCGTCTTCTTCCACACCCCGTAGTGTCCGCGACCGCGCAAGAAGTTCCCGGAATCGACGCCGATTCGATCACGAGTCGGTAACGCCTTTCGGCACGCGCGCACGGGCCCATCTGCCCCTAGGGTGAGGGCGTGCAGCCCCGATGGATCGCCGTGATCGCGAGCAGCGTCGCGCTCGTACTCGGCGTGGTCCTGTGGGGGACGACCGGCCTCGTCGTGTGGTCGATCTCCCAGAGCCAGGCGGCGGCGGAGCTGGGCACCGACCTCCCCTCGTTCGATGACCCCGCCCGGGAGGCGGACGACGACTTCCGCATCACCGAGGTCTACGAGGTGGGGGCCGATGGCATCCTGTCCCCCTCGCCGAGCGCCGAGGCAGCCGCGGTCTGGGCCGAGATCGAGCGCGTCTTCACGCCGCGCGTCGCCGCCACGCGGATCAGTCAGCTGAAGGTGGGCGACGACCCGTCCAGCGACACCCTGGCGTGGGTGTCGCGCGAGAACACACCCGAGTACTGGACGTTCGCGGCCAATGTCGCCTACGCCGACGACGATGAGCTCTGGGTGGGCACGCTCGTGCACGAGTACGCGCACGTCCTGAGCCTCGGACCGGATTCGGTCGACTCCTACACCGACACCTGCGACACGATCTGGACCGGTCAGGGCTGCCTGCTCCCGGAGACGGCGCTGTTCGCCTTCTCCGACCGGTTCTGGCAGGCCTACACCGACGCACCGGATGCCGACAACGTCGACGTCGATGTGGCCGACGCGTTCTACGCCGCCCACGAGGACGACTTCGTCGATGCGTACGCCGCGACCAACGTCGCCGAGGACTTCGCCGAGAGCTTCATGGCATACGTGATGGAGGACGAGCCGACCGATGGCGGGGTCGTGGCCGACAAGCTCCGCTTCTTCCGCGAGTACCCGCCCTACGTCCTCATCCGCGAGCGACTCCGCGCCGAGTTCGACCTGGGCTGACCTGTGCCGTCACTTCCACGAGACGGCACAGGCGAGCGCCCAGACAGTCTGAACCGCCTTCGGTCGGCCGTCGATCACCACGCAACGGCCAGACCGGCCAGACCGGCGAACGCCCCGTCGTCCGTCACCAGGGTCATCGATTCGATCATCGCCTGCGCCGCCAGCATCCGATCGAACGGATCGCGGTGGTCCCACCGCAGGGACCCCGCCCAGAGCGCGTGCTCCTCCTCGACGGCGAGCCGCAACACTCCGAGGCGATCGAGGTGACGCGCATAACCGACGACGAGGACATCGGCATCCGGAAGCTTGCCGATGCGCTGCTTCGTCGCGATCTCCCACGCTGACGCAGCCGACACGAACACCGTCGTGGAGGGATCCGCGATGATTTGGCCCGCGCGCGGACCCAGACGGTCGGGGTCCGTGAGAGCCCACAGCAGCGTGTGCGTGTCGAGGAGAAACCTCACGCGCCGCCCTCCCAAGCGGCGAGTTCACTCTCCGGTAGCGCCTCGGTGAAGTCGGGCGGGACCGTGTAGGCGACGAACCCCAGCTCGCGACGCGCCGGCGGCTCGACAGCCACGAGTTTCGCCGCGGGAACATCGCCCCGCGCGATGACGACCTCCTCGCCGCGCTGTACCGACGCGATCAGAGCCGAAAGGTGCGTCTTCGCGTACTGCACCTTCACGCGCGAGGTCTTCATGCGTCCCATCGTCGCATCGTGGATGGGAGTTAGTCAACCGGTGTTGGTCTACCTGGTCGACCTGGCCTACCGAGATCCCGGGTTCGCAGCGCGACATAGCCTGGAGCGATGAGAACCGTCCTCCTCACCGGATTCGAGCCGTTCGCCGGCGACGCCACGAATCCGTCGGGCGATGCCGTCCGCGCCGTCGAGGAGCGCTGGACCGGCGCCGAACGGCTGATCGTCGAAATCCTGCCGGTCGCATTCGATACTGCGGCGACGCGACTCCGGCAGCTCCTCGCCGAGCACCGCCCCGACGTCGTGATCGCCACCGGACTGGCGGGCGGACGCACCCAGGTAACTCCCGAGCGGGTCGCGATCAATCTCGCCGATGCGCGGATCCCCGACAACGACGGCGCGCAGCCCGTCGACCGTCCGGTGGTCGAGGGCGGCCCGGCCGCGTACTTCGCGACCCTCCCGGTCAAGGCGATCGCGGCGACGCTGACCCGCGAGGGCATTCCGGCAGCGGTCTCGCACTCGGCCGGCACCTTCGTGTGCAACCACGTGATGTACACCGCCCTGGATGCCGCCGACCCCGGCGTTCGGGCCGGCTTCGTGCACGTGCCCTCCGCGCGCGAGCACGCCCCCGAGGGCGCGGCATCCCTCCCCCTCGACGACATCGTCCGCGCCGTCGAGCTGACGGTGCGCACGGCGCTCGACGTGCCCGACGACGTCGCCGCCCCGGGCGGCACCCTCCACTGACGGCGCGGCCTCAGGCCGAGCGCCGCCCGAGGTGGAGGACCGTCCGTACGAGGAGCCCCGCCACCAGCGCCCAGAAGGCCGCGCTGACACCGGCGATGGCGATTCCGGATGCCGCGATGAGGAACGTCACCACGGCCGGGGTCCGCTCCCCCGGGTCGTCGATCGCCTGCTGCACGGCCGAGCCGAACGCCGCGAACAGCGCGACCCCCGCGACCGCCGGGATGACGCCGGCCGGGGCGAGCAGCACGATCGCCGCGAACGCCGCCGACAGCGCCCCCAGCACGAGGTAGGTGCTCCCGGCCGAGACGCCCGCCACCCACCGCCGCTTCGGGTCGGGGTGCGAGTCAGGCCCCGCCGCGATGGCCGCGCTGATCGCCCCGAGGTTGACGGCGTGTCCCCCGGCGGTCGCGGCCAGCATCGAGCCCGCGCCCGTCACGAGCATCGCCGGGCGCCACGGGATCGTGTAGCCGAGGCTGCGCATGACGGCGACCCCGGGCACGTTCTGCGACGCCATCGTCACCACGAACAGGGGCAGGGCGATCCCGACCACCGAGCCCACGGTGAGCGTGGGAGCGGTGAAGGCGAGCTGCGGCACGAGGCTCGCGGCATCCAGGTCCGCCCCGGTTCGACCGAGCGAGACCGCCACAACGACGATCGCCGCGACGAACGCCAGCGGCACCGCCCACCGGGGAAGGAGGCGGGATGCCACGAGCCACACGATCAGCACGGGCGCCACGCCCCACGGGTCGGCGACGAGCCCGAGGAACGGCTGGACGCAGAGGGGGAACAGGACGCCCGCGAGCATCGCCTGCGCGATCGACGGCGGAATCCGCGCGATGAGCGCGCCGAGCGGCGGGAACAGCGCGGTGCAGAGGATCAGCGCCCCCGAGACGAGGAAGCCGCCCACGACCGCGGGCCACCCTCCCTCGACGGCGCCGGTGGCCGCGAGCAGCGCGACACCGGGGGTCGACCAGGCGATCGTGATCGGCATCCGGTATCGCCAGGCGAGGAAGATGCACCCGATCCCCACCATGAGCGTGATCGCGAGCAGGCCGCTCGCCGCTTGCTCGGGCGTCGCCCCGACCGAGCGCAGGCCCGTGAGGACGACGGCGAACGTGCTGGTGAAACCGACGAGAGCGGTGACCACCCCGGCGATGAGCGGACGGGCAAGAGAGGCGTGCGGAGTCTCGGTCATGAGACTCCCGACGCTATCGGAACGACAGCGATCCACTCGCTCTCGCGCGGACCACGCGATGGCTTGATCAGGCCGTGATGACCTGCGCCGTGCCGGGAGCGGCGTCCGGGCCCATCTCGTCGGCGAGGCGGTTCGCCTCTTCGATGAGCGTGCGCACGATCTCGGCCTCGGGAACGGTCTTGATGACCTCGCCCTTGACGAAGATCTGGCCCTTGCCGTTGCCGGAGGCCACACCGAGGTCGGCGTCGCGCGCCTCGCCGGGGCCGTTGACGACGCAGCCCATGACGGCCACGCGCAGCGGGACGGTCATGTCCTTGAGGCCCTCGGTGACGTCGTCGGCGAGGGTGTACACGTCGACCTGGGCGCGACCGCAGGAGGGGCACGAGACGATCTCGAGCTTGCGCTCGCGCAGGTTCAGCGACTGCAGGATCTGGTGCCCGACCTTGACCTCTTCGGCGGGCGGGGCCGACAGCGAGACGCGGATCGTGTCGCCGATGCCCTCCGAGAGCAGGATGCCGAATGCGGTCGCGCTCTTGATCGTGCCCTGGAACGCGGGCCCGGCCTCGGTCACGCCGAGGTGCAGGGGCCAGTCGCCCCGCTCGGCGAGCAGACGGTAGGCCTTGACCATGACGATGGGGTCGTTGTGCTTGACCGAGATCTTGAAGTCGTGGAAGTCGTGCTCCTCGAACAGCGAGGCCTCCCAGACGGCGCTCTCGACGAGCGCTTCGGGCGTCGCCTTGCCGTACTTCTCGAGCAGACGGCGGTCGAGCGACCCGGCGTTCACGCCGATGCGCAGGGACACGCCGGCAGCCTTCGCGGCCGCGGCGATCGCGCCGACCTGGTCGTCGAACTTGCGGATGTTGCCCGGGTTCACGCGCACCGCACCGCACCCAGCATCAATGGCCTGGAAGACGTACTTCGGCTGGAAGTGGATATCGGCGATGACCGGGATCTGGCTCTTCTTCGCGATGATGTGCAGCACATCCGCGTCATCCTGCGAGGGAACGGCGACGCGCACGATCTCGCATCCGGATGCCGTGAGCTCGGCGATCTGCTGGAGAGTGGCGTTGATGTTGGTCGTCGGGGTCGTCGTCATCGACTGGACGCTCACCGGGGCGTCACCGCCGACGAGGACCTTGCCGACCTTGATCTGACGGGTCTTGCGACGAGGCGCGAGGACCTCCGGCACGCGGGGCATCCCGATGTTCACTGCAGGCACGTCCACAGCCTACGCTTCCGTACCCTGACGAGGGCTGAGGGCGCGCTGTGGTAGGTTCGGCGCCATGCGCGCGTACACATCTTGGTGGCCCACCGTTTAGGCGGTGCGCACGCATGCAACAGACCGCCCTCCCCCTGGGGAATCCGGGCGGTCTTCGTGTTTTCGGCGGCCGCTTTGGACCCTCGCTCATAGACGAAAGACATCTCGATGACCGGGCCCGACCCCTCCTCCTTGATCTCCGCCCTCCTCGCCGGCTCCGCCCCGTTCGCGCTGATCGCGCGCGACGGCGCGACCGTCGAAGTCCTCACCGGTGACGTCGTCGACGTCGACCTCCTGAGCGACATCCCCCTCACAGATGCCACCGGCACCGCGCGCGAAGTCCTCGCGCTCGTGCCGTTCAGGCAGGTGCGCGAGCGCGGATTCGTCTGCCACGACGACGGGGCACCGCTGCGCTGCCTCGTGGTGGGCGAGCGTGTCACGCTCGATCGCGCGGAGACCGTGGCATCCCTCCCCTCCTCCCCGGTGCCGCTCGCGGACGCGGGCTTCGACATCGCCGACGAGGAGTACGCGGACATCGTGCGCCGGGTGATCGCGGACGAGATCGGCCGGGGCGAGGGCGCGAACTTCGTCATCCGCCGTGACTTCGTCGCCGGGGTCGACGTCGATCCGCGCGTCGCCGCGCTGACATGGTTCCGCGCGCTGCTCGAGCACGAGAAGGGCGCCTATTGGACCTTCGCCGTCGTGACCGAGGGTCACATCGCGGTCGGCGCGAGCCCCGAGGCGCACGTGAGCGCCCAGGACGGCATCGTGACGATGAACCCCATCTCGGGCACCTTCCGTCACCCGGCCGGGGGTGCGACCGCCGAGACGCTCGCCGAGTTCTTGCGCTCGACCAAGGAGACCGAGGAGCTCTTCATGGTCGTCGACGAGGAGCTGAAGATGATGAGCGCCGTCTGCAGCGACGGCGGACGCATCACCGGCCCGCACCTCAAGGTGATGTCGCGGCTGACCCACACCGAGTACATGCTGCGTGGGCGCAGCGACCTCGACCCGCGCGACATCCTGCGCGAGACGATGTTCGCCCCGACCGTCACCGGCTCCCCCATGCAGAACGCCTGCACGGTCATCGCCCGGCACGAGACGACGCCGCGCGGGTACTACTCCGGCGTGGCCGCGCTCTTCACCCCGAACGGTGCGACCGAGGGCCCCACGCACGACCTCGACGCGCCGATCCTCATCCGCACCGCGTACCTCGTCGATGGACGCCTGCGCGTTCCCGTCGGTGCCACGCTCGTGCGCCACTCCGACCCGGACGGCGAAGTCGGCGAGACCCACGGCAAGGCCGCGGGCGTCCTCGGGGCGATCGGGGCGATCCCGCGCGACGTTCCGGCGGCTCCCCCGGCGGCCGACCCGGACGCGCCGACGGCCCCCCGTCGCCCGCTGGACGAGGATCCCGCGATCGCTGAGCTCCTGGCATCCCGCAACGACCGCCTCGCGCCCTTCTGGATGAATCCGCAGGACCCCGACGGCTCGGGTCCCTTCGCCGGACGCACGGCTCTCGTCGTGGATGCCGAGGACCGCTTCACCACGATGCTCGCCCACCAGCTGCGCCACCTCGGCCTCGACACCCGCATCGTGCACTGGTCCGAGGTCTCGGATGCCGAGCTGGATGCCGCCGACCTCGTCGTCTCGGGTCCCGGCCCCGGCGACCCGCGCGACGACAGCCCGCGCATGGAGGCGATGCGCCATGTCGTCGGTCGCCGCCGCGCCGCGGGTGCGCCGCTGCTGGCCGTGTGCCTGAGCCACCAGATCCTCGCCGACTCGCTCGGGATCGACCTGCAGCCCCTCGCCCAGCCGCATCAGGGTCTGCAGAAGACCGTCGACATCTTCGGCGAACCCGCCTCGATCGGCTTCTACAACACCTTCACGGCGCGGCTCTCGGGCGCCCCCGAGGGTGTCGACATCGCGGCGGATGCCGAAACCGGCGACGTCTACGCCCTGCGAGGCCCGGGCTACGCGAGCGTGCAGGGGCACCTCGAGTCGATCCTGTCGCGTGACGGCATGCGGACGCTGGAGCGTCTGATCTCGCACGTGCTCTGACGCACGGTCCCTTCGACGGGCTCAGGGACCTCCCCTGGAGGTGGCTGAGCCCGTCGAAGCCCCCGCACCCCGGCGCAGCGCCCGGACCCTTCGACGGGCTCAGGGCCCTCTCCCGCGGGAGCGCCGCTACAGCAGCTTCACCGGATTGAAGATGTCGGCGAGGAACAGCACGCTGCCCATGCCCACCAGCAGGATCACGACGACGAACGTCACGGGTACCAGGCGCGTGGCATCCACGGGATTCGCGATCCGACCGCGCGCCCGCGCGATCAGCTTCTTCAGCCCGTCCCAGAGCGCCACGACGACGTGCCCGCCGTCGAGCGGGAGCAGCGGAATGAGGTTGAAGGCGAAGAGGGCGATGTTGAGGCCGCCGAGGAGCAGGATCATCTGCTGCACGCGATCGAGGATCGGGGTGTCCACGGCGGCGATCTCGCCCGCCATACGGCCCGCGCCGACGACACTCATGGGGCTGTCGGCGTCACGCGGCTGACCCGTGAGGGTGTCCACGGCGACGCCGTAGATGCGCACGGGCAGCTGCACCATGATCTGTCCGACGTGCTCGATGTACTGGCCCGTCGCTTCGACGCCGGTCCAGATCGGCTGCGGTTCGTACGCGGTCTGGGGGCTGAGACCCGCGAAGCCGATCGTCTCGTACTCGGGGGCGCCCGAGGCATCCGTCACCGGCTGGCCCTGGGCATCCGTCACCGCCCGGTCCGTCGACTGCGGGGTGAACTGTATGGTCTGCTCCACGCCGTCTCGCTCGATGACCATCGACAGGGGCTTGCCGGGAGACGCCTGGATGATCGCCGCCGCTTCGGTGAAGGTCGACACCGGCGTGCCGTCGATCGAGATCATCTTGTCGCCCGGTTGCATCCCCGCAGCCTTGGCGGGCGCGACCGGGTCGGACGGCTCGCAGTCCTGGCGCTGCTGGCTGGCGGGAATCACACACTCCGAGACCGAGGCGACGGTGGTCGTCCCCTGCTGGATGCCGATACCGCTCAGCGCGATCGTGAAGAGCACGACCGCGAGGACGAGGTTCATCGCCGGCCCGCCGAGCATGATGATGATGCGCTTCCACACGGGAAGCCGGTAGAACGCGCGGTCGTCGCCCCCGATGAGCGTCTCGGCGTTGGCATCCCGGGCGTCCTGCACCATCGTCGCGAAGAACCGCGAGCGTCGCTTCGACGGCTCCTCCCCCTCGGGCGCGGGCGGATACATGCCCGCCATCGAGATGAACCCGCCGAGGGGCAGGGCCTTGAACCCGTACTCGGTCTCACCGATCCGGCGCGACCACAGCGTCGGTCCGAAGCCGATCATGTACTGCCCGACGCGCACGCCGAAGATCTTGGCGGGGAGCAGGTGGCCCATCTCGTGCAGCGCGATCGAGATGGCGAGTCCCACCACGAGCACGAGCACACCGATGAGGAAGGCGATCGCAGTCACCCGCCGACGATACCGCCGCCGCCCTTTGAAGCGCCCGTGCGGCGGCGATGCCCTGTCTGTGCGACGCCGGATGAGACAATGGACAGGATGCCGACCGACGCCACCCCGAACCTCCCGCCCGTGCTCCGGCCCGAGCGTCCGCCCCAGCGCGACCTCGCCGAGCTCGCCCGCCGATTCGGCGTCCGCAGCGTCGGGGAGGTCGAGGGGACGACCCTCACGGGCATCACGCTCGCGACCGCCGACCTCCGCGCGGGTGAGGCTTTCGTCGCGATCCGCGGCGTGAACCGACACGGGGCGGAGTTCGCCGCGACCGCCGCCGAGCGGGGGGCCGTGGCCGTCATCACCGACGCGGACGGTGCCGAGATCGCCGGCCCCGCGGGCCTCCCGATCGTGGTCGTCGATGACCCCCGTGCGCTCCTCGGCGACCTGTCCGCATGGGTGTACGGCACCGGCCCGGACGACGACATCCCCCAGCTGCTCGCCACGACCGGCACGAACGGCAAGACGAGCGTCTCGCACCTGCTCGAGGGGATCCTCGCTCAGCTGGGCGTCGTCACGGGCCTGTCGTCGACGGCCGAGCGCCACATCGCGGGCGAGGTCATCGTCTCGCGGCTCACCACCCCCGAGGCATCCGAGTTCCACGCTCTTCTCGCGCTCATGCGCGAACGCGGCGTCGAGGCGGTGGCGGTCGAGGTGAGCGCGCAGGCTCTCACCCGTCACCGCGTCGACGGTCTCGTCTTCGACGTCGCGGGTTTCACGAACCTCACCCACGACCACCTCGACGACTACGCCGACATGCGCGAGTACTTCGAGGCGAAGCTCCCCCTCTTCCGCGCCGACCGCGCTCGGCGCGGGGTCGTGTGCCTCGACTCGGCGCCGGGTGACGAGATCGTGGCCCGCTCCGAGATCCCCGTGGTCACGATCGTCACCCCCGCGATCGCCGAGGACCCCTCCGCCGAGGCCGACTGGACGGTCGACATCGTCGACGAGCGCCAAGAGGGCACCGAGTTCACGCTGCGCGCCCGCGACGGACGGACACTCACCACCGTCGTCCCGGTGATCGGACGGCACATGGCCGCCAACGCCGGCCTCGCGATCGTCATGCTGCTCGAGACCGGATACGCGTGGGAACGCCTCGTCGACGCGCTCGACGGCGGCCGCATCGACGCCTCCCTCCCGGGGCGCACGCAGCTGGTCTCCGGTCCCGAGGGCCCGGCGGTCTACGTCGACTTCGGCCACTCCCCCGACGCGTTCGAGAAGACGCTGGCGGCCGTTCGTCGCGTGACCCCCGGCAAGGTCGTCATGCTCTTCGGGGCCGACGGCGACCGCGACGCCACCAAGCGCCACGACATGGGACGCACCGCCGTCCTCGGCAGCGACATCCTCGTCGTCACCGACCATCACCCTCGGCACGAGAATCCGGATGCCATCCGCCAGGTGCTCATCGAGGGCGCGCGCCGCGCGCGACCCGACGCCGAGATCCTCGAGTTCACCCCGCCCGAGCGCGCGATCCTCGAGGCCGTGAAGCTCGTCGGCGAGGGCGACGCGATCCTCTGGGCCGGGCCCGGACACCAGGACTACCGCGACATCCGCGGTGTCCGCACGCCGTATTCGGCTCGCGAACTGTCACGCCGTGCCCTGCGCGCCGCCGGGTGGCCGGTGCCCGACCCGCAGTGGCCGGTGCCGTACGCCCTCGATGAGACGCAGTCCTCCGACCCCGAGCGCCCGGTGGACTTCCCCGCCTGACGCCGGGGCCTGTGAGAAGCGCCCCCGGGCGGTCGCGCGCCGACACAACGCAGGAGATTCGGTCCGGACCACAACCCGGGCCATCCTCCGCTCCCCTCCGGCCGAACCGTTTCCTGCGTTGTGCCGCACCGCGCATGGCGACGGGCCAACCGGCCAACCCCAAGACCGGCATCGGCGCAGGACAGCTCGCGCGCGACCAACGCAGGAGTTTCGCGCGCGGGAATCGTCTGCGGCGCGCCCCGTCGCGCTCACGCCGGCGGAACTCCTGCGTTGTGCTGCGCGCGGGCGTCAGCCGAAACCCCGCCGGGGTTGACGCGCGGCGATCACGGCGGCCGCCGGGGCGTCAGCGCGCGGCGATCACGGCATCCGCGGTCCGACGTGCCCAGTCCTCGGCCTCGGCGAGGGATTCTCGGGTGAGTGTTCCGGGCGCGTCGTGGCGGTCGACGACCGTCTCGACGATCTCGAGGATGCCGAGGAAGCTCAGTCGCCCCTCATGGAACGCGTCGACGGCCTGCTCGTTCGCGGCGTTGAAGACGGCGGGGTAGGTCGCTCCGGCGCGCCCGACCTTCTTCGCGAGCGCGACTGACCCGAAGGCCTCCTCGTCAAGCGGCTCGAAGGTCCACTGGCTCGCGGTCGTCCAGTCCAGCGGCGCGCCGACACCGGAGACACGGCGGGGCCAGTCGAGACCGAGAGAGATCGGCAGGCGCATGTCGGGCGGTGACGCCTGCGCGATCGTCGACCCGTCGATGAACTCGACCATCGAGTGCACGATCGACTGCGGGTGCACCGTGACGTCGATGCGGTCGTACGGCACGTCGAACAGCAGGTGCGCCTCGATGACCTCGAGGCCCTTGTTGACCAGCGTCGCGGAGTTCGTCGTCACGACCCGCCCCATGTCCCACGTGGGGTGCGCGAGCGCCTCGGCGGGCGTGACGCTCCGCAGCTGCTCGCGGGAACGTCCGCGGAAGGGACCTCCGGATGCCGTGAGCACCAGCCGGCGCACTTCGTGCGCCTCTCCGGAGCGCAGCGCCTGCGCGATCGCGGAGTGCTCGGAATCGACCGGCACGATCTGGCCGGGGGCGGCGAGCGCGGTCACGAGGTCGCCACCGACGATCAGCGACTCCTTGTTGGCCAGCGCGAGGGTCCGCCCCGTCTCGAGAGCGGCGATCGTGGGGCCGAGCCCGACCGAACCGGTGATGCCGTTGACGACGACGTCGGCCTCGACGTCGCGCACCAGCTGCTCGGCCTCGACCGCTCCCAGGGCGACGTGCTCGACGCCGAACTCCTGCGCCTGCGCCTCGACCCCGGCGCGGTCGGAGCCGGCGGCAAGGCCGACGACCTCGAAGCGGTCCGCGTTCGCGCGGATGACGTCGAGCGCCTGCGTGCCGATCGAGCCGGTGGAACCGAGGAGGAGGACGCGGCGCATCCCGTCAGCCTACTGAGCGGCGGGAGTCGCGTGCTGGACGCCGAGGATGTCGACGACGAAGACCAGCGTCGACCCGGCCGGGATGGAGCCCTTGGCCTGGTCGCCGTAGCCGTCGGCGGGAGGGATCACGGCGACGACCTGCGAACCGACCGTCTGGCCCTCGAGCGCCTGCTTGAAGCCCGGGACGACGTCGGTCGTCGCGAACTGCGTCGGCGCGCCCTTGTCCCAGCTCGAGTCGAACACGGTGACGCCGTCGTACAGGACACCGGTGTACTGCACGATCACGGTGTCGCCCGGGTTCACGACGTCGCCCGACCCCTGGCGGAGGTTCTCGATGCGCGTCTCGGTGGGAGCCGGCGTGCTGGGAACGGTGATGGTCGGTGCGCCGTTGTCGGCGAAGGTCACGGTCGGCATTCCCTCGACGGGCGCGACCTCGGTGCCCTCGGCGCGCGTCGGCAGCTCGGAGATCGAATCGGCGACAAGGATGTAGGCGGGCGAACCCTCGCCCAGCGTTCCGGCGGGGAACGTCGACACGGTGCGCGAGCCGATGGGCACGCACGAGACCGCGGCGCCGAAGATCTGCTGCGCGTTGACGATCATGTCCATGCCCGAGGGGTCGCTCTTGAGCGAGTCGAGCGCGACGGCACCGGTCGAGGCGTCGATCACGGTGTAGTTCGCCTTGACCAGGTCTCCGGCCTTCACCTCGTCGCCGGTGCCCTGGATCAGGGTGCTGCGCTGGATCGCGGTCGGCGCGTATCCGTCGGGACGGGTCACCGTCACGGCCCCCTGGAAGTCGCCCGACACCTCGAGCCCGGCGGGCACATCGCCGGTGAAGGGCGTCTGGCACTGCCCCGCGTCGGGGCTCGCGCTGGCGTCCGGCGTCTGGCTGTCGTCGGACGAACCGGCGCACCCGGCCAGCAGCAGCACCGCGACGGCGGCGACGGACAGGGAAGCGATCGGGCGGAAGCGCACGGAGAACCTCTCGAGAGAAGACGGGGAGCCCCCATCTTCGCGCATCCGTCTTAGGCGCGGCTGGGAGTCCCCATGCACGACCGGGCATGCGGCGGCGAGTAATCTCGACGGGTGAGTTCCGACGTCCCTGCCGAGACACCCGCCGCCGTGCCGCAGCAGATGGGTGCGACGTACGTCCTCGGACGCTCGCTGATCGCCCCACTCGCCCGCGCGGTCTACCGCCCGCGGGTGGAGGGACGCGAGAACGTCCCGCGCACCGGCCCGGTCATCTTCGCGAGCAATCATCTGTCGTTCATCGACTCGATCGCGATCCCCGTCGCGGCCCCTCGCCCGGTGCACTTCATGGCGAAGTCGGCGTACTTCGAGAAGTGGGCCTCGCGGCAGTTCTTCACCGCGATCGGCGCGATCCCCGTCGAGCGCGGAGCCGGGCAGAAGGCCCTCGACGCGCTCGACCAGCAGCGCGCCCTCCTCGAGGACGGCCGCGCGGTCGCCCTCTACCCCGAGGGCACGCGTTCCCTCGACGGCCGCCTCTACAAGGGCCGCACCGGCGTCGCCTTCCTCGCCCTGCAGACCGGCGCCCCGGTCGTTCCGGTCGGCCTCATCGGCACCGACAAGGTCATGCCGGTCGGGGCCAAGATCCCCACGACGAAAGAGCGCATCACCGTCCGTTTCGGCGAGCCCCTCGACCTCTCCCCCCACGGTCCCGCGACCTCGGGCCGCGCCCGCCGGGGAGCGACCGACGAGATCATGGCCGCCATCCACGCGCTCAGCGAGCAGGAGCTCGCGAACGCCTACAACGAGGCTCCGGCGCAGAACCCCCTTGAGCGCATCAAGCAGGTGCTCCCTCACGAGCGTCTCTGAGCCTTTTCCTCCTTGACGCGGGGACGCGTGGCGAGCAGGGTCGGGAGTGACGGCCCGAACCGTCACCGCCACGACGAGGAGGCACCGTGAAGAAGTTCGTGAACGACCCGGCCGATGTGCTGGCCGAAGCCCTACGGGGCATCGAAGCCGCCTACCCCCAGCTCCGTGTCGACGCGGAGAACCGCGTGATCCTGCGGGCTGAGCCGACCCGCGCGGGCAAAGTGGCGCTGGTGTCGGGCGGCGGCTCCGGCCACGAACCGCTCCACGGCGGCTTCGTCGGACGCGGCATGCTCGACGCGGCCGCCGCGGGTGAGGTGTTCACCTCCCCGACGCCGGACCAGGTGCTCGCCGCGACCCAGGCGGTCGACTCGGGTGCGGGTGTCCTCCACATCGTGAAGAACTACACCGGCGACGTGCTGAACTTCGAGATGGCGGCCGAGCTCGCCGCCGGGGAGGGCGTGCAGGTCGAAGCCGTCGTGGTGGCCGACGACGTCGCCGTGCAGGATTCCACGTGGACCGCGGGACGCCGCGGTACAGGAACCACCGTGATCCTCGAGAAGATCGTGGGCGCGCTGGCCGAGGAAGACGCCGACCTCGCCACCGTCGCCGAGCTCGCCCGGCGCGTGTCCGCGGCCGGTCGTTCGATGGGGGTCGCGCTCACGAGTTGCACCGTTCCCGCCGCGGGACGCCCCACCTTCGAACTGCCCGACGACGAGATGGAGGTCGGTGTCGGCATCCACGGTGAACCCGGCCGTTCGCGCGTGAAACTGGCATCCGCTCACGAGATCGCGAAGCTCATGGTCGACCCGATCGTCCACGACTTCGGTGACCCGGTGGGGCCGGCCATCGTGCTGCTGTCGGGGCTGGGCGGCACGCCGCTCATCGAGCAGTACCTGCTGTACGGCGAGATCGCTCCCCTGCTGGCCGATGCGGGCGTCGAGGTGCAGCGCGTGCTCATCGGCGACTACATCACGAGCCTCGACATGGCCGGGGCATCGCTCACGGTGGTGAAGGCCGACGACGAGATGCTGCGCCTGTGGGACGCGCCGGTCGTGACCCCGGGCCTGCGGTGGGGCGCATGAGCGGCACCGTCTCGACCGATGATCTCGTCGCCTGGATCCGCGCGTTCCGCGACGCCGTCCACCAGCACAAAGACGAGTTGACGCGCCTGGACTCCGAGATCGGAGACGCCGATCACGGATCGAACATGACACGGGGCCTGGATGCCGTGGTCGCGAAGCTCGACCCCGCTCCGGCGAACGCCGCCGACCTGTTCAAGACCGTCGGCATGACGCTCGTGTCCTCGGTGGGAGGAGCGAGCGGTCCCCTCTACGGAACGTTCTTCCTCAGGATGGGGCCCGCGCTGTCATCGGGAGACGTGGATGCCACGGCCCTGGGCACCGCTCTCCGCGCCGGCGTGGAGGGGGTCGTCGCCCGAGGCAAGGCGGAACTCGGTGACAAGACGATGATCGACGCGCTGTCCCCCGCGCTCGACGCGTGGGACGCGGCCGTCGCCGAGGGCGCCGACGCCGCCGGAGCCGCTCGGGCCGCGGCCGACGCCGCCGCCCGCGGCCGCGACGCCACCGAACCGCTCGTGGCGCGGAAGGGCCGCGCGAGCTACCTCGGGGAACGCAGCGCCGGGCACCTCGACCCGGGTGCCACCTCGGCGACGCTCCTGCTCGAAGCGCTCCGCGACACGCTGGCGGACGCCGCGTGATCGGTCTCGTCGCGGTCTCTCACTCGCGCGCCCTCGCCGACGCCGCGGTCGAGCTGGCCCTGCAGATGGGCGGTGAGAATCCGCCCACGGTGCGCGTCGCCGCCGGTGGGCCGGATGGCGACCTCGGCACGGATGCCGTGGCCATCGCCGCCGCGATCGACGAGGCCGACAGCGGCGACGGTGTGCTCGTGCTGATGGATCTCGGCTCCGCGATCCTCAGCGCGGAGACCGCGGTGGAGTTCGTCGCCGAGCCCGACCGCGTCCGGTTGAGCCCCGCGCCGTTCATCGAAGGACTCGTCGCCGCGGTGGTCACCGCGGCCGGAGGTGCCGACCTCGCCGCGGTCGCGGCGGAGTGCGCCACGGCCGGCGACGCGAAGCGGCGGCAGCTGGGCGAGGACGACGGCGCCGGAGTCTCGGCATCCGGAACCGGAGAAGCCGCGGCGTCCTTCGAGGCGGTCGTCACCAATCCGTCGGGCCTGCACGCTCGTCCGGCCGCCACCTTCGTCAAGACCGCGTCCCGCTATGACGCGGACGTGCGCATCGCCGACCTCGACGCGGGCTCCGAAGAGATCTCGGGCCGGAGCCTCTTGGCCCTCATGGCGCTCGGCGTCCGGCAGGGCTCGCGGGTCCGTGTCAGCGCGACAGGACCTGAGGCGCCGGCCGCGCTGGCCGAGCTGCGGGCGCTGATCGAGGACGGCTTCGGCGAACGCTGACGCCGCTCAGCGCGTGACGCTCAGCAGGCGGCGGGCGAGAGCCTCTTCCACCACGAGCTCGGTGACGAGACCGGCGGCGAGCGCGCCACGCAGGGCATCGAGCTTGGACAGGCTCGAGACGACGCAGAAGCGGCGCGGGATGCGCCGGACGGTGTCGAGATCAGGGCCGCTCGAGCGGGCGTTCAGCTCGGGGATGTCGCTCGACCCGTCGACGCGGTAGAACACCGTGGCGCAGTCGCCGACCACCCCCTCCCGCTCGATCACCGCCCGGTCACGGACGTCGAAGTAGTCGCTGCTGTAGACGTGCGAGGGGACGTCGGCCTGCGGCGAGCCCAGACCGAAGACGAAGAGCCCGACGCGATCCTGGATCTCCAGGACGGAACGCACCGAGCGCTCCCGCCACATCGCACGCTTCGTCTGCGGATCGTCGAAGAGCGCGGGAACCGGGAATTGGTGCACGGACGACGACCACGCCGTGCCGAAACGCGACAGGATCTCCCCGGCATACGGGATGCCACTGGTGCGGACGTTGGCGGCGCCGTTCATCTGCACGATGTGGGTGTCGTGCACGTCCTTCGCCGGGACGTGGCGGGCGATCGCCGAGAGGGTCGACCCCCAGGCAATGCCCACCGTCATGGACGATTCGACGCGCTCGGTGAGAATGCGCGCGGCGGTCAGCGCCGTGCGCTCGAGTCGATCGGCCTCCGTGGTGCGCGCGGGCGTCGGGACGACGTGCGCGGCGATGCCGAAGCGATCGGCGATGCGCTGCGCCATCTGCCCGCGGGCGTCGTCGGGCGGGCTGATCGAGATGGTCACGAGGCCCACATCGCGCGCGTGCTGCAGCAGCCGCGACACCGAAGAGCGCGAGACGCGCATCTCGTGGGCGATCGCGTCCATCGTCAGGTCTTGCATGTAATACAGCTGCGCGGCGCGGAGAGCATCCCGCCCGCGGGCCTCTGCCTGGGTCACCATGGGCCCTCCCGTCCGACCCCATTGTGCACGTTTTTTCAAGGGGCTTGCAACAACGTGCAGACGGGCGCAGTCTGTCGGCGTACCAACTACGAAAGGTCGCAGTCGACATGTCGTCCCCCGCAACTTCGCTCCGCGCCGATGTCCAGGCGCTTCGTGACGCCGAAGACATCGACGTCCTCATCATCGGTGGGGGCATCAACGGCCTCGCCACCCTCCGCGATCTGTCCCTGCAGGGTGTCAGCGTCGCCCTCGTCGAGCGCGGGGACTTCGTCTCCGGCGCGTCGTCGGCGTCCAGCCACATGGTGCACGGCGGCATCCGCTACCTCGAGAACGGCGAGTTCCGCCTCGTGAAGGAGGCGGTGACCGAGCGCAACGACCTGCTCAAGACTGCTCCGCATTACGTCAAGCCGCTCGAGACCACGATCCCGATCTACAAGACGTTCTCCGGCATCCTCTCGGCTCCGTTCCGCCTGCTCGTGACCCACGGTCGCGGCAAGCCCAACGAGCGCGGCGCCCTGCTGATCAAGGTCGGCCTGATCATGTACGATACCTTCTCGCGCGACGGTGGCTCGGTGCCCCGCCACACCTTCCTCGGGAAGAAGAAGTCGCTGGCCGCCCTGCCGAAGCTCAACCCCGATCTCGCCTACACCGCGACCTACTTCGACGCGTCCATGCACGACCCCGAACGCATCGCGCTCGACGTGCTCCACGACGGCATCGTCGCCGGCGCCGGCCGCACGCAGGCGGTCAACTACGTGTCCGCCGTCGGAGCCGACGCCAACGGCGTCCGCGTCCGCGACGAGGTCTCGGGCGAGGAGTTCTCGGTCAAGGCCAAGGTCGTCCTGAACACGGCCGGCCCCTGGACCGACCTCGCGAACGCCGCGATGGGCCTCAAGACCCAGTTCATGGGCGGCACCAAGGGCTCGCACATCGTCCTCGACAACCCCGAGCTGCTCGCCGCGACCGGGGGCCGCGAGATCTTCTTCGAGCACTCCGACGGCCGCATCGTGCTGATCTACCCGCTCAAGGACCGCGTTCTCGTCGGCACCACCGACATCGACGCCGACCCCGCCAAGCCGGTCGTCTGCACGGACGACGAGATCGACTACTTCTTCGACCTCGTCGGGCACGTCTTCCCGAGCATCACGGTGGACCGTTCGCAGATCGTCTACACCTTCTCCGGCATCCGCCCCCTCCCCCGACACGACGACACCGCCCCCGGCTTCGTCTCGCGCGATTACCGCATCGTCGAGGACGAGATCGCGGGCGTTCCCGCGATGAGCCTGGTCGGCGGAAAGTGGACCACCTTCCGCGCCCTGGCGGAGCACCTCAGCATGAAGACGGTGCAGAAGCTGCGTCGTCCGCACCGGGTGAGCACGCAGGGCCTCCCCATCGGCGGAGGCGCGGGCTTCCCCACGACGCCCGAAGCACGTCGACGCTGGGTGGCCGCACGCACGAATGCTCACTCTCGCGAGCTCGTCGAAGCACTGCTCACGCGATATGGCACCCGGGCGGACCTGCTGCTCGAGGCACTCCCCGCTGAGCCGACGCCGATCGAGCACGCCCCCGGCTACTACGTCGAGGAGCTCGAGTGGATCGCGCGCAACGAGCAGGTCGTGCACCTGATCGACGTGCTCCTGCGCCGGACCCACCTGGCGTTCGTCGGCGGCATGACCGAGCGCACGCTGGTCGAGGTTGCCGAGGCCGTCGCCGGTCCGCTCGGCTGGGATGCCGACCGTGTCCAGGAGGAGGTCGAGCGCACCCGCGAGATCCTTCTCACCGCCCACCGTGTGGATCTGGCCGAGGCCGGGGTCGCCGCAATCTGAGAGAACGTGCGGGCGCGTCACCTGTTGCGCGCCCGCACGGCGGTCATAGGTTCGGAGCACCGAGCCGCAACGACGCCCGAGCCGAAGATGGACGGGCGACAACAGAAAGGTCGATGACGACATGCAAGAAGTCAATCTGGGGCTGTACTTCCTCTCGGAGGTGGTCGGCACCGCGATGCTCATCCTGCTGGGCTGCGGCGTGGTCGCCAACGTGGCCCT